>Ga0056128_1003111_pt1 | contig 20157 bp, 17 predicted proteins | sample WorMetLIZISLAND2_FD_71113 | JGI IMG/M metagenome (GOLD analysis project Ga0056128, IMG submission 71113) | Marine gutless worms symbiont microbial communities from Max Planck institute for Marine Microbiology, Germany - Olavius geniculatus... ... | reverse complement strand
CAGCACCGATTTTAACCATTCTTTCACTGTTACAAGCAGAAATTTATGGCGCGTAAACGTGAAGTTCTTCCACCCACCGCACCTTTATTGTGTGACCACATTACCTAGCAAAACAAACACCATCAAAGCTAGAGTGGTCTCGGAGAACAGGCAACACATAAAGATATCAATTTCGTAGCATAAAATAGTTGAGCTTACTTACATATTTGCAGTAGTGCCTTGTGACGTCATATTGTGTTTATTTACTATGTTTACCAGTAATAATGTTTAGAGTAAATAGTTTGTTATAGGCAGAATAACGAAGGATGATCACCGATATTAGCGGTGTTTTTGAGGGCGACTATTTGAGGTAAGCGCCGGACATTTACAGCGGTGTTTTTGTAACACACACGCATTACGCTAACCCGAACCTGAGAAAAAAGAACTAAAAACTGTGCGCAGTTCAAGTTATTTAACTATATTATTACTGTGCTATTAAATCGTAAATGTCAGCACTGTTTGCGTGGTGGCGGCGGTTTTGCTAGATTTGCCAATGTCACCGACTGGACTACGCGTCGATTCGGTAACCCGTGACTCGGTGACCGTTCGCTGGGAGGCGCCACGCGACACAGGCGGCGTGCCACTCTCCGGCTACATACTAGAGCAGCAGGACGGCGCCGGTGAGATCCCTAGCGAATATTAATAAATAAAATGTTCTGCTGTAACACAAGTGGCCGAAATAACGACGTTAAAAACGCAACTGTGATGCTTTAATGTTGCGATTAAGTTACTACAAAAAAACTGTGAAACACTTTGTGACATTTCATTTTTTGTTATTTTTTTCTGTGCATTTGATTTTAGAGTTATGTTAATTTTTCACGAAAACACCCGCGATATAGCTAGATTTTTCTTATCATCCGGCTATTTTCCGATAAAATATTTTGGCTTGTTATCGCGTACTACTACTATAATCGGCGTGATTGTGATGGAAGCTTATAGAATATTGAACAATTTTTAACAAATTTTGGTGTAAGCAAGATGTCTATTATAATTACAGAGCAAATTTAACCGAAATGTAATGTCATAGATTACATTTGTTATCTTATTTCAGAATGTCATACTAATGTGGACCAAGAGCAGTTAACCCATTCATGCCTAGCGTCCCAAAAAATGGGACACATATTATGACGGCAAACTATACAAGAAAAGCCCAGCTAACGCAAAGGGGAACGCGCGACAGCGGTGCATGTTTGAAGGCTCACTGCGAACAAATCTAAGCTCATCGATCCAGCAACTGTCATTGGGTACGATGTATTTACATACGCCAGATGGCGCCACCGTCTCTCGTTAATGCTGCCGCTCTTGAAATGTGTGTCGCAGCCCAAAATCGTCGAAAAATTCATAAAAATCCCTATTTTTGCGTTCAAGGTCATCCAAGGTCATTGATCTCGGTGGCAATCGCGAGCCAGTGTACGACTTTCCATTATTGATTAATAGTAACCTAGGCCCTATCTCACACCGTTATTAAGATACAGCGACTTATTTGCTAAAAATCGCAAATTTTGCCCACCCTCTCTCATTTAGCGCGGACTATGGGCGAGCAGAGCTAGCCCATTGGTCATTGGTTGACACGTACGTGCGCGTAGTCACATAGTCACCGACGCCGTTAGATGGTGCCTACTACGGTATTATTGCATTATTGCTTGCTGATTGTTCACTTTGTCGAAAACTGAACGATGTCAGTTCAGTTCAGTTCAGTTACGTCGCTCTGTACGTGTCTTTAGTCTGTGTCCAGTATCTCCATACGATATGATACGATACCCGTTGGGCACTGAACTGTTATATTGTTTTAGCTCCGTCCGCCGGCTCGGCGGCACGCTGGAAGGTGGCAGCGTACGTGGACCCGGCGCGGACCTCGTGGACGGTCAACGGACTGATCCAGGGCTACCAGTACTGGTTCCGAGTCCGAGCGGAAAATCCGGACGGCGCCGGCTCGGCCTGTGCACTGTCTGCAGCCGCCGTGCCCAAACCCGTCGTCGGTCAGTTAGTGACACTTTGAATATACTTGTAGGCTGAAACCACTGGCGTAGCCATGCGCGGGGGGGCACTGGGGACACTTGCCTCTTCTGGGAGCCTACTCAATTATTCAAAATAGTGCCAAAAATGCACCAAGTTATTTTCATACAAAAAAACGAAAATTTTCTGGCGAGGGAGCACAGCCCCTCGCCAGACCTCTTCGCCGTGGGTAAGGGACACCCTTACTCATACCTCCCTATACCTCATCCCTCAAGTGCCCCAATACAACTGTTCCACTAGATTCTGGCTACGCCATTGGCTGAAACGGTGTGTAGATTATAGCCTATTTTATTGCATGCTGTGCACGATTACCCAGGTGGTAGGACCGCTGCTGTCGCGCATCATGTGACCTTTGCTCAAAGTACTTGTTCGTATTTCCATAGGAAATGGGAAGTCGCCGTTAACACAGGGCTTGAAGCACCGTTCAGCTTGTGATAGTTTTGCCTTTGACGTCAGTCTTTGATCTCGGTCTAGTTCTTCCGGCTTCGGTCTCGGTTTCATGATTGTGGCTTTGGCCGCGTCCTCTGCCTCGAAAATTCGGCCTCGTTTAGAACAATGTATTTACGACGATGCTGTCTCGGTGTGTTTGCAGTCAAACCGTCGGCGCCGGTCTTGCTGGAAGTGGTCGGACTCACCGAAGATAGTGTGACGTTATCGTGGCTGTCTCCAGAGCGTGATGGGGGTTCCCGCATCATCGGCTATGTGATAGAGAGTCGTGAGCTTGGCTCGACGAGCAGCGGCGGCTGGAGCAGGGTCAAGCGGGTCGACTCCAGCGATATCCTGGTGGCCTGCGTGGAAGGCCTGCGTGTCGGAGTGTCCTATCGGTTCAGAGTCTATGCTGAGAATGAGTCAGGCGCCGGGCCGCCTGTCGAGCTGCGTCAACCGGTCGTACCCCGCTCACAGCTAGGTATGTACCGTTGGACTACGTTCTATTGTTATACCCCGTTTGCACGATGACGCTGGCTCGACGAGCTGGCTTGATGAGCTGGCGGTCTCGTCGTTTAAACGATGTAATATTTCAAACATTCATGAAATTTGTTAGACAAGCGCTCGTCGTGCGCTCGTCGAGCCAGCTTCATCGTATAAACGTGCTAATTAGTTTATTGGATCGTTTAAGCGGGTGGGGTCAGAAATTGGTTGGTATTATTTTTGCTTACAAAGTACACTATGGTTTCGTCTCAGTCATCAATCAGCTATTGCACCTTTTACAAAATTACTTGGGTTATCAGTAGCGGACATGACCGTAGTTAAGGGTTGTGACTGTTAGGTTTAGGGTTAGGGTCAGTGTATAGGGTTTATTGATACATCGTTCACTGGGTGACTTCACTTTTAGACTTGGACGTTCGTAGAGTCAATTTGCTTATACCATGTTTAAGTACATAGACTTAGTTTTAGTTGAATGATGGTCTTAGAAGTATACAGACGTTAGCGTTTAGCTTTAGATTTTGCTCAGCGAATTTATTAGGTTATTGGTCAGCCGAAATGACCGTTTTTAGGGATTGTGTGATAATTGAGACTGTACTTTATTAATAAAGACATCGTTTACGGTCATTGTTTATTATGGCGGCTTGGTGGTATAATGGTTGGGACGTTGGACGTGGGATCGTCAGGTCGTTGGTTCGACTCGTGGCCTGTTCGCTATTACACGGGATATGTGGATAATGTGACTGTCTGCGGACAGGTAAACCATCTCGGTATATAACCAACACCGAGGTCAACTCAGCCTTTCATCCATCCGGGGTAGGTAAATCGAGTACCGGCCTATCTGGCTGGGGTTAAGGTGAGGTTTACGTTCATCTGCGTCGGGTGGCAGGTAACCCCGTGATCCCATATGGCAGGTGACGCTCCGTAGTTCTGAGATGGGTTTCCTATAAGGAGCTATACCGTTTAACCATTTAACCATATCGACTGTCTGTACAGGACCACCCAAGATGCCGGACGGGCCAATCCGGGTGATCCGTGTGACGCGTAACATGCTGGCGATACACTGGTCGCCGCCGTACGACGACGGCGGATACCCGATAGAACGCTATATCGTCGAAAAACGAGAGGCCAGTCGAGGTCACTGGACTCAGGTTGGCGTCTGCAGTCCGGACGTGACAGCGTTCTGTGTCACCGATCTAGCCGAGAATCAGGTATAGGCCTGCCCCGATTCACAGATTATGTCATAAGATTCATCTTAACATACGTCTTAAGATGGGCCGTTTAAGTTTTCTGTGAATTAGATTGTTGTTTTGAATCTCGTCACTTTGCTAATGTTACCCCGTAATGGCGTTCTGCATGACCAATCTGGCAGAGTACCAGGCAGACAGACAGTTACTACAGCGCCAATATATAGGGTGGTGCAAAACGTAAACCCACGCATTTCGGTCACACAATAATGCTAAACACTTTAGATACAGAACTATTTTTGTACAGTTGTTATTCACAGAAAGAAAAACATGTATGCTATTTCGATTCACAGAATGTTCAGTAGTGTTGTTCGTCGACTGCCACATCTTTTCTTTTTCTTTTTTCTGTGTTGCTGTTGTGTTTTTCTACCGTCATTGCTGAATTTAAGATTACGTCGACTTGAGTGGATTTTACAAAATTTATTCTAGATAATCATCAGATTTGGCACAGAATTGCAAGTTTTTATCATAAAGTATGTCATAAATGTTTTGAAAGTTAGATCGTCGTCGTCTTAAGATGATCTTAGGTGTGATAATTTTCTTAAACTTGTCCTGTGAATGGGCGCACAGGTCTACTACTTCCGAGTGATCGCTGAGACGGCGTTCGGCTTCAGCGACCCGCTGGAACTCGACAAACCGATCGTGCCGCGACGTATCTTCGGTAAGCCATCTTATTTCATCACCCGCTTAGTCCTTCTGTCTGTCCATGTTCCATGTTCCAGTGTGGGGCAGGGCAGCCAGTGCCGCCGCCCCTTAGGCTTAGGCCGCCATGTGGGCCCATCAACCATCCCCAGAAAACAAACAGTCGGTTTCTTGGTCGCACAAACGGTCTCTTGGACAGCCAGTCTCTGGGACCAGATGGTTGGTCTCAAGGGCCGTGGTATCAGTCTCCGAGGCCGCACAGTCGACCTGTGGAGCTGAATGGCCAGTCTCTGGGACCAAACTGTCGGCTTCTTGGTGGTGTCACAATGGTCTCTCGGGCCAAACAATCAGACGTTGGGGTTAGATGGTCAGTCTCTGAGGCCAAATGGCTGGTCTCTGGAGCCGGTCAGTCTCAGGGTCGATTTCTGGGGCTAAACAATCCACCTGTGTGACACGATGGTCGGTCTCTGGGACCAAACGTTCGGTTTCTTAATCACACAAACAGTCTCTTGGCTCAAACAGTCGGTCTCTGGGGCCGAACGGTCGGTCTCAAGGACCGCAAGGTTGGTCTCTGTGGCTGAATTGTCAGTTTTTGTGTCAGTTGACTCGTTTTCCGAACTGGGCGGTCAGTTTCTGGGCCTGAACAGTTGGCCTCTGGGGCTAGACGGCCAGTCTCTGGGGCCAAACAGTCAGTTTGTGGGGCCGGATGGTAGGTCTCTGGGGCCGTATAGTCGTCCTGTGGGAACGGACGAAAATGATGAACATTTGGCCTACTGAAAGATTTTAGGAGAAATATTCTCGGCTCGAGCAATTCATCTTTGACATTTTTCAAATTCAGCTTAAATAAAATATGGCTCAGCTTGGCTTGAACATTTTGCGGCTCGGTTATGGGGCTTTGGCTTTGGTTGCCAGTTCTGCTATCTGTCTATCAGGCATTATGACATCATCGTCTTTGCAAACAAAACAGATGACATGTTCATGGTGTTTCATTAAAAATGGACCTCTTTTTCTTTCCTTCATAATTCACTCAAAAGACGATCAATTTAAACGAAATTTTCATCAGTTGTAGCTGATCAAATACTAATTCAAACTATTTTAACAAAATATGGCTGTTAATTAAATATTTTTTGCTAGTCCTGATGTAATGTTGACGTCATAGTGTGTCGTGAGTACAATTTGCTTGTCTCTATCGGTGCTGTCATTTGCTACCCTGCTTCAATGGTGAACTTAATCTGGTTTGTGGATGAAAAAAACGTTCATCGAGGCCGCACTAATCAACATATGGGCTGAAGTCAGGTATCTCTCGAGCCAGAAACTCAACCATCGCACAAGCTCAGTGTGCTAGCTAGTGCACTGTCTTGCTCGAACACGCGAAAGTCGAAGTATCACCAAATATGCATAAATGCGATCGCTTTGTGCAATTTTTGTGGCTGAAACTCTAAAACTTCAAGAATTTGTCCTCAACGAAGTGGATTAAGTTTACCATTGAAGCAGGGTAGCAACTGACAGCACCAGTTGAGATAAGCAAGCTTATGTCAACCAAATATGGAATTTTTTCAAAGATTTTACTTGTGAGAAAATGTTTTCAACATTTTTTCTTAACCCTGGTATTTATTTTACCTTTGCTTTACTTTTACATGTATTTCAAGCACTCAGTACACTTTCTGACTAAGGTTTTTAGTGTTATACTTAAATACCACATACCATAATTTTCGGGTTATTTTCGCATATATTTTTTCATTTCGAAAAAAACATTGATCGCACACTTTTTGAAAGGGGTAACATTTTGACATTATGATCTTATAGACCAAACAACAAGATAAAAATCATCAAATCTATGATGAGAGGGGTGTGCAGCAAACTTCAAATTCATGGGCTTTTGGAAATCAGCCCCGGTACTTCATGGAACAATAGGGAACATCACAGAAAATATTAATGGCGGTGTTTAAAAGAACACGCTCAGTTTAGTGCTTGCGCGTCTTAGCTCATAAACAAATATTGACGCTATTATTGGTGTAAATAGCGGTCATTGTAACATTCTCATTTTGTAGAAAACTAGCAAATGTTGACCAGCAAAAATATCCTGTGACAGTGTGCTATATTGACTTTATACACATGCCAAATAACAACGCGAGCACGAATTTAGAACGTATTTTTATAGTAATGCTGCATGACGTCAGTGGCTCCACCTGGCGAAAACTACGTTAACTTTCTGCTATGCGTCGGCGCAATCGATTAGGCCTAAAGCTAGAATTCTTTTTATGGCCTACTCGTAAACTTGTTACTCAGCCTATACAAATTTATGAAACTTTCCAGTGTCATACTAATATACTTTTACTCTGTTTTTTTTCAATTAAAGCGGTTTATTTCTGTTCGCTGCTATCCGCTGCGTTTGATGCAGCGGCGTCGTGGGTAAAAAAAAGTGGGCGGAACAGGAAGTTACAATTTTTCAACAGACTGCAAATTTCCAACAAGGTGCTTAAAATTTCAATTTTTGTTTCAAATTTCTTTGAAACATGTTTTAATCGTCGATTTTTGGACGATAATTTTCTGATAAAATGTTATTCCGACAAATTGTCGACATTCCGGAGTTGAGGAACAATTGACCCCTCCCCCGCCACGATCCCAATGATTAAGCCTATCGTCATCGTCATCATCGGAAATTCGTATAAAATAGAATTTAGGGTCATTCAAGGTCACGCATTTTGGGATCATTCGAGATCCGATAAGCTGCATGGTCTAGTCTATTATTTCGTGTCGGCGTGCAGGAGTGTTGGCCTTAGTTCAAATAGCTTCCGAATATAATTATGGCGACCGAAATTTGACCGGTAGACTTATAGGGTGGTCCAATAATACGTTGTGTTAGATAAGGACTGCTTGGCCCTCAAGAAAAAGAGAAGATTAGGGTCGAACTCCCAGCCAGAGCAAGATGTTGCTGCCGACTTACGCGTATCACCACGAAGCAGCACCGATTTGGGCCTGTTGATGTCGTTTTTATTAAATCATTTACGTGCTTGTTTGCTACTGGGTCTGTAAATCAGTTTACTTGCTTGCTTAATATAGGCCCGCGTTTGAATTGTGAAAAATTAGCTGGGGTTGAACTTTTCGACGATCAGAGCCTGACCAAAAGTGTCATGCTGACCCTCAAGTGCATAATTTGACAGTGTATTAGGGGGTTGAGAAAAACAGTTAGAGGGGTTGAACTCCCCAACTACCCCACAATTTAAACACTGATATAGACAGTTGAATAAGGAAGAGCGGCAACGTGCGTGTTTTTTGCGCGTAGAATCGGCACCGCTGATGGAGATCGAGTCGTGGATGGGCGATGCGGTGACGTCATCGGTTACCATGACGACGGCTGCGGCGTCGCATTACACCATGGCAACGACGGAGCGCACTTACTCGGCCTACGGAGACGAACCTCTTACCGCTACAACCGATACCATAGCCGCCACACAGTCGTGGCTGGCCACGCGACGACTATAGACCAACAACAACAACTGTATAGATGGCTCTCTCCCCTTGCTCCCTCATTTTGTCTCTCAATTTTTCTTCAATTTCTGTACAAAAAGTCTATGCAGGCTCCATGGATTATAGAATCAATGACAGTGGTACTGTAGAATAATTATTGTCTCATACTGTACACAAAGATAGGAACTTTACGTTGTACGTAGGCCTAATTATGTGCAAATTGTGCAAATTACGATTGATCTGAATCTTGTAATAATTACTGTAATTTTGAACGTTGTGAATAGGCGTGCGCGTACGACCAAGAGAAACGTGGCTGTAAATTGCTTTACGATGGCGTATTTAAACGGACGACTGACGTCGACACACTGCAGACGGAAACATAAGAGCAACCGAAATGTACTGAACTGCGGCATGCCAGTGCAGTGCAGTTTATTTCAGTTTAGTGCATTTCTGTCACTTTGTAGACGCTTTTAGGAAGATTTATGAAAATTCTCGTTCACTGAACAATGCGTGACACACAGTTACATGAGGGACGTATAACGGACGGGCGAAAGTCGCCTGAGTGTAGGCATACAGAACGTATTTGTTCTAAAGATTCGAAGTTCCCGCACGAGACAACCTTGCACTAGTGGAGAACGTGGATGAACCTACCAATAACGACAATTAGAGGGTGGTCCAGAAACATGTCAGCTGCTTGTGGGATATTTAAACTGGCATGGGGCAAACATGTGTCGTATAAATCTTACTGTGTATGTGAACTAAGATTCTAAAGAAATTTGTTCTGTATTAGTTTTTAGCATCATTGACTGATTGCGTTTTGGACCACCCTATGATATAATTTTGGAGAGAGATGGCCGATGACTAACACACGTAACATGTCAATGTTGAAGACAGAATTATAGAGCGGGGTCGGCGCTATCGATTGAAGATGAGCTGCGTACGTTCAAAGCGCGTTGTCATGAGTTCGTCGTTATAATGTTGTTTCGCTATTTAAATGCTTCCTATAGGCCTACTGTTAGCATCCCTTAACCCTTTCTCGCTGACTTGTCTTCTGGCGAAATTGCGCTGCTGTTAAACGGGGTTGATTGCGAGGTGGGGGTCTTCCTTACAGCACGTCTGGTACGAGAGGGCGGTCTTGACAACTTCGAATCTCATTTCGCAAACGTGTCCGACAACGCAACACGGTATCGACTGAATGTCATTTGCAGGCTGTACAGACGAGAGCTTTCGGCGTAAACGCAACACTAAATGCTAGTCTAATTATCGTAGAAATGAAGCTGAAGCAACTTTAAACTCGCAGTTGTTTTCATCATTTTTGGACAGCTGTTTCTAAATACAACTATTACGGAACTGACAGTGAAGATTTGGTGATCGCTTCTTGCGTCTTTTTGACAGAATACAGCCGTGTGACAGACGGAAAGACAGACGCACACCCGGACCATAACTAAGACGGGGGATCTGCACAGCAAGCTGACGCCCTGTAAAAATTATGCAAGCTACGAAAATTGAGACCAAACGCCGCAACTGTGCGCATTTGTTGCTACCGCGTTGTGCTGGAAAATGTCGGACAAACGACGAACCGTATTAGATATCATGGTGGATATCCTTGGACCCTCGGGTTTCGTAGTTGTTTAATTCGTCCTCTCGTTATAAACGTGCTCCAAGCTGCGAGAAATTATCGCAACGGACATCATGTCTTCGAATTGAATTGTCGTGTAATCGTCGTGTGCGCGCCTGAAAAGCAATTTTCTAATGCCTTTGTCGCTGTGTCTCGTAGCGTACGCAATCATAATAATTTGTTAATTTATTATAATTTATTATAATTTATTACCACTTATTATCAGCTTTCTGTTCGCGAATGGTTTGTGATGTAGTTACGTGCTGTGTGCGAATAAAAATTTGGTGCTGCGTTCTTAAAATGTCTTCTGTGTTGGTAAATTTGTTAGGTTGTACGTTGTATGACCGAAACAATTTCCTTTCGTTTAGAAAGGTCTGAAGCTGTTAACTTGACTCTTACCGTCCGGGAGTGGACAACGTATATGAACTTTGTCACACTTGTTCAAAGATGTACGGCCAAAAATGGCACAGTCTTGTTATACGTCAATAACTTTATCAAGTATTAACCAGTTTTCAATTGTTTATTGCCAGAATAAAGAAGCAATTCGTAGTAACAAGATTCGGTGGCGAAGAGTAATTAGGTTCCACAACACTGCCTTTAAATCGACATCACGCGAGTTCTTCGGTAGATTGTGATTAACTAGACTTTAGCCTTTTTTAAGCGGCGTTGTAGGTCAGAGATTTTAGGAGGGCAGAACGTTGCAATTTTTGACAAACAGCTCCAAACTTCCGACAGGGAGATATGAGTTTTCAAAGATTTATTTTTTTCGACAAATGGAAGATTTCGTCCACAAAAGTTTGCATTTTTGAATTAAAATTGCCGACAAGAAGATAGTATAGCAATTGTTTTCTGGCCTCTCTCTGCTACAATGCCTCTGATAGAGTCCGCTGCTAAGTTTATACAATAACATTGGCCTAATTTTAAACGTTTAATGGCGTCTACCAAAAGCCATAATTGACCATTATACCGTCGTTGCCACATTACGCAGTGCGAAAGTCAGCGAGACAAATGAATGCCCGGGCCGTTGCTGTTAAAAACATTGCATAATTATGCATAGCAAGCTATCCTGCCACCCTCTAAAACATGGCTCAAAATAGACAGACTAAAGGCGCGTATAGAGCAAGCAAGCAGGGCCGTCTTTTGCCAGCGCGGGACCCTTGGAACTGACTTACCCGCGGGTCCCCTGAAACCACATACCGGTAGTGACCCCTGACCACACTACACGAAAAACTGTAAGATAGGTCTTAGTACATTCTAAGGCAAGTCTTTATTTTTGTAGTTTTTAGACGATCGCGAAAAATTTTTTTCTGGACGCTAGGTTTTTGCTTCCCCAACACTTTTTACACTTTTTGACTGAGTTCAAATTGTGACAATAATTAATCCCCTAACGCGATGAAAATTGGTTAGATTAAGCGATCGATCCAGGACCATCGTCCGTTGCGGCGATCACCGCCCTTTTGAGGCGCAGGGCCCCTTTAAGGTGCGGGGCCCTTGGCACGTGCCAAGCTGCCACCCCCCTAAAGTCGGGCCTGCGAACAAGACGAACTGAACGGAAGTTAATGGGGATCCAGCAAACGTCCAGCAAACTTCCAGCAAATGTATTCAAAATACACGTGCTAATGCTGGACGTTTGCTGGAAGTTTGCTGGACGTTTGCTGCCATATGTTATAATGGAGCTTAACGTTTGCTGGATCGTGTAAACACCCCATAACTGCGCTGGCAGTTCGTTGGCTTTGTGCAGTCCATGCAACGCAACTGAACTGGCATTTCACTTAGTTCAGTTCGGTTAATTTTTGTCGGTTTGTACACGCCTTAACGTAGAAAGTTAATATGGAAGCTGAATATAATTATGAGCCAGAAAGAAAATGAGATTTCCTGAGATCGAAAAGCATGCGTTCGCAGCCGGTTCTGAAATGCCAACGGCTAATCGTTGCAGAGCAAGGTGTATCTGACCTAGACAACGCATGCAATCAGATTCATATATACATGTACATACTAGGTTACTACTGGCAAGTGTTTCCTGCAGACTGCAGATACAAACACGCACGCACACGCACACGGAATCGATTACCACAGCGCAATACGTACTGCTGTTAGCACATTACTGCTAGATAGAGGGCCGCGAAGGTGATGACCAAAAGTGTTGTTGCATGGTTTGTAAAATTTTATTACACCCCGTTTACACGATCAAGCTGGCTCGACGAGCTGCTATGTGTTAGCTGAACGAGCCAGATCGATGTTTGCTCGATGCTTGCTGGATGTCTTCTCGATGTTTGCTTGATGTTTGCTTGATGATTGCTTCATGTAGGCTATGCTTTATGCATGCTTCATATTTGCTCGATGTTTGCTCGAGCGTGTAAATGGGGTATTAGACTGCAAAGTAAAAGGTTTGGCCGAGCGTTGTGACAGGTCACAGAAGGACGGCTTCGAAAAAAGACCATAAAATCTGGATAAATTTCAGTAGTGACAGTAGCGCCTACACTTATAAATGTGGGCAAATCAACCAATGGCGACAGGTCGGAATAAAAAACAACTCCAAACGAGAACTAACGACTACGGTACTTTATACTCTGTTTACAAGTCTTAGATGAAGCAAACATGAAGCAAACGTATTCAATGTACACGTGCACGAGGTGCGCTCTAAGTTTACTTTGTGTTTGCTTGATCGTGTAAACGGGGTATTACTCCGTAGAAAACGGCGACGGCGATAACAAAAAATCGCAGTCCTCGTAAATGATGACGTCAACAGCTCCTAAAATATTTACGTTAAAAATTAAATCTGTCCAACAAATAAACCTCCAAATTTACGATAATGTAACAAAAAAAATAATGTATCACATTGTGTGTAATAACATAAATCAACCTAATTTGAACGTTCGAATTTTACAAAGCAGGGTAGCGACATATTTGAGGTGAAGCGGCAGCGTTGGCTGCTGGCTCTTTCGCAGTTTATCACTACATGCAAACGCAAGTTTAAACGTTATCAACCAGTCGTAAAGTAACTCATCGCAACTTTTGTCGGTTGAAACACGCATTCTGCGCAGGCTACAGTCGTATCGTGCGTTGGTTCGGGCGCAAATTTATTATTGATAATAATGAACAATTAATTATTGATTAGGCGCCAGCGAAGACTTCGTACGATATGCTTGTAGCGTCGGCAGCCAAATAATATTCTCCTGCACATCCGACGACTAGTCTTGTCTGGTTTAATTGCATCACGATGATGAATAAGGAGTCTTATAAAAATATCTAAGTCGGGAACGCCTGTAAATCGGTATCGTAAAGCAAAATCTTGGTCGAATTTTTGCATGGACAGCTAGGAGACGAAATAAAACCATTTTGAAAAAGGCAGCTGGTGGAAGGAAACTATGGTGTTCAGTTATAGGTTAGCTAAAAACAACTCTGACACATTAATGAGCAAGGAATATACCAATAACGCATCATCACAGGAATGTGCAGCTCGGAGGAGCATGGTCTGCCGTGCAACCAATGTTCGCACGGACGACGACCGACGACGCGCTTTGTTTTAAGACTGTGATATACGTAGTCGGCCATTTTCTCAGCCATATAAATTATCGTAAAATAAAATTGCAAAAAAAACTGCGGGTAGATCAAAATACACGCAAGGAATCCTTACTCAACCAGTTTAGAAGCAAGCATACCATAATAGCTGCCAAATGCAACTGCGATCTTTCATTTTCACGAAAAAAAACGAGAAAAGTGGGTGAAACGGCGCCCCCTTTTTTCTTCGCATCCCAGCACCACGCTGACGAATACAGTTGGTCAGCCAGGTTGGGCGACGTTCGATAGTTACAGTGGTTGGACAGGTAGGTAGCCAGCCACGTTTTGTGTAATTGCGTACAGTGTGTGATTCGGTAGTCAAGCCGCCGTGGCTGCGTGTTGCTCTATCTAATTCTAATCTACTGCATACGCGTGGCAGGCATTGGTATAACCTGCCACAACGGTGTTTGTACCGAGTGGCCGATAAAAATCGAAACGTAGGCTGCATTTTTTGCGTCGACTGAGCAATCAGACACTTTCGGAAGCGGTCGTTGCAGTGAAGTGTGTTGATAATAATCATTGTTACAAAATGCTATAGTGCTTTTTCTACAAGAATAAGACCGATAGTGCATCACAATGTCTTTAGTTCAGTTGCGGAAACAGGTGAACCGCAGTCTTAATTGTGTCTTGAGTCTTAGCAAAAAGCCGTAGATGAAGCAACGTTACAACTTAGTGAGGTGTGGAAAAATCCGGTTTCGAATAATTGGACCGCTGACGAAGAAGACGCTTTTGCCGAACTGATAGGTCTTGTCGACAAGAGTTGCGTTGGTTGTATAGGAATGGAGCTGACGGCGTCATGCTAACATTGTATATTCCAGTGTTTAACATGACCATCCGTCACTGCAATGATTGAAGCTACACTGTGTCTCAGGAAAAAACAGTCGAAATTGTTTTTGTCATAACTTTGTCAAATTTTCACTTAATTTGACAATTTTTAACAGGATAATGGCCCAGACAATGAAATTATGCAAGGTGCACTCACTTTCCACTTCTTCTAATTTATGTCAACGCACTACCGTGTGAAACATTGATGTTCAAAATTGTTGCATAATATATTTTGGCTTCCTAGGTTTGAAAAGTCCTCAACACAGAGCTATCAAATATTGGTATCTTTTCAAAATGTTTGATGCCTGCCACTGCCTTCTAACTTTGCGCAAAAAAGTTACAGATTGACTTGCTGCTTATGTCAAATGTCAAATGTAAATTTATATAGCTCATTGTCGTCAAAACCTCTAATGTGCTTACCATGACAAGCACTGCTAACGAGCTTTTAAAGGTTACCAACATTGATGACCTTGATTTTGAAGTCTGAAAAGCGTGTTTTTAAACTATTTTTAAAGCATTTTAGGCTGCGATGCATATTTTAACAGTGAATTGCGCCATAATTACTAGAGATCGACCAGGACAATCTGCATAATGAGACCGTCTAAGTCTCGACTTGGGTTTAAAATGTCTTCAAATTAAGGCCCCAAATTTGGGTACTTCTTCAAAACGCAGTATTATTTTAATGCATGCTGTACACGATTGCCCAGGTGGCAGCATCGGTGCTGTTGCGCGTTACGTGAGATTTGCTCAGATTACTTGTATTCTACTTTTGGGTTCTCAGTTCTTTTAGGACTGAGGGTTGTTCAGTACCACCATGCTACGCCCCTTCTAGTCCCATGCGTAGAATGAAATGATGTAATGGCCATGGGTCATGGGTCCCGAAAGATGACCCATTTCCATCTTTGAACGCCATTGACTGACAGCGGAATCATCGACTGACTGATCAAACGGCACTCACTCATTAATTAAACGTTTGTAAGCTTATCAGTCAGCTACTTTGTTGCCTGCTATTTTTACCATAAAATATTTAATACCAAAAATCTATCAAATCACGTAGCGCCTTCTGTCGAATTGATGATGCTAAGGTGAACAATCTGACACAAATAATCGCCACATAATATAACAATTTAAAGCATCTGTGTTTCACAGGGTAGTGCGTTGACGTAAATTAGGCGAGGTGGAAAAAGATTGTACCTTACATAATTTTATCGTCTGTGCCAAAAATTATCCAAGTTGGTAGAGATTTGACAAGGTTATGGCGAAAGCAATTTTGACTGTTTTTTGAGACACGGTGTATAGTCGTTTCCAAAACTGGTCAGTGGTTCGATCTAAGTAAAGCAGGCATGTTTTAGTTTTTATGCGCCACCGTGGATATATTGTGATTAGCGCAGTCATAGAGATCGTTGTTAGCCTAAGTTTTGTGTCGCTGCTAAACGTTCAAGCATTGTTTTTTTAACAATTTCGTCGTCGCTGCAAAATCTCTTGTCGATTGTTACGACATCGTAGGTTATTACGTCACCCTGTGCATGGACACCTTGGGTGGTTCCTTATTGGTGGGTCTTTTGTGGAAAAGTTGCAGAAAATCGAAACCGAATATCAGCTGACGAGAATAATTACAATTTTGAGACCAAAGTTTAAATCATTATAGCCGAAACCGTTTTTACAACGTCGAAATTATCTGGAATCTGAGTTAACTGGTCATAAGTAATAATGGCAAGCAGCAACATGGGTATAAAGCATCAATGCTATATTCTACACCCACTAACGCCGTCAGTGTTCCTTCACAACTATCCTACTACCCAAGGTATCCGCAACCAGGGAAGTAGAGAAATACGTACTCATCTTCGTGTCAAAGCTATTTCATACCCCGTTTACACGATCAAGCAAACATCAAGAAATCATCGAGCAAACATCGAGCAATTAGAGCACACGTTGTGCACGTGTATTTTGAATACGGTTGTTTGATGTTTGCTCGATCGTGTAAACGGGGTATTACTATCCTGCAGTATACAGGGATCGCGAGCGTGCCTGTTTGGCGCCGCTGTGGATGGGGTCCTGTAACTCCACTCCTGCAGAAAAACACAATCGCCGTCATGACAAGGTATTACGCACTGCTTTGGTAGCTTCACAAATAAGGTATGCAGTTTGTCTGGCTTTCTGTCTCGCACTGACTTGAACCGACTCAATGCTGCTCTTAAGCCGTGTTCATAGCGACAAACTCAACTCAACCCAACTCAACTGGCCAGTTGAGTTGGGTTGAGTTGAGCTGAGTTGAGTTGATAATGTGTTCATAGCGAGTTTGTCGCTATGAACAAACAAAAAACTCAACTCAACCCAACTCAACTGGAAAAGCTCAATTTTTGTAAGTTTTCGACATTCTAAGCAGCTCAGACTCAGTTGAGTTGAGTTCAGTTCAGTTCGGTTGAGTTTGTCGCTATGAACACGCACAAAAACTCAACTCAACTCAACTGGACCAAGTTAAAATGTTCAGAACTGGTTGAAAATTGTCGTGCCAGTTGAGTTGAGTTTAGTTGAGTTAAGTTTTTTGCATGGTCATAACGACAAACTTAACTCAATTAGTTAAGTTGAGTTGATCGCTATGAACAAGGCTTTAGAAAAGCTCGTCAATGGGCATTACCGACCTGGAAAATTTAATTGCCCAATCAGATAGACAGACAACTGTTTCGCCTGCAGCATTTATGACTGTGCAGTCTCGACGAATTTATTACTCTATATAATTATTACGGACATCGCGTGTTTGCACTAAAGTGTGCTCATGTATTGCTCGTACGATTGACACTTGTAATTAAAGCCCGTTTACACGATGAAGCTGGCTCGTTGAGCTGGTCGAGCGCCCGACAAGTTCGTCGAGCTAGCTTTATCGTATAAACGGGGTATTGTGTCAGTCGGTGATGTTGTGTTGATGGATGCAGACTGGACGTTCGTCAGCGTCAAGGGCGAACCACGGCCGCTCACAGAACGCGTCGAACTCCAAGTCTGAAGTGAATCCCAGCCAAGGTCAGTCTAAACGCTGCACGCAACAAAATAACTGCTAACTGAGCAAGTTTGGGAACACGCTCATTGTGGGTGATCGCAGACGTCTTTTCGTGACGAATGTCTACGGTCAGCATCGTAGTGGCAGAGGGTGAGAGAAAGGGCATGTGCCCCTCGTTAAATTTTAGACCGGCAGAAAATTATCGGTAACTCCTTTTCTTGTCGGAAATTTTTCATTTAAAAGTGCACAATTTGGGGCTGAAAATTCCAATTTGGGGAACACTTAAAAGCAAGATAAATATTTCGGCGGGCACTTCTGTCGAAGCTTTGTAGTGTCTGTCAAAAAATTGCGGTTTTTGCTTCGCCTATTTTTTAACTCACGACGTACGGTTGCAAAGCATCGTAACAAATGGAGAAGACGTCTCCTGACCTGCGCCCGAGTAAAGCGATATCAGTTTGAACATTATTGTAGCTCCTCACCACGATGTCGCGAGTCAACAGCATGTTAACGTCATAAGATTTAATAAGTTTATACTATCTGACTGGTGTTGTTGTTTCGTTCGTAGAGAATAGGTCTATTGCCGTGCAGTGCGGTGGTACAGGAAAACCTCATTTTATTTTAATAGTTTATATGCAAAGTAACAAGTGCTATTACAAGTAACAAGGGCTGATCAAATGACGATTCTTTGCACCAAAATTTGTTGTTATCGTAGTCTACTAGAATTGCCGGAGTTGATGGAGTTATTTGAAGACGCACTGCAGCAGGGGATCCGGTTTTTGAGACAGTGTATTTGATGCAGCGTAACTTAGGCCTTATACCCCGTTTACACGATCGAGCAAACATCGGGCTGGCTCGTCCAGCTAACATATAGCAGCTCGTCGAGCTAGCTCTTTGAGCCAGCTTGATCGTGTAAACGGGGTATTACTTATGTAAGCTGTAAGCTGGGTTTTTTCGTGTGCTGCTGCAGACGGCGGCTGTGAAGATGGTTTTTCCAACAGCAGTCCACAGACCCCGAGGTAAGATGTCAACTGTCCTCTTCGCAGCCGTGAAAAATAATTTTCTTTTGATATTATGTTTTGATTTAACAAATAAATCTTATTTATTGCAGTTAAGTTTTTACACGGCACTGACGAAAACATCGATACACTAATGTACACTAATGTACAGGTCGATATTTGGATACTAAAAAGAAACCGGCTTCATTGGCATTCAAAACTTTAGTTGTACCACAAATTCACAAAAAACGGAAGTATCCAGCATATTCGTAATAGGTTGCATAGCAACTTTATCTAAGATGAAAAGCTAACAGCAATTCCATAAAAATTGATTTTTTCTCAATCTGCCGAGATTATTTTGTACCACTTTTGTACAACATGTCGTCCAGTTAAAAACAAGTCGAAGTAATGGATTTAGGGTTTACATTTTGTCGTGCGTCACGTGACCAGGGAGAAGCTGATGCTACCGAGACTAACCGGTGAGGAGGAAGAAAACCCTGAGAACTGGGAACCGTTCCGAGATGCACAAGCAATGATGGCCGAAGCCGAAAAGCAGCTAGCCAGCGATAACTGGCAAGTTACATTTTTCTCATCCACAAACAAAATGGCAGATCTGACCAAAAAGCTTAGCTACTGCTTAAGAAATCATAACGTCGGCTGCATATTATATTCGTTTGATCATCCTTCTACTTTTCAGAATTTTGCTTTTTGTTTTGTTCTTTTTATACTTTACGTTTGGTTTCTGTGTCTATTCTAAATAATACCAGCAATTATCCGCATAAACAGTGCAGGACGCAAACTTGAGTCTATGCGGATTATTTTTGTCGAAAGCTTTTGCTACTTCTGCTAAATAGCTTACTGGCATTTGTTGCTTGTTGCCAGTGCATTTTTCACAAATGTTTTGCCGTTGCTAGGGAAAGAAATCGTGACGCTCTGAACGCTGTTCGTCGTCTGGCAATCTACCACGACGAAGTTCTCACCGCACAGCTTCATTCCATTACGCTAGCTGTCGTTAACCAGGTAAAAATTGTCTTTTCTTTTTGGTTGACTGTTAAATCGAACCTTGGGTACGACGTCTGTCTGTCGTCTGTCTGTAACGCATAATAATATTGTGTATCGACGGGACGTCGTAAGGGGTCGGCGATAGTAACGTTGGATACGGTGATGACAAGTTCTTATAGGCTGCCAATAGTTTCGCGACCGGAAGTCGGACGCTGGCCTTCGGAATAGGTGGTACGGTCGGTTCACCCTAGCAACAGCTGGGCTTTTTGTTTTATATGACGTAGTTAAATACTACTGTTGATACGTGAACGATTTGAGTTCAAAGTCTTTACTTCTTTCTGTCACGTCTTTATCACTGCTTGTTAGCCGAGCTTTTCCAGTCGCCGCTGCTCGTGTCTGGAACAATAATATGCCTAAACAGTAAACACGTCAGCCCCGCATCTTTCATGGCTGCTTTCTGCTCCTGTCTCTTATCTCACCCTTTTATAGTTTGTACAGTCTATGCGCAGTGACGCTTAGTCGCTTTCCATACTTTTATGTCTAATCGATCAATTTACCTACTTATTTTACATTGCGGTAGTTGCAATAAAGCGCTGTTTATAGTTTCGCGTATACACTGTGTCTGGTAAAACAAGAAATTTGAGCAAAGCTCACGAGACGCGCGAAAGCCTATAGCATTTCCAGTTCAGTAGTTATAGTTTTGAAAATTGCATATCACTTGGACTCGGCCCATCGGGACCCTAATACACATCGGCCATAGGCGCGTGTGGCGTTGGCGACGGTGGCGCCTCCTTGTGAATGATAAAGACTTGCGCAGCCTCA
>Ga0056128_1003110_pt1 | contig 20159 bp, 17 predicted proteins | sample WorMetLIZISLAND2_FD_71113 | JGI IMG/M metagenome (GOLD analysis project Ga0056128, IMG submission 71113) | Marine gutless worms symbiont microbial communities from Max Planck institute for Marine Microbiology, Germany - Olavius geniculatus... ... | reverse complement strand
GGACTATTTCTATTCTCAGTATCTCTCATTTCATTTTTCTTTTAAACATTTCAGTTCTTTTTAGTTTATGTGCTAGATTAAACTGACAGTGTGTTTGTCAGTTTTTGAGTGCAAATTTTCAATTGTATTGTATTGTATTGTATTGTAGCGACATAACAAGTATGGTGCGCATGACACTGAGTAGCAAATTTCTTACAGAGTCTACTGGTAAAAAATGTGAAAATTGCTCAATATTTAGCAAAGATATGGACAGAATGCAATAGGTTACTTTTTTGGACCACCCTGTATATGCTACTCTGTCATCTCTCTAGCTCTCAACGCCCACGCCGGTTCGTTGTTGTTCATAGTGATCATATTATCATCGTCATCAGACGTAGTAAAAATTATTTCTAGGATAGTATCACGTCAGTCTAAGTCCGACCACAACAATGACGAGGTCACATTAGCTGATTAGCGGTGCCACGTAATTGAGAGGCAAACACATCAATCACTCCGGTATGTAGGATACTGTATGTCGGACCCTGCACGAAGTTTCGCCTACGTCAGAGTTGACGTCAGTTGGCAGCAACGTGGCTCAGCTCGCCGACACAGGTGCGCGAAAACAGCGTGCACGGCGCGCGTAGAGAAGAGGATGTACAGAAATGGATTTACTGCACTGTGACTGAGCGCCATTAGACCAGTGACTACGTTAGCAGCCTTCCACGTGTACCGGTAGTCGGAGTAAACTCGGACCGAAGTGACGACGAAGACCGGCGTGATGCAGACCATGAACCCCGCAGTGACCGATATCGCCATCCTAATGACGCTGCGTTTCGTCGTCAGTGTCACTTGCCTCGGATTATCCTGCCAGCTCAGCGGGAATGTACCGTGACAACGTGCCAGCAGGCATGGACTTTGCCGACGCATGTCTTCTTTATGTCTCGGTCCAGTCAAGCAAACGGCCGGTGTGTCAGAAGCCGTCGCCGATCTGCGAGATGTGACAAAGTGGACTCGAGGCTCGTCAATGTTTCTCGCAGCCTGCCTACCAGCTCTTCGCCAGACATCACGGACGATGCTTGCGTAGCAGAAGACCATTATACTGGCGGGAATGACCAGCAGCGATAGCGCCAGAAACGTGAAGTACAGTTTGCGCTGCCACTCGGCCGTGTAGCCAGAACTGTCGCATTTATAGTAGACGTCTATCTCGTGTGTTGTATCCGGTGGTAATGAGCTGCGATTTTCACTACGAACGGAGACGACTGCCTGAGGAATGGCGACAATAGCCGCGAGCAGCCATGATGCTAGACGAAATAACGCCCTAGATTAGCCTACTGCTAAGATCTGAGAACTCGACATGGATGCTAGGCTACCATGATGCTAGAACACAGCGCCAGACACGTCGTGTACCGCTGAAGAACTTCACTGGTGCAACTAGCGCCTGTACACATCACGGCTGACACGAGTCAACATTCACTGTTCTTAAACCAAACTTAGCTTGCGCTGCTACAGTTTTCGCAGTTTTCGGCTGCTGCCATGCGTCATGAAGCAAACGACGGTGTAGTCTTAGCGTGGTTTAAGTACGATATACTGCACTGTCTGAAGTGGTATAAGCTCGGACTGCGTCTTCGCTTACCCACTCTAGCAATGCGGTATCTAGTAAGTATTACGAGTAGCCTACCTCGGCGTAAAATGTGTTTCCTACGCGAGTGGCGCGCAGCTAACAGTGCGCCATTAGCTATAAGCATATCGTTTGCACTGCGTAGCCGTTTAGCGAACACTTAGGCCTATACTGCACAACCTACAGTCAGTAATTAAATTAATTATAACAAAAACCGTCATATTAGTTTCAAGTTCGATCACAGTTTATACAAGTGTTATTTTTTCGTATTTTGATTTGTAATATATTCTGATTCATAATTTTGTTATATGCATACATTCATCATAAAATTTAATTTATCACCGTCAGTAGTGAACATTCTTTGCAATTCTGTGTATAGGGTGTTGAAGAATTTTTTTATTACATCACTTACTTCGTCCTACTATCTCCCAGCGCAGTGGCTTCAGTAATATTACCACCCACACTACTAGCCAGTTTTGTGTAGGCTGTATCATGAATATACATTTCACATTACCTGATATCTGTCGATACTCATAGCCGTGAGCAGTAAGGTGGTAAATGCGCCGGGAGCAATGAATCCGTAGGCAGCTAGCTTGCAGGTGACAGCACCGAACTCCGACTGACCCAGCGCCACGATCAGTATGTAGGTCGGTATGGCCACGAAACAGACCATCAGGTCGCCGACAGCCAGATTCAGTATGAAAATGTTGACCCGCTTCTTACGCAGCTCCGCACAACTGACGATAGTGATGATGACTACCACGTTGCCTAGCAACGTGAGCAGCATCAGCAGCAAGACGACTGACAGGCAGATGATGATCTCCGGTGTCCAGATGGTGCTGAGTTCGTTTAAATCATCTCTTGGCGCTACTGTAGCAAATGATGCCGATGTCGTCGTCGTATTGTTACGGTCTGCCATCTCTAAATGCAGCGGTATGCCTGTCATCATCGTAAAACGTTTCTATCCACGTTGCTGCTCGAATGTCCTAATTGTTGCTAACTGTCGACATCACGACGGCTGTCAATCACGCGCTAGAAACGCATCGGTGAATGCGAAACTGAAACATCAGCGCTCGGACCGCACAAACCTCCGCCGAGAACGCTGCTGTCACCTGGCGAACACAACGGACTCTGTGTGGATGTGATCCGGAGCCGGTTTCAGGAACCACCAACCAAGCGATCCGCATCCCGAATTCACGCCCGATTTCCTAACGGCGAAGAGTCATGGATTGGGTGATCCAGAACTCTACGAAAAACCTCGGATCGCAACTCAACAATAATCAGTTCTACCTTGGGGGCAAACACATACCTCGGCAGACAGCAGATAAAATATCGGCTTGAAGGCTTCGGTCGACGGCCTGCAGCTGTAGTGGACCGCGTGCATGCGCTAGACACTACACAGTACAGTGTGCTAAGCGTCGCTTACGTCCATCGCCGCGTATACACAACGAACGCAGGAAAGTACGCAACGGACGAAGATGACGCAAGCTCTGCAACAGCCAAAATGTAAGGATCGAGCGGTGTCTGTTCCTGCTTTGCGTCCGTTGCGTGCGTTGCTTTGGATGGAAATCGCGCTTTAGGTGACAGCATGCACGACGTTGCTGTGTCTTTCCTGGTCGATTTTGACGCCTCAGGCAGATTGCACACCGGCTTATCGTTTACGTGACACGAAGGGTTACTTATACGACGTACAGTCACTGCTATTAGCTGTGTTAAAACACACTGTTCGCACGACATTCCCAGAGTGCAAGATTGACACGCGGAATATGCGTGGCTAAGATGTACGCTGTAACAACGTGGGGTCGTATAAAGGCCGTGGTTACACGTAGGCCTGCAGTAAAAATAGAACAAAGCATACTTGCAAATCTTGCAAGTTGCTGAACGTTTTAGCATCTTGAATGCATGCTGAAAATAAGATATGATGAGATATGAAGCAAAAATGCATGCCAAAAATGTGTCATTTTACGCATGACCAGGGTGTTATTTTCATCTTGTTTTAGTCCAAATTAATAATATATAAATTGACGATATACAACCTAATATGAACGGAAACAAGGGGGAGGGGCAAACCACGGGACGTCACAGGTTCAGTTACAGCGGCCCTCACTAGTGCTGACAAAATGACAACGTGACGTTAACAACTTAACATAACGCCAGAAAACCGAAACATATGTGCGTCATAAAAGCGTGAGAACATAACGTCTAAAGACAAAACATATAAATGCAGGGGACAGAAAGACATTGAAAATTACTGCACTACTTTACTTTGTCGTGCCAATTTTTCCCTGAAAAACTACATGTTTGCATGATGGTTGCGTAGACTGATACAAATTCACAAAATGTGCACGGCGTTTCATAAAAGGCGCTCTTTTTCTTTCTTTCATAGTTCAGACAAATAATGCTCAATTTACACAAAATTTTTTACCAGATGTAGCTGAAGAAATACTAATTCAAAATATTTGGAAAAAATATGGGCGCTAATTAAATATTCTTTGCTAGTCGTGACGTAATGTTGACGTTATAGTGTGCAGCGAGTACAAACTGGCTTGTCGCAAACGGTGCTGACAGACTTGCTGAATAGCTGCCCTGTGTTGATGGCGAGTTTTATCTGGTTCACTGATAACTAACTGTAAAGTTTTACCATTGTGGCCACAAAAACGCCCAAAACGATCACTTTCACACACTTGTGGGAATAGCTTAACTTTTGCACCTTCCAGCAAGACAGTGCACCAACAGGCACCGCTTGCGAAATGGTTAAGTTTTTGGATTGCGAGAGGCCTGATTTTATGCCCCCATGTTGCTTAGAGCTGATACGATGACCACTTTTTATCAGTGAATAAGATAAAGTTCGCCATCAAAGCAGGGTAGCAAATAACAAAACCAGTTGAGACAAGCCAGTTTGTGCTCACGACACATCGTGACGTCAGCATTACGTCACAACTAGCAAGGAATATTTAACTAACAGCCATATTTTGTCCAAATATTTGGAATAAGTATTTCTTCAGCTACATCTGGTAAAGAATTTCGTGTTAATTGATTATCATTTGACTAAATTACGAAAGAAAGAAAAGGGCGCCTTTTTATGAAACACCATGTATGGCCTAGTATAATAACAGCACGTGAACACGCTGTCTAACGTCTTAATGCTGACCAATGACACTAGCTGCTTGTGTATTGTTATCAGTGTTTCCACCAGTATTGACTCCGGAAACAGTGGAACTTTTGTTCAGCATCTGCTTGAGATAGCGTCTGAAGACTTTGTAGCGTGAAGCGTATATCAGCGGATTGACGCAGAAACTGATGTAGGCCAGTGAACCGGAGAGAATAAACGCGTTGAGGTCTAAGGCTGGCATCTACCAAAACCAAACACACATAGGCCCCAATCAACCGCAGTCGAGAACAACGTACGGACGCTAATTACTGGCAGTTTAGGGCCGACATACACTGGTTTCACATAGAAGCAATGTCCAGCGGTAACCGATGGGCTCGCCAAACCAGTGAGTAGCAGGAATAAGAAAAAAAGGACACGGACAAGGAAAACGAAAGAAAAAAAACAAAAAAGGCAAAATCGTTAAGAAGAAGAACAAGCTAGAAGAACGAGAAGAAGGAAAAAGGAAGACAGCTAAATTTATTGCGTGGAAGACCATTCCCTCTTTGGGCGCTTTGAACCAGCAAGGGTTATCAGTGTTTCCACCAGTGTTGACACCGGCAACCGTGGAACTTTTGTTCAGCATCTGCTTGAGATTAAGCCAGCATACAGCTAAAGTCGGCTCTATTAACCGCCAGCGCCGTTAACCGACTAGGCCAGTATGCCAGCAGTCCTGCAAGCGCGATTTCGCCTCAAAATTATACACAGCATTGTAGTGAAACACGTACTAACCCCAAGAATAAGAAGTAAATTGGCGATTGAAGGAACCGTCCAAAATACCATGAAACAAATAATGATGGCGATCATCGTTTTGAGAACATTCAACTCAGTGCGAGATAACTTTGCTGCTGCTGCAGGCGCCTGCTGCTGAACCTGCCCAGTGTTTACACCACGTGACGTGGTTGTCATGGGAACGTCTTGACCACGAGCCGCCTGACCACTGACTACTTTGCTCTGACGTCTGATTGTGTGAAAGATGTGTCCGTAGCAGTAGACGAACACGCTGACCGGAATTGCGTAGTGAAACATGAATCGGACGATTCCAAATGTCTGTCAAATAATTACAGTTTTTGCTGCAGATTCTTTGTTTCATGAAAACAGTAAACTCAATTTACCTACTGGGTTTTTGAGTGCGAAACTAAGCAATTTAGACCTAGAGACGTTAATGATGATTGGAAGAAAACAACCGTACAAAGCCTTGTGGTGGGCCTGGGGATTGATGACGTTATGCAGCGGACAAAAAATAAAATAATGATTGGGTTGAAGGGATTGAGTGAGAACAATAGGAATGGATGGCAAACAACGTTATAACAACGAAGATGGATTGGTGATGATGACTGAACATTATACAAACGATGTAGCGACAGAATCTTAACTTCAGTTCAAAACTCCAAGCAGTGACTAATTTGCTTACCAAATGTATGTTAATGTATGTTTGTTATTTTACCGATGGACCATCACGTCGGAAAATTGTTATTTTGCAACATATTTAGTTGGCTGAAAACCATAGTAAAATGTTTGTGCTTACCGTCATCATTGCTTCATTGGGCCAAACACTCAGTCTTAGGCAACGTCCGTTCACGATCCTCGTTGTACCCATTGCCGGAAATAGAATTAAGCACACTCCGCCGATCCACGGCAAAGCCACGCTCACCGTTGTCATCCAGTCACGGTAATGCTTTCGGTGAGCGATGGCGTGAACGATTTTGAAGTAGCGTTCCAGCGTGATGACCACGAGACCGATGATTTCTGCCGTTAAACCAACTGCCGTCGGAACTCCAGCTTCAACGATCACGCACAATGCTCCGTCCGCAATCCGATTGCCGCTGTAGCGAAAGCCGCGTGTCACCATCACGATGAGGATGCTTATAGCAGATGCAGAGGCAAAGAGATCCATCGCCGACTGATTGGCGATCAGCGTATGGACGCTGCTGCCGAACTGTCGACGTGCGCGGATTAGAACCACAAGAACCATAGCGTTAGAGATACAAGGATGATAATAATGACATAACGATGAAGAAAAGGAAAAAGGTAAAAAAAAGAAAAGGAAAACAGAAGGAAGGGAGAATCAGAAAAGGAAAAGCTGAAAAAAGTGACGAAGAATGAAACAGGAAAAAATATTAGACAAGAACCAGAGCATTAGCAATGACAGCAATACTGCTCACGATCATCCCCACTGTTCCTGCTACCTGTGCTGATACAGTCTGCCTGGCGGTGTCGGCAGACGGTGAAGTGGTCGGCAGTTCAGCGGCTGAATCCCATGTTGTAACTTCACTACAGTTAGCGTGAAACATCTTATTCATGCTTGTTACAAAGCTCTCGGCCACTCTGATACTCTATCTAATGCTTCCTGGCGTAATGTTTTATTTCTGTCGGACGTTTTAGCTGCTTAGTGTCGCTGTGTCTTAACTGTCTGTTAGACCTACATCTGTCTGTTGTATCTTCCGTCTGTTAGGCCTTGTGTTACAATTAAAAGTGTGCGTGCAAGCTATTTGTTAATAATGACTATCTAATTACCTTAGTTATTGTCGTCGTTGCGTGCAGAAACGGAAAGATGTGTTTGAATCAAGCGGATAATTTCGTTGAATCACGAAACTAGAAGCAGTCGAACAGCACTACCTGTCGCCGTGATTTTTCATTTTTGCTGCCGAAAGTCTAACATTTGATCATTTCTGTTTTTGTCACGCCTTAGTTCTCTGGAAAAAATTACGAAAGGTGGGTATAATCAGAGGCGTATCCAGGATGGCACTGGAAGGAGGCAGTAACCTCAAAGAATCCAAGATGACAGAACACCAAAAACCCTAAGTGAATAAAACAATCGGATAAACCTGTCACTCACGTCTAAAACACACTTAAACTTTGTTGCTATTGGACAACAGTTAGGCCTACCAAGTCTTTTATTGTCAACGCGGCGTGATTAGGCCTACCGTTGATACTGCCGTTTTTCGCTCGTCGCTGTCTGTCCATTCAGGAGATGCGATCGAAGTTTATAATTGTCCGCAATCTGACCACATTTTGCACGTTTCTAGCCCACTCCGTTTTTTGTTGAATGGCTTTTTAAATTTTGGGATCTAGATTATAAAATAGAACCCACTTGCGATCACGTGGCAATCACGGCGATTGGCCGATGGAGCTCGGGAAATCCCGCACTGGAAAAAAAGAGACATCAGCAACGAAACATAAGATTGCCACGGCCACGGCAGTGGCGTACCAGGCTGTGCACTTTGTACATCTACTTTTTACAACCTCGTACTTCACGTCGAAGCACGTCTTTCATTCCGTCAGTGGCGTGGCGTTGCAGGTTTGTGAAGCGTTGTGCTGTGCCGTTCTTACGCAGTGATTGCCTCAACCCAATGCTACGCGTCGCAATCGCTGGTCTGTCCCTGGAACACAGCGACGCACACGAGTCCGTCACGGTCTTTCTCAAAGAACTCGTACTCTCAGCGCGCAACTACAGCGTAAGCAGCCGCTGTCTTTTTATCAGCGCGATTATCTTCCGACAGTTTATCGTAAATTATTACACTTAAAATTATAATTTTACGAATTTTAATAGTCACGATTTTACCCACTGCGACAGGTGACATTTTTACTGCCAGTCAGACTCACGCTGCTTGCATAATGTCGTTATTGAACGCAATGAGATACCGTAGCTTAGACTTTGTGGTGATGCGATTTTTAATTAAATTATTTTGTACGACAAACACTGATATTGTAAACGAATGTGGAATGCGTTTCGAATTAGACTACCTAGCGAAATTATCCTGACACGAACTGTTGAAACTATCGAATAGTATAGCTCAGTATGATTATGTTTGCGGACATTACGATTGATATTATAATTAGTTAATTTTAGTTAATTTTTTAATGTGCTACCGTTTTATTTGTTGTAAATAAAGATGTACTGTATATATAAAGTTTATGGCATCAAGTACGCGTGTGCATTGTATTGGGCAGTGGCTTCGGACACCCATCGGAATATTTCGTGTCGGAACCCCCGGCCGTAAGATGCGGCTTAACCAACATGCGACTCGCGGCGATGTCACACGAGTTTGACGTTGTTATTAAATTATTGTTGTGTAAAAATATTTGCACGCTGTACGATTACGGCAGGCGGAATTAATCATGGGGCGAAAGGGGTTGCAGCTTTAGGCCCACAGCTTAGGTAGGCGCAAAAAGGAATAAGTGAAAAAACTTAGTGAACTTTTTACTCAACACTTTTCGTTTGTTGTGTGGTCGTCAGAAAAAAATAGTTTTAACTGGAAATACGTTCTGTGGAACGAGGTATCTGTCCCATTGCCACGCTATATAGCCTAGCAGCTGCGTTTCAGCGTTTGACGCTCTTGTGAGCTTGCAGCCAATATTGTCTTTGGATAAAAACAGTTGGTTGCCATGACAACAGGGGTCTTCAGAGGAGACATTTACATGGGAGCAATTATTTTTCATGGGGGCCGAGTTGTAGTCAATTTTGTTTCCAAATTTGTTGCCGTGGCAACAGGGGTCGGCAGGGGAGAAATTTAAATGACACCGTCGGATAACCCGGGCCCGAAAATAGGAGGATAGGTGCAAACAGCGCGCAACTATCTTTTACGGGGACCGAGTTATGCCGCTTTGAAATCTCCATTGGCTGTAATGCAAAATTTTGCAACTTTTGAATGGTTGCTATGGCAACAGGCGTCGATATAGGGTGATTTTAAATAACACCGTTAGATTGTCCGACCCCGAAAATAGGGGGTACGTAAACACAGCGCGCAATTATTTTTTACGGGGACTGAGTTATACCGCTTTGAAATCTCCATAAACCGTAATGCAATTTTTTTTTTAAATTTGGGTAAAATAGGGGAATGAGTTATCAGATTTTTATCCCAAACAAACTCGATCTTACTTTTCGGGCCCCGAATCACTGTGCAAAATTTCATCAAAATCGAATCAAAATTGCGGCCGTAGGCGTGTTTACAGACAGACTGACAGAATGACAGACAGACGCAAGTGATTTTATAATCTATCCCTTGCTATGCTATAGCAATGGGGCAGATAATGAGCGGAACAGATTATTACAGCGCAGAAGCAATTGAACACGAATAAGGGCCGATGTTGCACCAAGTGCGCATTTCGGCGATTTTGCAACGCAGAAATAAAAAAAATAGGAGGACGCAGCAGCACTATAAGTGCCCCTTCTGAGATCGTTGCTTAATGGGTACTGGAAGAAAACACACCCCCCCCCGTACGCAGCCCACTTCAAGTTCATGGTAATTACTACTTATCATTCATCTGCTCATTTGAAATTCTCATTCCCGGGCTCGCAGAAGTTCTGATACGACCATGGATTACTGTAATTTGGTGACGCTGTATAACAGGACAGCCACGACTATGCGACTCGGCGTCAGCTGGTGCGGTCTGTGGTTCAAGACATCGGTCCTTCGCTAGTCGCCGGCATCGTCAAAGCGTGCGTGTTTGACATTCCTCGCTCTATGGTCCACCTCCCCACCGAAGTCTTCTACGAACTCCTTGCAATGGACCGAGCCGTCAGTATCTTCAACTAAACTATTCTTTTAGCTGGAATTCGCCTAAAGCTACGAATCCCCCTAGAGTACTCTGTCGTCTGTCTGTCCCATTCGTGCATTCTGCTTTAACCGTTCGACGGATTTGGAAGCCATTTGGCAGATACACTTCTGGGGCGCATTGTGTCAGATGGAGTTTCTGAAACCGCAAAAAAAGAGATTTGTGGGACGAACCCCGCAGCCAAAACATGCAATTCAAATTCTTGCAGGCAAATAGAAATAAAGCGATTCAACCTAATATCAAATTACTTTAGTTACTTGTCACTTTTGCAAATGCAGCATATGCATGAAATCTACAGGATGGGCCAAAAATGTCACTTTTTTGGTGTTTGAATTTTTTTCCTAGTTATAAGCATTGTTTGTTTTGATGTTTTTTTTTATTTTGGTTTTCGTTAATTGGCGTCGTCATTACGTGGTTTTTCGTTTACTGATGTAAACGATTGCTGTTTTTTATGCGAATAAATTGTAATTTCGTCGAGATAGTTGTTATAACTAACGATTAATCCCGCTTGATTGATAATCTACGTGTGGAGAAAAACTTGGGTTTCATCATAGAGCACATTTAAACTGTGAATAATTATTGCTAATAGCATATGCTAAGGTTGTTCAAACACTATAATACATATCAGGTATTTTGTAGTTTACATGACTAACGTCATAGCGAATAGTTTACACACTAAGGCCTGAACAAAGCGACAGGACTAAACTAAACTGTACTGAACTCTCAGTTTAGTTCAACTCAGTTCTGTTGCTTTGTACGGGCTTTTAGTTTGTGCGTTAATAGTGCGTATGTATGTATTAGTTACGTCACTGCTTGAGTCGGTAAGCGAGTACGCAGTACGAGCTTATACCACCCCAGACACAAAACGTGCATAGACTACACCGTGTTTTGCTTTATGACGCAGAACTACAGCTGAGTTTTGCGAGCTGATTATGGTTTAAACTTTACATACGTGTATGTGTATACAGTTGGCTTTGCACTGGCTTGAACTCGCGCTCAAGTCTTTGCCGAATCAGACGCCAGGCGGCTGCGTGCGAGCCTCAAACCAGCAGCTCAGCGACTTCCATTCGTCCATCTCCAGGTCTCGTTCAGTCTGTTTCTTAGCCTAGGCGTAGACAGGGGCACATTTCACGGGCGCGGCGCGGTAAAAATGTTTAGTTATCTCCGCCAAGTGTACGCAGTCAATAACACAGATAATGTTTTTTCCGATGCGTTTGTCTGTCTGTTTGTGCGCAGCAAAGTGGTCAATACGACCAGTTTGGGCTTTAAATACTAATTGCTTCAAAACGCCTAAAACTACGGACTTCAAATTCGAATTGCATGTTTCCATTCACACCACACTACGTAGGCTATATACGCGTAACACATCGATGGCGTCTTTGACGCCTATTATGTACTGCGATGACACCATAATTTTTTTTCGAAAAGAGGGCGTGTTTAAAGTTACATGTCTTTTAAATCCTTACTGTATTTTTATTTTTAATTATTTTTGGTTTTTTTAAATTTTGGCTGTCAAATTGTATCGGACTAAAATAAAATTCTGGCCAAATACTTTATGTGCAAATTTTTCCATGCGCCAGTAAATTGCGTTAAAAAAACTTCTTATATAGTTTTATGTAGTTTATATTTGTGTTCGCGTGATGGGTTTGATAAAATGTAGTTAGTAGTTTAGTATTTTTTTTATGTTCAGTAGGTTTAGTTTAGAAAATTAAAACAGAAATTGTATGTGTTTAGGTGGCCAGCATAGTTGACTAGTATGGTTTTCTGGCAACCTGGCTCAGTAATTTAACTGTTGTATTATGTTGTCAATTGTAATTGTATTTTTGTTTGAGTCAAATAAATTTTATCTTCTTTTTTCTATAGCTTATTGGTACTACGATAATGCTGTTATCGAGGAATATTCAACTTCTGTCCTTAATTCAGGCAATGTCATCGCTGGCCACTTCGTTACCGACTTTTTGCTGTTAATGCCGCCGATCACATAATTATCCTGTTGTGTTTTAATTAAGATAGGTTTACTTATACCCCGTTTACACGATGAAGCAAAGATGAAGCAAACAAATATAAAATACACGTGCACGACGTGTGCTCTAAGTTTACTACATGTTTGCTTCATCGTGTAAACAGGGTATTACACGCCATGCAGGAAAGCATGGGATTGCTCTGGCGTGCGACCGGATGTCGGCGACACACGAGCCGTCATGACGGCCTGGCGTGGCTGCAGAAACAAACAATATAGGCCTAATGGGATGAATAGACAGAAACGGCACAATAAACTTCTACTGCTTTTAATAATGTATAGAATTTCATCTAGACTAGACTTACTGTAGCGAGCTTTTGTAATTCCACCGGGATCTTTGCTCGTACTGGTACACGTTCCTCTGTCCGTCTGTCTGTCTGTCTGAACTTACATTAGCTGATTCTTGCCGCTGTGGCCAGCAAGGCGCACTGCAGGTAAATGTAAATGTAAAGGTGTATGCTGATATAGCTCCGTTTACATAAACCAGACGTCTGACCAGCAGCGTTCTTCTTTCTATAGGCCTTAAAGACTATTTAGGCCTGTGCTGGATTCCGTGGTAAATTCCCTACAACTACCGTGACGTTACTTAGCATCTACAGAATTTGACTGATTTTCTTCTTATTATTGTGATTTATGTTTTTGTTGTACGCGTGTACTGTTTCAGCTCAATTAAAGAAATAATAGATGACGATAAACATTGACGGTGTCACGTTGACAGTCCGTTCTCATTTAATCCATCGTTCAACACAATAGGCCATGTTTTTGAACTGTATAAAACATGATGCAGTAAGACAGCTCGTCGGAACCTTATAAAGTCGTTAGCATGTGGAACTATTTACCTGATATACGTTTTGTTTCAGCTCTTTTAATAGTTTCTGTTAGTCGCAAAAAAGATGTTGATTTGTCCATGTAGCTGCGGTGCTAGCCCATCCCACTTTCCTTCTCTGTCTGTTTGTCTTTGTAGCATTACTGTTAGTACTTGTACCTTGTTGTCCAGCTGTGATGTTACTGTGTGTTGTAATGTATTCTGTGCATTATATAAATAAGTGATCAAAAAGTAAATGATGAGATACGTCTGTTGTGCGTGCAGTGCCGATAGTGCCACTAAAGTGGTCGACTTGTACTGCGAGTTCTCACGTCTCTATCACTGAATGAACTCAGCCTCCTATTCCTCGTCGGGGCTCAAACATCGTGTGCCAACCACTGAAACATCTTGCTGCTTGTAATAAATTGCTTTGTTTGTAATTACTCCATCTACCGTTTCCCTGAGCAGTCGGAAATATAATCGAGAGAAAAAAAAATGAGAATAAAATCGCAATTGTACCGAAATGACAAAAATGTCGAAACTTTCGTCAGAATCTACCCGCATTCAGCGGACAATTACGCGCAGTTTTGCATTTCTCAGGGCATTTTCGCAATCATGTACACATTGACGAGTTGCAGAGTATTACTTTCGCAAAATACTTTTAGGTTTTGATAAAAAACAAATCGGTTTTGAAAGGGTTATTTTCCGCAGCAATGTTGTGTTTATTAACGTGTATGAAATGATACCGATTTGCATGGGCGCTCGCAGTCACGGGCAAGGGTGGAGAAGCAAAGTGGGTAAATGAGCATCATTTAAAAATTATTATACTGACTGTGTGATAACCGTCAACAAAACACAATTTGACTTAGAAGCATAAGTATTGGTATTTCTGTGAGGATAATTCCTTAAAGAACGAACTGAATTTTTCGCATGCTTGATGTCGGTTTTTTCCTGGGAAAATTGTCTGCGATCGCCCATGCCGGTTCGCAGTGTTAGTTCTAATGTAATAAACTCGCATCGCCACAAAGAACTGCACTCTGTATTTTGGATTGATCTTCATTCCATTGCTAATTTCCATTTAGTGACATTTATTTCTCGGGTGCAAACGGAGATATTGTTACCAGCAGCGTCACAACGGTGATAGCGAATGTTGTTGTCATAGACCTATAGTCATGTCATCGTAATCAGATTTTCGGCATTTTTTCGTTTCTACATGTAACAACGGTGTAATGCAGATTTACCAACGATGACAACTGCTTCAATTGTTCTCGTTGTTTATTGTTATCAATCTCATCAACGCACAGTGTTGGTAAAACTTATAGCAAGTCGTGGTCCTGAATAATGGGAGAGCGCTGAAATTGCAACATCGAAAATGACGGGTCACGCATCACAAACAGAATAACAGTAGCTGAAAATGCAGGATTTAGGAAATGACCGATCCGGGGTCCTGTGCACATTAAATCATGCCGCAGGATGCTATGCAGACCGCAGAGCACTCTCCTAGTTGTGGGAGTCCGTCCGTTTGTCAGTCGCGAGCAGTCAAGGTGTTGTGCGAAAACGAGGCAAGCTCTCAGGATCTGAAAAGTCCCACACCCAGTTGTTTGAAAGAGTTTACCCGACCGAAGACGTTAGAAAGGGTGGGGGTCGTAAATTTGGAATTTTTAACCAATAAGTTCCCGATTTGCTACAATGGTGCAAAACAGAATCACGGTTATATAAATCTCTAGCAGAAAGATCGGCGTGACTTGATTGTTCTAAGATGAAAGAAACGTGGTCTTCCAATTGGACTACACTCGAAGGCACAGCTTAGTACATCGTGCAAAAAGGCGAACTGTCCGATTTTTATCTGAAATATTTCTACGTTAAACATGCATTCAACACGATTTGAAATTGCATTTTCCAACCTGCGAGTCGAGTTTGTTCGTCATTTTAGGCTTTTGCATTTTCCAGGCTTCTGCATTTTTGGTCTCTTCCCCGAAAAATGTCGTTTTTTTTCTTTTTTAATCAGTTGGTTTTGCACAATATTTTTCTGAAAATTATTCACAAGAGTTTTTCTATTACCTTATCCTACCTTCTGTCTGCAGGCCTAATTTGCCTATACGTTGAAAAACCATTTAAAACGTTGGTTCCATGACACTTCATCGCGCGACAATTAATCAGTCCTAAGGATAGGATGACAAAAACACGATGACAAAATATTTTGACATTAAGAAACGATTATTCACTGCAAACTCGAGCACAAAATTACTGTAGCGTTGACATGTTAACGTAGTGTTCATATATCGTACTTATTAGTTAAAATAAGTGTCGCGCGATAAAGTGTCGCCGTACCAAAACGTTGAACTGGCGTTTCTATTGTAAACGTAAGCTTAAAACTGATTGTAAAGTTTGAATAAAAATGCGACCCCTCATACTTTAAGTATCGTTAAAATCCAGTTTGCCATCATGCAACGTAAGTTAATTAATCTGAATACAAAATCTGTCATTATCTTATTGGTATCACTTCAACTTTTGTTTATTAATATTTTAAATGACTGCCGTTTTACACTGATAGTTCAGTGTTTATTATTAAAAAAGAAAAAGGTTGCAAAAATTAAACAAAACGCATTTTACAAAACTGAACAACGTTTTTAAACGTTTATTACATGTAAGCTGTTCCCCTAAATGCTGATGCACCCAAATTTTATGGTAACCCCATGAACCGCAATAGTATCACAAGGTGTTAAGTTGACAAAACGTTCGACGTACAACGAATGATATTTCTATTGGTATCAACATCGTCAACGTCATCAGTGCAGTGTCACGATATACAAAAATGCACAGAAGCTGCCTCTAAATAATTAACGCCATACGGCTACATAAATGTCGTAATATGGCCAAATTTATTAATCAAGTTACAATCAGAGTTGTTTTAGTAGCAGAGCTAGTTCAACGTTAAAGAGTAACAACTAATTTAGACGATGATGTATGACTTTATGCAGGGCTAGGTTTTATAATGTTGACATAATGTCAAGACTGAGATGTTGTTATGTCCTCCGGCAAAGCGTTCCAGACGCTGGGTCCGGTAACCGTGAGAGCCCCGGTTTTACCGACTGTTGAAAGTCTTGACGTTTAGCTATTTAGTTGCCGACAAACGGAAAACACTTAACAGTGGCGTCCAGAAGCGACAACCAGACTGGCAGCAAGTCGCTGTATTTCTGAAGTTTAGTCGTCGAGTCACGTTGATGATTGTCAATGATTGATGAGAGAGAGAGAGTGCTCGGTCATAGAAACGTTTCGTAGGACACTTGGGACGGCGAGTAGGGACCAACCGGCGTAGAAGCCACTGCATGTTGTTCACTTCGCCTTTCGGCATTCGCCGACTCTGTCAACAAAAAACAAACATTTCTGCGCTTAATGTTTCTGAATAAACTGTGCCGCTTATTGCTTCTACGCGGCTGTCAAAAACTGGCGAAACCAGCATCACGCAAGTAAAATAGTAATAGTTTAGTGCACTTATCAGACGGACATGCAACATAAAATATAACTGATGAAAACGGTTTCAAATGAAGTACAGTAGCTACGGATAAAATACAGTAAACACACGATTTCGAAACCACAACGAGAATGTCTGCCTACTGCGTACATGCAAAAACCGAAATGCTAGCAAGGCCACAAAATACAGAGTTCAACATATCCACCTAGTCAAATCCAACAGAGAGGCCGACTAAAGAAACAAAAACCCAGCTATCGTTAGGAAAAGCCGACCGTACTGCCTACGTGCGAAGCCCAGCGTCCGAATTTCAGTCACGGAGAGACAGAGCGATTTGTCAGAGGTGAGACAGTTCCATGCACGCTATGTTAACGAAACGCTGTCTCTAAAGCTACAATGAACGCTAGTATAAGTACAGACATCGCACGTAGTCATTTCGCGAGGTGATAATTATAAACAGCTACAGAGTAAATGAACATGGAAAATATCGAACGCAGGTTTTGCAAATATTTGTCACAATAAAAACGCCTTGCTCCGGAAGACACGCTACAGCCTACACAGTTCCTATTGCAGTACTGACCTTCAAGGTCATTTAAGGTGAATGATATTTATATCATCTGAAAGTCAACATGCGACTTCCTATTAGTGATCTATAGCAACTTCGGCCACATCTCGCACCGTTTAGACACAATAGCGCGTAACGGCCTTCAAGGCCATCCAAGGTCAATAATTTCTATCTAATCTGTTTTGGGCGTATGCCATTTCCTATTAATGATTTAACCTAGGCCGAATCTCTCACCGTTTCCGAGATACGGTCACTTATATCTTTTATTATTTTATTCAAAATTGCGGCCAAACCGCTGCAGATACACACATGATTACTATTGACAGCCTATTGGAAGTCGCCACCGCCCTATCCGATGGTGTCATTGCAGACCCCCTACGACTTACCGTTTGGCCACAATACCGCACAATATGCATTGCGTAGTGCGTTATGACCCTTCAAGGTCATCCAAGGTCAATAATTTTTTTCTAATTTGACACGGCGCATGCGACTTCCCATTAGTTATTAATAGTAACCTAGGCCGTATCTCTCACCGTTTCCGAAATATGGCTAGTTTTTCGTTGAAAATACATATTTTTCTTCCCCTCTTTATTTAACCTAAATTTGAAAATGTTTCCCTTGGAGTAGATGGCTAAAATTTTGCATGCCTGAGTTTTGAAACCCAGCCACAATACATCCGTTACAGAAGGATAGACATGGCTGCAGACGACAACCATGACAACAGCTCGACCCACTAAAGTACGGTCGGCTTAAAACCAAAGTAAGTTATAACACTTATTTTGCTCCAAATTTATTTCAAATTAGATCTCTGTAATGCATACAGCCCGCTTGTGAAACATAAAGTGACCATAAATCTTTGGCTGAAAATTCATTGATCACCGCTGAAGATAATCATGTATAAAACTGGGAACTCAAAATCAGCAGAATTGCCGTCAGATAAAAAGTAAGGTACCACGAAGTTTTTACGCGCAAAAGCAGCTACTGCTTTCAGCGCGTCTTAGCCATCGCAATTCTGTCCGTCTCTCTGTCTGTCCGTCCGTCACACAGGTGGATCAGTCAAAAACGGTGCAAGCTAGGATCACCAAATTTTTACCGCCGGCTGCCTGGAAGACTCTAGTATCAGGAACCGTAAATTCGAAGAGGGTCACCCCGAACGAAAGCGCTAAATGAAAGGGTTGGAAATTTTTTTGCTATTTTAGCAAATAAGTCGCTATATCTCAATAAAGGTGCTGAGACAGGGCCTTGGTTATTATTAATCACTGATAAGAAGTCGTACACTGGCTCTCAATTGCCACCGAATTCAATAACCGCGGATGACCTTGAACGCTAAAATAAAGGTTTTTATGGATTTGTTTTGGCGATTTCGGGCTGCGAGACACATTTCAAGAGCGAATTGCACTAAAACCAATTGACACAGACATATAAAAGCTGCGTATACAATTTCAGCATTGAACGTAGATTTCAACGGCTTAAGTTTTTCTAGGTTCAAGGAAACCTGCGCACGAGGGCGAGGGCATCAAAGAGCGTTACCCCCGTAAAAGTCGTTATTTTATCGTTGTTGGCCAATCTTTCGTGAAAACGTTTGCAGATAAGCATGGGCATGCTGCCTATCACAACAAGCACTAGTGACGAGCTTTTCAGTCGTATTAACATCGATAACTTTGAAAGACTTTGAAAGACCGTAAACTTCCGAAATAAGAGGTTTTTATTGATTTTTGCGATTTTTGGCTGCAGCGCACACTCCAAGAATAAATTGTGACGAAATGGCTGAAGATAAACTGACAGTTTGCGAACAGGAACTGCTATAGGCTTTCGCGCGTCTCGTGAGCAATAGCTCAAATGTTTTTGTACTTATTAATTTGCAGATTCCTGAAGCATCGCCTGGTGGTGAGCAAATCTTTAAACAATACAAAAACAAGCTCTGCACGTTTTTGATCACAGACAAGTTTAGCATACACAAGCAAGTGAAATATTCCGTCTCACCGGAAAGTGAAGGCAGGCGAGGAGATTTGAGCGGTAGCTGCTCCGGTCGACCTGGACGGTTGTGTACCGTGTGAATCGGACGGTGGTTGTCTCCGAAGTTTAGCTGGAGCGATAGTGAGCGGGTGGCGGGAACGCTAACAAAGGCTGCAGCAGTATGTTGAGGACGGTATTTGGTGCTGAAGAGCTTTGACGCAATATCATTGCCAATGATGAGCTTGAACACAGCCAGAAGATGAGAGTCAGTGTTGAGATACTGACGCAGGCGCGATGAAGACCATGTCAGCAGGCGACTGTTCTGCTCAGCCGTTACGCTTACCTGCATCCGCACAGGCGCATATCAACGAACATGCGTCGTACAATCGTATTCTATTATCAACATTTCCCGTTCACTCCAACAGGCTTCGCAAGTCTCTCCTAGCCCTTGACCAAAAAGGCGATTTACCTGATTACTTTTGTCGCTGACTGAGACAAGAAATATGCACGAATTCGTCTCCCTAGCCATAATTTTTGCCCCAAATTTAAATCACTACAGTTAGTGATTTGTGTTATGTGATGTGGGTATTGGGTACGTTGAGTGGTAAAGTTCATTTACGGGTTGACAACAGTGTTGTACCTGTTGTTATGCCAGCAAGACGAATTCCAATTTCGATTCGACCCAAACTTCGTGAAGAGCTTGATCGTTTAACTCAGCTAGGAGTTATTGCACCAGTAGATCAGCCCACACCTTGGGTGAGTCAAATTGTTGTTACACAAAGAAATCTGGTGATTTGCGAATTTGTCTTTATCCAAAGGAATTAAACAAAGCTTTACTGCGTGAACGATTTTAAATCCCAGTTTTGGATGATGTTTTGCATGAGCTAGGACATTCGAAGGTGTTTACTAAAGCCGCCCTTTCTTCAGGTTACTGGCATGTCCAGCTTGATACAGAATCAAGTTTGCTAACAACTTTTCAGACATGTTTTGGAAGGTTCAGATTTTGCAGATTACCGTTTGGTTTATCTGTTTCTTCA
>Ga0056128_1003108_pt1 | contig 20160 bp, 16 predicted proteins | sample WorMetLIZISLAND2_FD_71113 | JGI IMG/M metagenome (GOLD analysis project Ga0056128, IMG submission 71113) | Marine gutless worms symbiont microbial communities from Max Planck institute for Marine Microbiology, Germany - Olavius geniculatus... ... | reverse complement strand
ATTTGAGTTCGGGCCACGTGAATTTGATGCCGGGGAAATTTTACCTGCCCCCTAATTTCCCCCAATCGGACTTAGGGCGCCGGGCGGACTCACGTTGGGCTTTGCCCCAAATTTCTAGTTTTGTTTTGTTTTGTTGTTGCAGAATTGCTCAGCTATAAAATGACTAGATTCGCATTTAGGCCTGTAGAAAAAAAATGTTGTTAGATTTTTCTCGTGCATGTGGTATTAAATTCTGTCTAGTATTAAATGTTCAGTATTAAATATTGCATGTTTGCACGTAACTCGTGGTTATTTATTGTGCACGTTTTGTATAGTTTGTCTTTTGATGGGTTACAGTAAAACTTCTAATGCAGTACCACGGTTTCTGTTAGACCAAGTGACCTAGCAGTAGTTCCTATTGCTTACTGCTTCTTAGGCCACTATAAAAATTCCAGATTGATTAAAAAAAGGTAAAGTTAAAGGTAAAGGTCGTCAATTTATATAGCGCGACAATGAACACGCCTCTTAAAGCCCCACTTGTATTGGAGACTCGTTTTCTTTTAGAGATCCGTCTTATATTGAAATGTTAACTAACCATAGTATTTTTTATCTGTATATAGTGTGTGATTTCAATATACTACAAAACACTTTTTAATTTTGTTTTGTTAAAACAGTGCTGTGTCAGTCAAAGCCGGATTAAAGCTTTGATGGGTTTCAGGCTGTAGGACTACAGTTAACCATCAGCAGAATCAAATTTTACTTGGCAGTTAAATGTAGAAGTTTTTAGTAAATATATCTGTAAAATTTCAAATTAAAATTCGAAACGGTTGCTGAGAAAACAGCGAAAAAACTTTAGGGGTCTACTTTTTGCCACACCCTGTAGTCGGCTAGAGCTTCAAATATCAGATGCTTAATGCGCTTAAACCCAAGGCTTGTAAGAGCTTCCTCGTGTAAATGGGGTATTAATGGCAATACAATACCAGTATATTGTCACCATATTAAAAATTATTATTTACAATAATGTCATTTGGTTTTGTTTACAAACATCAGAAATGTATCTGAAACTAAACATAATTTTGGTGTGAAAATTAGTAAAAATTGCTTCAGAAGATTTTTTTGCATTTGTATTACAGCGAGTGTAGTGATTTTTAAAAATCTGTTTTACATGGTACTGTAGCAACACACTTAAAGTAGTAAGATATTTAAATTTAATAACCACTTTATTGCTAATTGTCCCCGATCCATAAAAAACTTTGAAAATCCATTACCATTATTGAAGATATGGATAATAAAGTGGATAACACCATCTAAAGTAGATATAATTAGTTTTAAATAAGTAACAGATTTTTTAATAATTTTGTGGTCTCAGTGTTTCTGTGTGTGTATGCAATTTGGCAAATATCGTTTTACACTAACAATTACAATATAAAAACGTTTTAAAAGCGTCAATACAACGTTTAATTTCCGAATTGAATGTATGCAGATAACGAGTCGAGCAACATAATGCAGGGCTAAACCAATTCTCATAGGCGTACATACGACACAAAACAATGAAACCCGATATTATGTTCAGTCATGTGCTCAATTAACCGGCAAAGCAATAAACGATAGACAAAAAAACTTGTAAAAATAGAAAAAGGTAAATTCACAAAATTGTATAGCAGATATAATTATGGCGAGTACGTTATTCTTAAGTAAGATTCTGTTGATAACAACTGCAGTAAAAGACTTAATACAATAAAATATACTTTGTACAGGCCTCACAGTACCGGTAGTCTAAAAGTGACACACACAGTGTACATACACAGATTTACAGCATTATGCAAATAGATGCGACAAAAGTGACTGTGCAAATCTGTAACAAAAACGACATCATTTAGACAGCGTTTGGATGTTTAGGTTTGTAAAAAAAATGTAAATGTTTCGCCATAAATTGCATTACTATTAACCCAACATGTCACTCTGCTTTCTCTTACCCCGGAGAACGTTCATTCTGTTTTGTTTTTTTACGTTTTTTCGTTATCGAGTTAATAGCACCTGCAGGACAGACGGTCAGAAAAGTAGTCAGGCAAGGCCAGCAATGTGACCTCTTAAAAAGTGGTAAAACCTATTAAAGAACAAAAATCACAAACGTTACAAATGCTTTGCTACACTGCCTTGTGAAGTTGTGATGCTGTGAAATATTAATGGCAGCTTTAAGGTACATGCACTAATAGTTTACGCGTCTGAGGTCTGCTGACATTTTGTCACATTTGTCACATTAATGCACACTTTATATTCTAGTTCGGCAAACTGCAAAGGATTTGTAATAATCCTTCACCATTACCGGGAAATGAACACGCGAGTTCGTTGTAAAGGTATTAAAGCTGGTGACTAACTTTTTCGCGACAACTCGCTATCTTATCGTGCACCACAACATTCAGTACACAACAGCATAAAGTCAAAAATGTACTGCAAATATACAATGTAACATCACAACATTAGCCATTAAAGTACAGTAGACCTATGTGCAAGCGAGAGTAGTAGCAACAAGTGCAGTGCAGCTAAATCTCAGAAGGGCTAGTTTCACAGTGAGCGAAATATAGCCTACAAAATCACAAAAAAATGCTACTGCAAAATGTGCCGCCGATTATGCGTGGTTGGTGATAACAATACAATAGACAGAAAGGTAGGCTTCTCGTATTAAACTGTATTACAAAACCATATCAATCTAAGTCAAGTTTACTTAGAATGAAACGCAACAGCACAAGTGTCGAATAAAATCAAGTTACAATGATGGATTTACCGTTAAAACACATGCTTAATGGAAAAAAACACTGTTGAAGCAAAATTAAAATGAGAATTACAACTCCGTATAAGTGCAATTGAAACACGAATAAACACTACTGTGCGAGAAGTAGCAGGGATGTAGTAAGAACGGGGATGCTGTTTTCCCTTTATTTCCAACAATTTTCAATGCACTATGCTGTAATAATTTTATTGTATTTTTGTACATATTTACAGATTCTAACACAATGCGCAAAACGTGACAAAGAGAAAGATGTTGCCTTGAGCTACTGGGTTCCTGGCGTTTTCAACCACACCACCGATGAACATTGGCAATGGCGTCGTCGCAGGGTGGGCACTGCGCAGGGGCGGTGCAGGGCAACTGCTCCGCATGGTATCTTCCCAACTTTTAATCTGTTGAAAATCTTTCCTCAAAAAGTACGACATTCGGGTTGGAAAGTCCAGCATTTTGGAGGAATTCCCGAGCAAAACTGAAATAACTAAAAACACTCATATCTCATCTGTCGGAAATGTGTAGGTGTCTGTCAGTAAATTGCAAAATATGAATACCTACAGGTCCCTTCCCCAGCCTTTGTATCGCACGACGCCGCTTAGTGGTGGATGCTGGTGGAATCATCGGCAGCAAGCGCAGCATCGTTTGTTGTCGCAGCAGCAGCAGCAGCACGCTCTCAAACATGACTTGGCGCGTATCTCCTGCGGTTCGCGCTGCATGCGCGCGAAGCTGATGAACACCTGTTCCAGTGTGGTCTGACTGACCGAGTAGTCGTCTATGTCGTACGTTGACCGGGCGCTCTCGACCGCGCCAAACAGGTGCGCCCAGGTCAAACCCTGCGTGCGGTCGATACGGTAATGCACCAGGCCGTCGTGCTGGTCCTAGAAACGCAATCAGTCAATCAATTAACCGTTTAATAAATCACCTGTCGTTATCAATCATCACGTTCGTTTATCGTACAAGTCTCACAAACTTCAAATTTGCACTGCACAAGAAGCTGTAGAGCAGATAAACGGAGTGAAAGGTTACGTAGGCTGATGCCGGCGGTGTCCTACTTTAAAAAGTTATAGGAAAGCCAAGAAACTGTGCATATTTCGGATAGAAAAATATGGGTGCTCGAAATTTCGAATTCATCGTATAAGCCTATACCAACTTCGCAAGTTTTCCACAATGTAATGTCATAAAGAACACAGACAATGCAGAGGAACTCTTTTCATATTTTTGGACTAACGCAATAATAGTACGAATACCGTAAGCATTGTAAAATTTCCCATTCAATGTCGTCAATCATCGTCAGTCATATCGCAACTCATAGTGCAAGCATGCTAGGCCTAAAACTTAAAATTAAATATGTCTTTATAAAAGTAGCATGCCTTGAGCTGGCTGGCGGGGAATGTTGAGCTAACGTAATCCATGAGCGCTTCTGTCTTCTCTTCAATCGACTGTTCGCCGCTGCGAGCGTGCAGCTTGATGATCAGAGAAAAACCTTCACCGAACTTCGCCTTAAGATGCTGAGTGCTGCCGAGACACTGGAACCGACCGTTTACCATCACAGCCATCCGCGTACACAGCGCTTCACACTCCTCCATGCTATCAAATCAGAGTCAATCGAACGATCAAACAATAAACAAACGAACTAATGAACAAATAAACACCAAATAACCAAACAAACGAATGGTCGGACAATTACGGAGTAATAAATGCAAATTCTAATTAATTAACTTCAAACTTGTGCCAGTTCTAATAAAGATTAATTGTAGTCAATTGGCTTTTTAGCTAATTAGGCCTACTTTTAAACCAATTACTTGAAAAAATCGCCAGTTTATCTTATCAACAAAAAAGCACTGGTGTGCTAGCAAGCAAACCTGTGAGAAGTGAGAATAAGTGTCCTGCCGCTGTCGCGCACTTGAGACAAAGTGTTCCACAGCAGACGTCTGGCCACCGGGTCCACTCCTGTCGTCGGCTCGTCCAGAAAAATTATCGCAGGGTTGCCGATCAGTGCTATTCCAGTGCTTAGTTTTCTTCTATTTCCACCACTGAATACAAAAACCACAGTATCAACTTCACTTCACCGACTGTACGCCTAGAAAACTAATTACACTGCTTTGTTCTTAGCGTCAGCGTCCACTACAAACTACAGAAAATAGTCAGCCTCGTGCAGACATATTGTGCGGCCTAGAACTGCGAAATCCTAATCCTAGCGATAAATTTGACATTTCGAATTGAAAATTGGCACATTACAAAAAATACTTGCGTAATTTACTTGAAAGCTTATATAACCCACTTAGTGTGCCGTCATAATCCAATGTTTAATTCTAATTAATCAGCATAATCTAATTTCAATTTAAAATAATTAGCAGACGATAACATGCTAATTCTAATTCGAATTCGAACTGTAACTTTTTCAAATTAGTAATTCTAATCAACTGCCCTGAAATTTTACAATTACCCATAGTGGTACCTGAGTCGGCCAGCCTGTCTATCGGCGTATTTCTCCAACGTCAGCTGCTGAATCAGTTTCTCGACGACTCTGTCGATGTCTTGGGCGTGGATGCCGCGCAGTCTGGCGTACATCCACAGCGTCTCACGGACCGTCATCTGATCTATGAGTGCGTCGAACTGTGGACAGAAGCCCACCAGACGACGACGAGCTCCAGACACGCCTGCAGTTCAGTCAAAACACAGCAGCTGCTATATTTAACTAGAAAAAATATGTCGCCCCATTCAGTGCCAACATACAAAGTGCGCCAAAAAGTGACAGGTCCTGCAAACCGTTCTTCATCTTTTCACCAATTATGAACCGACTTATAAATTTCTTTCACTGGTATAATCTGTGTGAAAGATATGCAAGAAAGTCGCGTCGGCAGTGTGAACGTGACGCCGACTCAACTACAACTGCCGAGTCGCGTTGTAGGTAGTGTGAATAATTGAACTGACGAGACGACGCAACTCAACGAGTCTGAACAGTCGTGACCTGGTTTCCTATTATGACGTCATCGCATTGTTTTAGCACTATATTCACCAAACAGATTGGAAACTGGCTCAGAACAGTTTTCGCACACGGTCACACTAGATAAATTTTAAACTTGTTTTGTTTCCAATCTGTTTGCTACCGAAATCCGACGGCAGTCGTCGGCCGTCGCGTCGGCGTCGCAAGTGTAAATTGGAAATTATGAGCAAACCTTGTGCGACGCTTATGCCGGCCAGGTAAGCGTCACCCGTTGAGACGGTCATGTCGCCGGTTAACATCGTCTTAACAGGTCTTGACTACTAGTATTAGTGTTAGTAGTAATGGTAGTCGTATTGGTTGTAGTAGTAGTAGTAGTGGAAGTAGTTCAGACCTTGTATGACGCTCATGCCAGCGAGGTAAGCATCACCCGACGAGATGGTCATATCTCCAGTCAACATCGCGAACGTCGTCGTCTTGCCAGCACCATTAACTCCCAACAGACCGAAACACTCGCCGCGCGGTATGCCGACGGACAGCCGGTCGACCGCCAGGAAACTGTTGTCGAAGACTTTCGTCAACTGACGCAACACTACGGCGTCCGTGTCGGACAACTTCTCCGCTGCACGCCAGAGCAATCGCATCGAATGCATTTAGTTCCGACAACAGGCGATAATAATGACGATAAAATTAAGCAATGCTAATACTAATACCAACGAAAAATGTACTAAAATATAAAAGTAATAAAAATTGTGATTGTAATGTCAATGATAATGTAATTTTTAACGCGTCATGCAAATCATTACAAAGGCGCAGAAAGAAGTATGAAACAACGGATTACAAAATATGGCATGCGTCTTTTTGTCTTCCATAACGCAGTCGAACATAAATCAATTTAAACGTAACGTTTAACAGCTGTAGCTAAAAATACATATTCAAGATATCTGAACTAAACTCGGCTGTTGATTCCAGATGTTTTTTTGATTTTATTTCGTTGCAGGGGTTTACTTTTTACAAGGGGGCGGCGCTGACAATGACATGCACTGCGATGCAACAAATTGCGTTCTTTTGCGGTTGTTGCGTGTTGTTTTATTGATGTCCGCGATAGCGACGTCAGAGTAAAGTATTGTTTCAGCTCATGGACCGCTGCACTCAGCTTCGTGAAATTTTTCCGTGAACATGTATCATGACAACAGCAAAAAACCTATTGAATTTAAAAATCGCAATTCAAAAGTCAAGGTTTTTTGTCAGTAGATTAAAGGCACATTAATTTCGTCAAACGTGGTAAAAATCGTAGTTAATAACGTCTTTTTTTGCTTCTGGTTGCTTGATCCGTTCCAAAGATATTTCGTATTCGCGATCAAAGGCTAGAGTTGTCCGAAACCTAGCGCACTGTTTACAACTCATAAACCGCTGCACTTAGCTTGATGACATTTAGCAAAACATTTATCTTCAGTTCTTGAAAATCTCTAAAAATATATTGAATATCAAGGTCATAGGCACCTGGTTGTGTGTTTTTTTGTGTGTGCATGATACTGCGACTGCCCGCGGACAGTACTTAACTTTGGTTAAGGTTAATAACTTTCATTTCATCTAATGGTTTTTATCTCGTCGCACCATGTGTGAAAGAGAGCATCCTCGACGCACCTGACGTGTTGACAATGCGTTGTCTCTCTTCGACGACGTCGTCGTCCTCTACGGCCGTGTGCAGCGGCATACCACCGTTAACCGTTGCCATCTCAACATCACCCTGATCTCCGTCGTCACCGCCACGCTCGGTCATCACACGCATGGCACGCTGAAAGCCGTCCGACTCCAGCAGGTACAAAACGAACATGTAGACCAGGCCCTGTGCCGCCATGAAGACCAACGAACGGCCAATGCCAGGGGCCTCCCAGCCCGCGTAATCCACGTTCTCGCTTAGACACGAGTCACCGCAGTTGTCTGTAGACACACAGTCTGCTTGTAAAGTGGAACTTAAGAATTAAGAATAAGCAATGTCTCCGCTTTCAGCTGCAACCTGCAGTCTGCCCTCCCCTCCCCTTCTTACTGAAATATGGCCCTGGAAATAATTATTAAACACGGCGTGGTCGCGTCGTTTAACTAGGTAAATAAATAAGTAAGTAAGCAGTTTATTTCGCATATGTCAAATGCAATACAACAAAACACATACACACATTATAAAACACACAAAACAAGTATAAAACATGAACGCAACAAATCAGTGAGATAATGTATACAATTTAAACTAGTTATTATTATACGAAGCTTGGACAAAAATTATTGTTGCTAAAGTCGTACCTAATGAATGGCAGCGTAAACTCATGTCCTCGTGTTCGTAATGTCACTCATTGATCCCGAAGGCATTTCATTAAGCGTGTAAATATCATGGAAGCAATGATAATTCAGAGCAACTTAAAAAGTCATAGTCTGTTTTTAGCGCAAGGCGAACATAATCTTGCTAAGTATAATAGCCCAAAAATAGTATTAAGTGTTGTAATGTCGACGCCCTGTTTGCGTAACTGCGCGAAAAAGTAGAAGATACACGATACAGCGATAGACTCATTCAACGTGCTGACCGAAAAGAAAACCGCTAAACCTAACCGGGGCAGCACGGATTGGTCGTGTTCCTGGCTTTCATCGCGGCACAGAACAGCTCGCGCGGCACCTTCTCGTCAATCTGGTCGCAGATGCCGGCGAACAGGTGTTTGGTAACGAGGTCTTGGAGAGCCTTGCTGAAGCAGAAGTTGGGCAGCACGACGTAGAAGAGCCATTCGAGCGCCTCGCCGATCTCCACGGTGCCGAGCTCAGGGATTTTCAGCACGAACACCAGAACCACCGCCACCGCACCTACACATCGCACACAAGCACGACACTTTGTAGCTATCATTACAGTAAGTAAGTAAACAAGGACGATTATAGCAACAAGCCTAGCGTACGATCCAGATATGAAACGGGTAGGTTTTGAGACTGGATGGAAAGACAGCTACGTAAGGTGCACAAGGTGGCGTGTACACTGTGCAGGTAGACTGTTCCAAACATGAGCAGCGGCGACTGGTAAAACTCGGTCGCCGACGCCAGACAGTCGGGTTTCGGGTGCGGCTGACAATCAGTCAAATGTCATAACAAATAAATCACTGCTAGAATGGTAAACGACCAGAACGGCCCATAACCAAAGCAACCCAGAAATTGATGACATATCCCAAACGGCCCAACCCGAGCACATAATCATAGCCAAAGCCATGACTAAAGCGGCCACAGGTATTGAGTTTATCGAAACACATGTATTCCACCACAAAACTATACCGGTCCAGTGACGACATAATATGCGGTCGTCCACCTGACCTTTGACCATTTGAGTTAAAAATTTGCAGTAAAGCTATTCCGACAAACGGGTGAGATTTCGAACATGAAAAAATACACAGCCCGTTATTTTGCACACGAAGCTGCCATACCCCTGCAGTAAGTAATTACTTTCGCCATTTTATAACACAAATCACCAGAAATATGCTGCGTTTTAACGTAGCTGTAATACTAAAACAGTACAACAATACTGAACACATATATCTGGCTATATATTTACCGGAAAAGATGTTAAAGACGGTGACCCAGACGTAAGCGGTGGACGCAACTCGGCACATGAACGACTGAACGTAGACAAACGGTATGATCGCCCATCCATACAATATCAGCACGAGAAACATGTAGCTATTAAACACAACAATAGCATCAGATTAACGACATAAATCATATAAAGTAAGTAAACTGCAGCGATAAAACTAGTTGGAATTTTTCGAATTAATTAAAATTCAAGAATAAATTAGTCAAAATGCCATTTAGTTAGAATTAAAAATGGTACAAGGTCAAAGGTGAGTAATTAAAATTGGCGTTAGTTGGTGCTTCGTAATTAATTACAATCAGTAAGAAAATAGAAGTTTTTTAATGCCCCGGTTTGATGCCTGCATGCTTTTCGACTACTGAACAGCCTCAATTATTGTGTACTGGACGAATTGTATAAGGGTGGTTAGGCCTATAACAGTACAGATACCTCGTGCAAGAAATAGAAGGACGAAGCAGTAGCCTACTGTTATCAACCGAGTGAACAGACTGACCCGAAGACGGGCCACTCCGAGTAGGCTTCGGTCTGGAACGCCAGCACGACAACGACGATGAGGACGGATGGAACGGTGAAACTCAGCAGGTCCCAGACGAACGCCGCCAGCCAGTAGCTTGCCGCGTCCACCCCGCTCACGAACTGCGAGTGCTTCGCCTTGTTCGAGCGCTGGTTGACGACGAACACCACAAACGACCCGACCAGAAACGCCAGTCCTACAGACACAAGAGGGACAGCTACTTACGTCCACTCTAGTGCTAAATTGTGGAAAATTAGCTGGGTGGGTTGAACTTTTCGACGGTCGGAGCCTGACCAAATTTGTGACATAAGCTGTATGTATATAGTATATAGATCACCCCCAGAACATAATCTGACAGTGTGTTAGAGAAGTTGGAAAAACAGTTGGGGGGTTTAACCCCCCTAACTCCCCGGCAATTCAAACACTGGTCCGCTCCTTCAGCGCCAGTTCGCACCAACTTCTTCCCTTTCATTTTCTTTGTCTCTCTTCCTCTTTCCTTGTCTCCCTTAACTTCCCTTCCACCTTCTTCCTTTCCCTCCTCTTTTCTTCCCCGCTTATCTCCCAAAAACCATAGAGTCTCGTGCAAAGCCCCGGCCGTAAACGTACATTTATGCATTTTGAATCCTAAAACACACTCCATGCCAACATTTTTCGTCGTTTACGTGCAAATGCACATGACTGTGTTGTGTTAATTTGTCGGTGAACAAATCTCCGGCCAGGTTAAACAAATGCTTGAAAGAATACACATAATGGCAACAAATAAACTGGAGCATCGCGGCCTGTCCCTTGTCCTCTTTGCAGTGACTCGCAGAACGACTGAGGGCCCTTGGACATATTGATACTCGTGACTCTTCACCATTTTGTTTATGATGCCTCAGTAAAAATACTCGTTAAGTCACACGGGGCCCTGTAGCTCAAAGCCCGGTCCCACAGGGCGTATCGGATAAAAGGGCCCTGGCTACATATACATTAATTTTTAAATTCCATTCCATTTTATTTAAATCAGGCAACGTGGCCCATACACACACATACACACACACACAAAGAATAATAAACACTACACAATAAAACCTAGAAATAAAACCTATAAAATACACAATATGCAAGAGAAAGCTACACACAAAACTTTGTTACTATACACACAAGTCTGTTATGACACAGTTCTTTACATCTCAAAAAACTGCTTAGACCATAACGTAGTTTGATTTTACCTCACGTCAGCAAAATACAGACCAAAAGCGACGTTGAAAGAGAATGAATATCCAGTGACTGCAGCGAGAGCCACGCCGCTGTTGGTGCGAGTGTTGAGGGATCTCGGCAGAGGATGGTTCACAGTGACGATTCGGGCACCGTCGTTATTCAGGCTGTGACGAAGCACAGCGTTGTCTGCCAACGACAGCGACATGGCGACGCTGTGCAAAGCGAAGTTGTTGAAGTGCCCCACGAAGCCGGCCGTACTTCCGTTCGCAGTGCCGGCCACTAGGTGGCGCCGGTTGTAATCATCCAAACTCTTGTCGGCAATGCTTAGAAGGTATTCGTCCATGTTGGTGCCGTCCGCGGAAACCGGAGCACCGCCGTACATACTAGCCACTTTCGAATAATGCTCAGCAAGCCTCTTATCTCCTGTGCACACCGGACTTCAACATATAACAAACTCTTTATCGTCACGTTACTTGAGTTGAACCTTGTTTAAAGACATGCGAAAAACCTCCCAGCAAATGTACTGTTGCAAGCAAATTATCCGACAGGCTAAAAATTCGGGAAACCGCATCAACTGTCCCTTGCAACTGTCCCTTTCCCTTGCCACAACACTATTTGTCTAACAGGTTGTTTTATTACCACGGTTTTAAACTCTTATTAAATATATTTAAGTAATTTTGAAATATTCTCACAACGATTCGTAAGTTTTTCATAAAAATTCCGTATCCAACTTCTGAAAGCTGACTTTAAGAATTCGTAACTCTTCCGTAATTCTTATTCGTAGCTGAGTGTCTCGTAGTTGCAATCTGTCAACTGCTGTCTCCGACAATTGCTGATGCAGCTTCTGTAAACCGCATAATTAGTTGAATAGCTCCATTTATTTTAGTGTACCGTGCTAGCTTTTGTGGTGAACAAAAATTTATACCTGCTGCGTTGGCAGACGTGAAGGGAACGGTTGGTTTGTCGAAGTGACTGAGGTCGAGTGTTAGCGGCGGCGCATCAGTGCCGGAAGGTAGCGTCAGGACGCCCAGACAGGCGAGGATGGCGAAGATGACGGGCAGTAACAGCTGGACGAGTGTGACGACACGGTTACGCCACGTGTGCACGGCGTGCTTGACGAGCATTGCGTAGAAACGCTGCAGTGCCAGCGACCCTGCGCTCGTGTTGCGCCGGAAACTGACGCCGAACACTGCGACAGGCAGCACACAAATACATGACACAAGAACAATTAATCAATCAACAAATCAATACGGCCAAATCCACTAAAGACAAGGTAAGGTGGAGTCCAGTCCAGAAAATAGTCAGAAAAGGATTTGGTGAACAGGATAGTTTTAGGTCGCTGACGGAATAACCATTCGGCTAAAGTCACGTCGTCCGGCAACTCGTTCCAGGGAAAGCACAATCGTCTTAACGCGTATAGAACAAATTACATGACGAACATTCGTTTATTGTCAATTGCCCGATTTGCGTCTACAGATTTCTTTGATTGTTTTGTTACCGTATCTTTATATTCTCGTACAATACCGGGTGGAGCAAAAAACGTCCCAAACTTTGTCAGCCGGAAAAAGGCCAAGTCTGCGGCTAATGACCGCTAGTTATGGAGATAGCACGTTGCACAGTGTTCCAACGTCTGGAACAGGAAGACCTAAGTTTGAGTCTTAGTCAAAGTAAGTCTTAAATGTTAAGATTATTACGAGTGCGTACTATCGTCGGCAGCTGTAGTCGGAGTAGATGCCAGCGACTTGGTGGACTGAGCGCGTGAACCGTCGTTCTGACTCTGTGTGTCAACGCCGTTAGAGTCACTGACAGCGACACCGCCGTTCTGCAAACTATCCTTCAGCGTGTCGTCACGAATCTCGCCAACCCTGCGTGACATTTGCACCGGCATTAGTTGCAATAACACTTCAACGGGAAGTCCGCTTGGAAGCCATTCAGAAAATATGTCACCCTTTTTTGACCAAATTTCACCCCCCCTTCTCTCCTCTGTCACAAAGTGTCACACATCGCCAACTCCCCCTATGAAAAATATGTCACACGCTACAATCCCGCCTTCAACTGTATGCATCTTACCGAATGTAGCACCGTAATTATTGAACCAGCCAAAAATTATTAATCTACCCATAAATAGAATATATGTAAAAATGCATCCGTCCATCGTCATAATCATTTCGAACATTATTTTGTAGTTTACATACAGTAGTTGGCAATGAAAGAACAGTTTGAGTCATAACAGCCAACGTCCTGCTGTATCTGAATCTGTGGGCATTTTATCAGAGACTAGCAGGTACGATAAACATTGTTTAGGCCTATAAAGATTTTTCGCAAAAGCGTGACATCACATGTCCATGAACTCCCCCTTCCCCTGTCACACTTTGTCACACCCCATCTGATTCCCCCAATCCCCCCCCCTTCAAGCGTGACATTTTTTTGAATGGCCCCTTGCTTGTCACATCGCATAGCCAGCTGTAGCAAGTAACGTTAACTGTGACACTGACACGTAAACGTAATGAAAAGTTCGTCGTTCAACACGACAACTGCTGAGTGCTGAGACAGGTTTTTCAATTGCAGCATTTGTGCCAGATAAATTTAATTTGTAAGTTTTTGGTTTTGGTGTGTTAAAATGAGTTCCATTCATATGTTATTTTCTGTATACGTTGTTTTATCAAACGTTTGCTAAATAAAGATAAATACTGTTTACGTTATCAACGCGACTGTTCGAAGAGTCGCTCAACAGTTCTCACACAGGCGTCCACGGTTTGCCTCGTCGATGGCATGCTGCTGTCAGGCACCGCTTCATATTAGCAACGTTCAGTATGAACAACACGTTCGAATATTTGCTTTGATAATATGAACAGACTTTTGCGTATCACTGCTAACGTTACTTGATAAGTTGGCTGATGTGGCAACTGGACTTTTATGGGAAACTTCACATTTTAAGCTGTACAGTATGCCGTAAAACCATGACCAGCTTTTACAAGGTAGAGTACAAGCACATAAAACGAGATGTGGTAAGCTGTGCAATTGTTTGAAATTCTTTGGTTTATGCTTTTGCAAAAAAGGCACAATTGAATGACATCTAACTAAGTCATCAAAAACATAAAAAGGCACACTATTTCTGAAACAGCACGTACGATAAAAGTACTTAATTATCAATAAAAAACACTCATTTTTGGAAAAAAAACAACACGAGATGCTTACTTTAAGAAAACTTCCTCGAGCGTCGTGACAGATACCCCGAAACTTCCGATACCGAGCGAATCCTGATTCTCTTCCAAGTCAGCGAAAAGCTGTTCGAACTTTCCCGACTGTTCCTTGGGCAAGACGAAAGACAGTTCAGCACCGACGTTACTTTCCAGCTCAGCTTCAGGCACGTGCGACTGAATCATATCCAGAATATTATCCGCAATGCAGGCAGGATTCTTGACAATATAGAGATGATAGCCAACACCTGTCAAAATGCAGCCCCAGTTGCTATTATAGGCTACGTCAAATAATAGTGATCAAAACAGACGCAGGTGGTAAGTCAAAAATAGATATAAATGGGTCTCATAATATTAATCACTTTTGTCCGAATTATAAGCGGCTATTGATTTGCAGATTTGTTTTTGTTGTTGCTGTCTTTTTAACGAAATAAAGCTAAATATAGGCATATCAGTAGCCCCGTGTGTTTAAACTTCAGTTTAGTTCTACGAATTACCTAATACTGAAGATTTAGCGATACAAGCTTTGTATTGCTGTTTTCCGTGAAAATCAAGCGCATTTTCTCTCGTATTTAGCTACCGTACTATGGTTGCGCCAGGTTTCCTAAATAGCAGTCAATGTTTTGAAAGAATGTGCCCAGTCACTTCTGCTTCCCGTTTTTCTTTTTTTTCCACGGACAGAAACCACTGTAGCCAAATTAGCCTACCCTTCTCCATTGAGCGAACAGCGCGTTTACCATTGTTGATAAGCAGCATGCATACTTACTCACTGGCAGTGGCAAATTATCTGGATTTGTTTTAGTTTAAATCAAATCATCAAAAATGTTCCTTTTGTAACTGTTGAAAACACGGTATTTTTTAAAGGCTCCCAATGCCACTAATGCTGCGTACTCAACAGCATCAGAGCATAATATACACCGGAAACGACCAAAATCACTAATTACAGGAAAAATGTATCGAAATCATCAAACTAAAATCGCAAACGCTATGTGACAAAATCACGAAATGGAAGGCAACAAAAAATACAAAAAAATGTGGCAGGTGATATATGTTTTGTTCACCCACATCGGATAAATGTAACAAGTTTGGCGATTAGTCTGCAAGTGTTTGACCCACATGTAGAAACTACAATCTTCCCTCCGACTCTCGGCTCTGGACGAGTAACGGTCGAGCTAGTGGCATGGTTGTCATCCGTCTGTCCGTCTGTCTGTTACGGATGTATTGTGGCTGAACTTTAAATATACCAATCGTACGGTATTATGGCTAAACGGTACGTCGTAGAAAGTCGGCGATTGTATACCTTCGGATAAGGCGGTGGTAATTTTTTATAAACTGTCAATAGTAAAGTCTCCATTTGCAGCGGTTTGGCCGCAATTTTCAATGTAAAGCCATATCTCATAAGCCGTTTTAAATAAGATAAAAATCATCGATCTTGGATAACCTTGAAGGTCAGTACTATCAGTATAGGCTGTAGCGTGTTTTCCTTAGCAAAGCGTTTTTATTGTGAGAAATATTTGCGTAACCCGCGTCCGATATTCCCGTTGGTTAGTTTCCACTGTAGCTATTTATATCGGCTGATTCGGCTCAAACACAAGTACAATGTATTGCGACTTGTGCGTGATGTTGGTATTTTACATGCAGAACGTCAGGCCTATTTTTGTGATTTCGGTATTTTCGGTTTTTGTGATTTTGGCCCTTTTTCTTTGTGATTTTGAACATCTTATAAGTAACTGATAAAACCTAATTAGTGATTTAGGTATAGGTTTCACTAAACGGTGAGCAAAACTATTTTAGCACATAACAAGTAAAAGCGGTGTCGTGGCAAAGGGCAAAACGGCAATCCCCCGTATTTTGGCCTGTCGCAATACTTTATTCTTGTCGGAAAATTTGAAATTAAAATGCCCCATTTGGAGAAGTTAAGAAGCAAAATTGATGTCTTAAGCGCCCGTAGTTCCATCTGTCGAAAGTTGGAAACTTTGCAGTTGCCTGGCCGAAAATGCAATTTTCTTCTGCTCCCCCTTCCAACATGTTTAACGCACGACGCTGCTGACGAACGAACCGTAAAGATTCTTGAGGAACATGGAGCTGCCGCAGCACTGCAGTTGTCCGTCGGCCATGATGGCAATGCGGTCACCCAGCAGGTCGGCTTCATCCATGAAGTGCGTCGACAGAATCATCGTACGACCGGCGCGCTGACTCTGCAGGATGTCCCAGGTCTGACGACGAGCTTCCGGGTCCATCCCGGACGTCGGTTCATCCAGGATCACGAACTAGATAATATGTTATAGTATAAATGTCAAAAGTTAAACCCAAAACTGAATTTGAAATCAACAGCCGCAATATACCGGATCTGCAAGAACAGTGGCATAGTTGAGGGAGACTGGAGGGTACAACCCCTGCGCCAGTCTTTTGAGCACCAACTCCTAAGTTATCGCACACAAATTTTAATTTAGGCCCTACCGCGGAGGACGTCAGCGCCAAATCTTATTAGCTCGTCAGCAGATTGTTTAAACCTATTTCATTTCAGTACCCTATACATTCAATTAACTGTGTAATGGGTTTGTCAATAGATTATAGTTGTTAACTTGTCGGTTTACCTTCGAGTCAGCGATAAGGGCGATGCCGACACAGAGCTTCCGCTTCATGCCCCCGGACAGTTGTTTGGCGGCCGCGTTCCGCTTGTCTTCCAGACGCAGCACGCTGATCATCCGATCCACTTCTTCGTCCACTTTAGCCCATTTCAGGCCTTTTAGCTAAAACAACAGAATAAAATGCAGTCTTTACACAGTAATTTCATGACAGGGAGCAAGAGGGGCAATTCCTTCCCCACTGAAAATGTTTTTTGTCAAAGATTATCTTCAGAAATACCAAATTTTGGGCTTGCGTTTTTTATTTTCAAAAATATAAAAGCAAAATTAAAATTTTAACACCTATAATCTTTTTTGTCAGAAATTTTTAAAATTAGCAAAATATACAACTTTTTGACCTCCCTCCCCCACAACTTTTTAACACACGACTCTGCAATCTCTGCACTACTTAATGTCAAAGAGTTTAGAAGCTATGCTACAACAGGTGATGACAAAACGTAGTCAAACCGTATAACGTACGCCTACGCTACTGACTTAATCAAAAACTTAAAACCCAGTTTTGCCTGTATACTGTATAAACGCTACTATCAAATACTAAAGCCTTTTACAAGCTTTCTCGTTTTCAGAATGCTACTAACTCGAAAACTAAAAATCCAGAAACTGGCGAGAACGTTTCCCGGCGCAGACGTAACCGATGTGTTTAATTTTCATTTAAAAGGTTAGGCAGACAACCGCACATTATAGCTTTCTAAGTTGGGCCCTATCGGTGCTACCGCAACAATACTGATACGAAGCGGCTGGGCCTAGTCGACAAACTAACTCGCATAGTTTGCGGGAGAACCATGTGCAGTATACTAATGGTTACACTCCGTGCTCAATGCGCAATAGGCCTACCTTGGCGAAGAACGCCAAATGTTCACGGACAGTCAGTGTGTCGAACAAGACATCGTGCTGTGGACACAGGCCGAGGTTCTTACGAATGTTCACCATGTCACGCCTTAGATCAAGCCCATTCACGTAAGCCGTTCCACCGCTCGGTGGCAGAAAACCTGTTCAAACGCAGTTGCTTATAAATGACAGTTAGACTATCAAGCTTCGTAAGGCTAAGGCTGTCCGCGATAGCTGCCGTGGCACGCTACTATACTTATAGCAATGACGTCAGCGTCAACCAATAACTATCGGCTTAGCTGGGCTAGCCTGCTAGCAGGTAATAGCAGCAAAGCCTTATGCCACGATGGTAAAGTATCCAAAAATCCGGTCCTGTGACCTCGACCTTTGACCTAGTCCACAAAGGGTGATTTTACTGACATGACAGAAGTGTTCCAAGACTATGAGAACCTAGTGGAATTCCTGATCTATTTGTCCTCGGGGCCTCCCCTCCCCCGTATAAGCACTGCGACACTGCTTGACTAACTCATAGTGACAACAATACACCGTCGTCTACAAAAAGTGCCATTTTGATTTTTACGCGCGAAAGCAGCTACTGCTTTCAGCGCGTTTTAGCCATCGCAATTCTGTCCGTTCGTCTGTCACACGGGTGGATCAGTCAAAAACGGTGCAAGCTAGGATCATCAAATCTTCACCGTCGGCTGCCTGGAAGACTTTAGTTTCAGGAACCGTAAAGCTTTTCCAAATTCAAAGGGGGTCACACCGAACGAGGGCGGTATAAAAGGCGGGTGGGCAAAATTTGGGCAATAAGTCGCTGTATCTCAGTAACGGTGCGAGATAGGGCCTAGGTTACTATTAATCGTTAACAGGAAGTCGTACACTGGCTCTCGATTGGCGCCGAATTCAATGACCTTGAATGACCTTGAACGGCAAAATAAGGGGTTTTATGGATTTTTTGGCGATTTTGGGCTGCAACACAAGTCTATATCATTCACAAGGTGGTACCACGCTACTATCGTTATGCGATCCAGATAAGAGAATTTTGTATTTGTATATTAACTTAGCATGAACATCCCAATTTTCAGCTAAACTACTGAACCGGAACTGCTATAGGCTTTCACGCGTCTCGTGAGCATTAGCTCAAATTTCTTGTTTTGAATAGCTCTGTGAAACATTGGCCGATCTTAGTAGTTTTTTGGCATGCGGCATCAAGAAGAAACTTGACCGCAAATGATTAGAATTGGCCACCTCACCTTAGTACTGTCGCTACACTACCTTGTGAAATAAAGAAGTCGTAGCTTGACCGTTTACAACCGTTTGCTTGCCAAAAATCGTTAAAATCAGCCAATGTTTCAAGGAGTTATTCGAAAAATAAAAGTGGCACCTTTTTATGGACCTAACAACAGACAGTCTGCAGGATGATGCTAACCAGTAAGCATGAACATCGTAGTAGTTTTGCCGGCGCCGTTGTGACCCAGCAGCGCCGTGATGTCTCCTTCGTACATATCAATATTCAACTTGTCCACCGCCGGCCGCTGCTTCTTGCTAAATTTCTGAAACATTCAGTCACACAGCTATCATCCGCGTTTTTAATCGCCATCTCTTAGTGTTCTTAATCGCAGTGGTTTGTTTAACTTAAGCTGCAAAATCGATTTCAATATTATATGTAAATCTTTATTCGTCAAAGCAGACAGCAGACAATTAACACAATAATATTTTCAGTGTAACGGTATAACTTAACTTTTTTCGCAATAAAGCGCGGGAAAGAAAACAAACATAACAAAAACCAGAATAATTTATTAAAAGGCGGAATCGCTTAGCAAGTCCATCCAGATCTTCGTTTGCATTTGCCAGACGGCAGCATCAAAATGCCTGTAACGTAGCGTTTGGCTATAACTTGCAATTGCATGTTCTGACGGAAGACAGACCAACAGACGGAGGCAGAACTCGCGCAGCTGCAGCGACTGCGACTAACGACGCCTGAAAAAAACATTTGAAACAATCGCGTTAGTATCGTATTAGTGCAGTTCGTGTGAATAAATAGTGATGTTAGTCTACTAGTCTACCTTCGTAAGATCGCGTATCCTGATGCCGATATTCCTGTTTCTTGCAGTTGGCTCGAAGTATCCAGATGCCTCGCCGTAGTCAATGCCTTCTTCTTCGTTACTCTCATCAACATGCACCACGTTGGACTGGCCGCACCAGTACCATTTCTGCACGGTCAAACAAAAACAAGAAAAACCATCAAATGAGTTCGATTTTCGGTAAGGTTGCTTTAATGGGCGACTGTCTGCGGACGGGTAAACCGTCTCGGTATATAACCAATCACAATACAATACAATACAATACAATGAAAAATTTGCACTCAAAAACTGACAAACACACTGTCAGTTTAATCTAGCACATAAACTAAAAAGAACTGAATTGTTTAAAAGAAAAATGAAAT
>Ga0056128_1003106_pt1 | contig 20162 bp, 16 predicted proteins | sample WorMetLIZISLAND2_FD_71113 | JGI IMG/M metagenome (GOLD analysis project Ga0056128, IMG submission 71113) | Marine gutless worms symbiont microbial communities from Max Planck institute for Marine Microbiology, Germany - Olavius geniculatus... ... | reverse complement strand
TCGATCTCCAGCTGGCGGATCCATGTATGTCGAGGACGGCCACGCGGACGCTTCCAGTCCAGCCTGTCGTCAGGTCGGACACCTGTACGGGTGTTGACTGCCAGACGAAGTGCCTCGTGCTCGGGAACAGACTCTTGTAGACGGCGTACATGTCCAAACATCGTGATACGTCTGTCGCGTATTCTGCTGCAGATAGGTCGCTGTTTGACCTGGTCCATCACCGACGCATTTGACACGAAATCGAACCACCGAATGCCGAGGATTCTTCGCATGCATGACATCTGAAGTGCTTCCAGTTTACGCTCATCGGATTTAGTAAGTGTCCAGCTCTCTGCGCCGCACAGAAGAACAGAGACGACAAAGGCGTTGTACAGGCGCAGTTTAGTGTGCAGGCTCAGTCTTAACTGCCGCCATACAGATGTTAACTGGCCCATGACGCTTGAAGCGAACCCGATGCGTTTAGACCTCCGCAGTGAGGTCTGAGGCGAAAAGCCCCAGCCGCCAGCGATTTTTGGACATTTTGAGCGCGAAAAACGCGTTTAAAGCCAGCTACAGCTATTATTGAAGCAAAACAATATAGGCAGGGTGAAGCCATGGCGGTGGACTACCCGGTTCATGCACTGAGGGCAAGGGGGGTAGATGCTTTACTCCAAAACGTGTTCAAAATGTTTCTATACAAAATAATTTTTCATCTTCGAACATTTTTTTGGGGGGGGAGGGGTGGCCCCCCTCCCCCGGGCCCTATGGGCACGACGCTACTGTCTGTATGTCTGTCTAGTCCGCTCAGTCACACCCTTTGGCCACAATACGTCCGTTACAGACGGACAGACGACAGGCGAGATAGAGCCGTCGTCGTGGGGGGCTTGCGGGTCGACCTGATGGACGTGGAGAGTAGAGCCGAGTGGAGACGGAGAACCCGTGTGGCTGACCTCTCACCGGAGGGATCTAAACCAGCCTGAAGGAGAGAGACTGCTTTTTTGCTGGACTGTAACTGAAGCATAAGAATTATTTTAAAGCCATACACTGGATTCGCTGTAGCCTACGTCCAGTTCACTGATATAATAAAAGCAGACTTAACAATCTATCACATGTAATATTCAATGACTTATCTATAAAACTCGTCTGGGGATGATGATTAGGCAAGTGCACAGAATCATGTAACCATGTAATCATGGAATGTAGGTATAATACTCAGCTAAGCGGCGTAGTGGGCCAAAAAGTAGGCAGGGCAAAAAGCTGCAATTTTCCGATGGACACCACTAATTTCAGACAGAATTAGTGAAGGCAACTGCTCCCCCCGTGCTGCGATGTCACCGGTAAGACTGGATGTAAGCCATCTTGCTATTAAACCAGCCACTGAGTTGATCAGTCTTCTACATTCCATGAGATGACAAAAAAATGATTATCACTTACAGGCCAACAAACTGAGTTACAATCAGAAAGTCAAAAAACCAAGACAGCAACAAAATCTTGTCCATATCTTCACCACATACTTACCAATTTTTACGCGCGAAAGCTGCTTTCAGCGCGTCTTAGCCATCGCAATTCTGTCTGTCTGTCTGTCCGTCACACGGGTGGATCAGTCAAAAATGGTGCAAGCTAGGATCACCAAATCTTCACCGTTAGCTGCCTGGAAGACTATAGTTACAGGAACCATAAAGCTTTTCCATAAATTCAAAGGAGGTCACCCTGAACGAGGGCACTAAATGAGAAAGGGGTGGCAAAAATTTGTGATTTATAGCCAGTAAGTCACTGTATCTCAATAACGGTGTGAGATAGGGCATAGGTTACTATTAATCACTAATAGGAAGTTGTACAGTGGTTCTCGATTGCTACAGAATTCAATGACCTTGAACGCTAAAATAGAGGTTTTAAAGAATTTTTTGGCGATTTTGGGCAGCGAGACACATTTCAAGAGCGAATTGTGCCGAAACCAACTGAGATAAATATAGAAAAGCTGCATATGGAATTTTCAGCATTGAACGTAGATTTCAACAATCCATGTCTCGATTTTCTACATTCAAGGAAACCTGCGCACAAGGGCATCAAAGAGCAGTACCCCCGTAAAAGTTGCTATTTTACCATTGTTGGCCAGTCTTTTGTGAAAACAGTTGCAGATAGATATGGGCATGCTACCTATCGCAACAAGCACTAGTGATGAGCTTTTTAGTCGTATCAACATCGATGACTTTGAAAGACCCTAAACTTCAGAAATAATCTTTGCAATCTTCGGCTGCAGTGGACACTCCAAGAATGAACTGCAATGGAATGGCTGGAGATAGACTGACAGTTTGCGAACAGGAACTCCTATAAGGTTTTGCGCATCTCGTGAGCATTAGCTCAAATTTCTTGTTGAAAGTCTATGACATCTGTAGAAAGAAACTGTAAATACGTTGGATTCATCAACTTCGTGTGGCTACAGGCTGCAGTTGCAAAAATGACTGGAACACAAAAAACGTAAAATAAGATTTTAACAACTTTTTAGATGTAGAATGTAGAACATTCACACCTGTCAAACCATAACAATTTTAGATCATTACTATCATAGAAACACAAGAAAAAAACCCAGTATGTCTCAAAAAAATCAGAGAATTAGAAAATTAGATGTAAACAAAATTCCTGTGCTTCTAGTTGCTCTATGTCCCTTAGAACATTGGGTAAAATTTTTATTGGACTTTCAAAAATATATTTTGTGCAGCTTTTTGCTTGCTTTCAAAACTTCACTGAAAACAACTGTTTGCATCTAGACTGTAATGCCTCGATATCAGAACATTATTCCGATGGGCAGCCTACTATTCTGTGACACTTTGTTACTTTTGAGTTGTTGGCAGTTTTTTAAAGTAAAAATGCAGTGTGTATCGTATTTGCTTGCAACGTAACTATGTTACTTATTTAATACTTGTGACAGTCTGGATGTAGTCCTGCATGGGTCAGTTTTGAAGTTATCATTAAATGGCATTTCGTCAAATAGAAGTTAATTATTTCCCGGTTTCCCACCAGTCCCAATGTTTTTGACAGACTGCAGCTCAAAGCACAGGAATCTATATAGGCTTAACAGTTACTAAGCAACATGAAATGCACTCAAATAAGACTAAGTTTCTCTCCCAGCATCAACTGCGTCTTTGTCAGGTTACTCAAGTAGACGACCATCAGCAAATCCTGCAACAATCACAGCAAACGCTTTTTATGATCACCATGACACATCGTGAAACAAATTCAAACAATTTCTGATTTTCGCCAGGACGACTGCTCTTTTCGGAATACATATTTTATTTGTTAGAACTGGTAATGATTAAAAGACTGACTGTCACTAACGCAGTGAGACAGCAATGAGTCTATATTATTATGAAATTAATAGGGTCTAAGCATTTGTTTCATCCAATCACATTCCAATCATGCTTGTCATGGAGTCTACTTTGGAATGTGTTCTTGGTGACTCGACTTAAATCCAAAATTTAACGATTAAAATTAATTATCAGACCAAGTAAATGTGCTTCACAACAGCACAGTAACTGATTCAGTGTTGACACTGGCCACTTACCTTCATGTTGGAGTTCACCATTTCTTCAAAGTCTTCCGGGTTGATCTTGGGAACTGTGTTCACAAGTTCCATCAGTATTCGGCCGACTGAATTGTCGGCTGGCGTTTGTCCACGCTACACAGAATAACATACATAGACAGAGCTATTTCAATCTCGCTTTTACTCTGCATAGTTTACAGTTTAAACGGTTCTATAAAGACATTCAAAAATTATATCATTATTATTATTTCAAACCCTCAGTACTCAGTTCACAACAATAAAAACATTATTATTATTATCATCATCATCATCAGACACGACAAACAAAATGAGACCCAAGTACATTGCATTTGACCATAGGACAAGACAGGCAACAAACAGAAAAAGACAACTGTGCTGGTTTGTTCATGTGCAATGCACAGAATACACCAAAAGAGCTAAGCAGGTACTGCACTGGGTCCATGATAAAAACAGCAAGCGAGGTCGACCACATAACTTGTACGGATACATCCTAGAGAGATATCAAATGCATACAAGAAATATTATTAGATTGTGACCGATCTAATGTACTCCTCGCACGCATGATTTTCTTTTGTATTCTTGTAAGTGCTTATTCGTTCCTTTCGGCTTGTATTACAGAACCAGCGTCTATCTGAAACCGTTTAATATGATATTAATAGTGACTGGCGTCGAGGTAGTTATTGAAAACTGTCTCCCCAAAGTTCGCAAAATATTACCCAATTTTAGGAACTAAGGGAAAAAAATTTCCAATAATGGCTGATGACGCTAGTTGCCATTTGTCTTGCAATACCTCAATGCATGCGTCTATCTGGCACAGTTATGGAGGTATGGTTCCTCAAAGATAATGAGGTCACGACCTTAACCTTTTGGGGTCATGTGACGTCATCGGTCACATGACTATTCGACTCCCGGCGGTCAACTTCCTATGGGTGGTCCATTGTGACCATGCGTTTATCTGGCACTGTAATGGAGATATGGCCATTTGAAGTTCTTCCAGGAAGGCTCTTTCAGGAACAGAGGTCGGTCGTCGGTCAGTCCTCGATATTACACCGATCTCATATACATTAGGAACGTAGCGCATGAGGAGTAAAAAATATCGTGAAACGACACGTGTCTTAAAGCAACACACAAAGAAGTGATCGCAGAACATCTGCTTTTCCAGCACCCAGTGCACGACTGGCCTCAAGGCCTGAAAACAGAGCAACAAACAATCCATATGAGCAATCTACATTGAGCATATGAAGCTCAATGCAGAAAACTAGGGAGGTGACCCACTCTCTGACAGGGGATGGAAGACAGAGAGAAAGAAAAACGATGAACAGAGAAGAGTAGAAGCAATGGACTAGCCGATGTGTTGGGTCAAAAGAAAGACTACAGTCGAAAGTAAGGTAAGGTGAGATGAACGTGGCTACTTACAGTGACGGCGTCAACATATTCGAGCAGCTTGGAGAGCATGTCCTGCAAGCGAATGCACGTCGACGTCACGTGCTGTAGGTCAGACATCATGCTCACTGTGCCCGATCGACCAGGCCGCTCCTTCGTCTGCTGTATCAACTCCACTGAACACAGCCAACAGTATCATGTTTCAAACTGAACACTAGAATAACATGCTTCTAGTGCTGACATACTGTGCAACTGTTTAAACTGAAAACTGGCATACTGGTTTCCTCGATCCGGGAAACGTTCACACCAATACTGGCTTTTGTTCTATGAGTTTCTGTACCTGAGTTAGAAGCCCATATGAGATGAATGGACAGGAAGACTTGTAGTGTAGCCTGTGTGTACAGCAGCTACGAATGCAAAACAAAGCTCATCAGAAACAGGCTCAGCCTAGCATGTCCCCTACAGTACGGAGTGAATCCGATCATCCAAAAACATATTTCTCTGATCACTGACGAAACCCAGCTATACTAAAATTAAGTTAAAAGTCAGTTTTGACCCAACAATGCTTCAAGAGAGGCCTCTTTCCAGAAATGCATCCTGGCTATCAGTTCCAATATCAAACAGACCGTTATCCAATATCAGTGAAACTACGTGCTGAATATGAAAATTAAACAATACCAAGCAGACCTCCAACTCTCTCTGGGTCATGGTATATCAGCTCAAGTGGCACAGGAGTGAACATCGTTCCCTGTGTTTTGCCTGGTACTCCCATTGCCGTACTGCAACAATCCATTGAAACTCATACACAGTGACTTATTTCTAGGGCAGTGTTACGGCGGTGAGCAACAGCAAGGTCAGCCAATACAATGCAGTAAAATTTTAGCAGCAAAAATGCTTCTGGTAACACTAATTTTTATCATTTCAGCATACAAAAATGTCAAAAGCTGCAGCAGAGACTTTACAAATTGTTCTGAATTGATAAATTTTCCAATATGATTGTTAATGTTATTATTAATATTATTAGGAAGCTAATATTATTTGAAACCAGAGCCTGGTTGTGTCGTGGGATTTTTTACACGCAAGAGCTAGCATAGCTATAGCACGTATTAGCTATGGTAATTCTGTCTGTCCATCTGTCTGTCCTGGTGTCACATCCTGGTACCATTTCAAGACCAGGTGAGATAGAGACTTCATGTTTTCACCATATGATAGCCTAGAGTCTCTGGTATTTCGTGACAGAATTTTATGCCACTGACTGAAGGGGGTCCCCCTGAATGAGGGGGCGAAAGAGGGGCACCCCTCCTAAAAAGATGCTATTCTACCACTATTGCATTCACACGGTGGCACCACGTAACTAACTCGTTATGCTATGGCCAATGTATATACATGGCAGTAAGTAAAATGTCAAACTTGATCGATTTTGAGCATCAGCAGACCATTTTACTATCCGTAGCCTATGCTAGAATTAAGACTTTCTCCTCAATCGCCGGTAGATATTACGACAACATTATAAATGTTAAGACACCCAAATTGTTGCCGTATGTGAGGCAAGTAATCGCTAGAAAGACGCTGTTTTGCAGCTATTGGCTTGCCTAGTGTGGATATGGTTGCAGATAGGCTCAGACATGCTGTTTATCACAACAAGCACTGGCAACCGAACTTCTTAGAAAACTCAACATCGACGACCTTGAATGACCTTTAACCCCAAAAATAGCAGGTTTTAGTAAATTTTTTCATGATTTTCGGCTGTGACACGCATTTCAAGAGTGTATTGCGCCAATATGGCTGGAGATAGGCCAAGACAACCTAGCATATGAAATTTTCAGCATGGAATGTAGATTTTAGCAGTCCAAGTCCGAACCCTCTAGATTCAAGGAGGCCTGCACACGTGGGTGTCAAAGAGGGGTACCCATCTAAAAAGTGGTTATTTACCCTCTGTTGGCATGTCTAGCGTGTAAATGGTTGCAGATAGACACAGCCATGCTGCTTATCATAACAAGCACTGATGACGAGCTTCTTACAAATGTCAACATCAATGACTTGAACCCTAAAATATTTATTTTAAGTGTTTTTTGGCAAATTTCGGCTGCAGAAGAGTTAAGTGTGACAAAATGGATGGAGATAGACCAAGATTACCAGCGAACAGGAACTGCCATAGGCTCTCATGAGTCTCATCAGCATTAGCTCAGATTTCTTGTTTTGACTGCCACTGTAGAGTCGGCATCTATGCTAACATCCCTCTTAATCAGAAAAAACAACTTTATGAAAAAAATTGAATATTAACACAGTAAGCATACTGTAACAAACAAATAAGTGACCACCAATTAACATGTCACAAAAGTTTCTGTTAGTTTCATACTTTGTCAAACAATCTGCAAACTAACTGAATAATAACTGAATAATTTGTGTGAAATTTAGATCACACAATACAGTAAATCTACACAGTGTTTCATAAAAAACCCTTTTCTTTTTTTGTCATAATTTACTCAAATGACGATCAATTAACACAAAATTTTTACCAGTAATAGCTGAAGAAATTCTTATTCAAAATATTTTAACCAAAAAAAATGGCTAATGATTAAATATTCTTTGCTAGTCATGATGTAACGCTGATGTCATAATGTGTCATGAGTACAAGCTTGATTGTCTGAACTGGTACTGTCAGTTGCTACCCTGCGTCAATGGTGAACTTAATCTGGTTTATTAATGAAAGAAATATTCACTGTGTCAGCTCTGAGCAACAAGGTGTCTCGCAGGCCAGAAACTCAACCATCTCGCAAGCTCTGTGTGCTGATGAACTGTCTTGCTCGATCATGCAAAAGTTCAACTATCCCCAAAGACATGTAAATGCGATCACTTTGCACATTTTTTTGTGGCTGCAACTGTAAAACTTCAAAAATTTGTCATCAGCGAACCAGATAAGTTGACCATCGGAGCAGGGTAGCAACTAACAGCACCAGTAGAGACATCAAGCCTGTACTCACAACCCATTATGACGTCAGCATTATGTCCCGACTAGCAAAGAATATTTAATCAACAGCCACTTTTTGTTTGTTAAAATATTTTGAATATAAATTTTTTCGACTACAACTGGTAAAAATTTCATGTAAACTGATCATCATTTGAGTAAATTATGAAAAAAAAGAAAAAGGGGTTCTTTCTTTATGAAACACCGTGTACACAGCAGTTGGCAACTTGCGAGCCATTAACAGTAACCTGGTGTATGCCTTCATAGCCATCTTTGCATTTTTGAGTGACGTGTCAACTGTCAAATGAATAGGATTTTTGCACTCTCGGGAGTAGTACTCGTGTATCAGAACTGAATGTTCTGTCACATCACTACCTGTTGAATACCTGAAACACATCATACAACATATGTCAACTGACTTACAAGCAAACATTTCAATATTTACAAACACTCTATAACTTAAAAATGTAGCCTCTGGCAGCCAGTTTTCAGAGCTGTACCAAATATCTGACTCTTATATGATTGAACAATGGCTCTAATTTCAGTATTTTTATTCTATTTATATAAACGAAATTCCAACAGCCTAAATCGGAATGCTGCACAATTTGACCTAAAACATTTTCCAATTCAGCATTTCAGCAATGACTCTGGTGCCAGATACAACAGTCTAATGCCTAGGAAGTGGACCAGCAGATCATCACCTACCATCCAACGATAACTTCAGCAGGATTCACTTTACGATGCAGTTCAAACTGGTTCTTTGCAAACTCAATATCAATAGCAACCTAGACAAACAAATGTAACCAAGTGACATTCAATGTGACAAAATTATGTCCAGAGGTTTTACTGTACTTGATACCCTGAATGAAGTTGACTGCATTTACTAGCAGCACAATGCTTTGAAAATAGGAGCAGAAAATTTGAGAAATTGTCATTTATTGTAAATCTCTTAATGCAGTAATGGTATGGTGACACAAATGCAGAAATACACAGTGCATTAGTCAGAAAAAAATCACTCACCACAAGCCTTATGCAAGTCTGTTAAATATCACACATTTAGTGAGGACCATCTAGCACAGTTTGAGACTTCTAAATGGAAAATGTCACCGGTAAACATAAGCTAGTCAATCTCCTCCAGAAATAATTATATTTATCACCCACCGGCCACCGGCCCAGTTTTTTGCAGGCTGCAAAATTTCAAGTAAAGCTGCAGAATTTGCCCTTTGCTGCAAATGTTGATATTTCCATAAAACTTTGCAGAAGTTGAGAAATGATCAGTAATTAGCATTATCATTGTCTTTATGATGTAAAATTGGACAAACTATTATCACGGAAAAAAATCAAACCGAACAGCCTAAAATTGTAGGCCCTATGGATAGTTGTCACAATCCAGCACAATGATAAATAAACAAATATGCAATTTGACAGACTGCACTTTTGAAAAAAAAATTATAACTTTCTTTGTATATTGCGAGCATAGCTCAGCACAATGCCAGCCTTCAATAACTGAAGTTCACGGTGAGCTGCAAAATTTGGATGATTTTGCCACGGTAAGCTGCAGAATTTTTCAAAATGCGAAATTTGGCCAATTTTTTCCCAGAAAACTGCGAGCGATGAAAATAATTCTTACCTCGTCTTCTGATTCATTGTGCGGAACAGTGAAACAATTTGTCACTTCAACTGTACCTTTATCACTGCTACCTGCAAAGTGCACATGCACAAACACACACACACATGTGCACACATTAAACAACACAATGTCACATCATTGTAATGATGTGCATCATGAAACGGCATGTTAGAAACCATACCTGCTAGTACAGAGATTTCTGCAAACAACGCATCTCCCACATTAGCAACAATAAAAAAATAAAAATTGTCCTTACAACATGGAGTGTTATACGGGTGTCAAGAAAGACCATAGCAACCAACCAAACCAGCACCAAATATGATCAGATTAGACTGCTAACCCTAAATCTAAGCCTAACCCTCCAGGTTGATATGACCATTATCTGGTGCTGGAGCGGTAGTTGAATCATTGTTCCATGACAATGAAGCTATACGGGTGGCAATAAATACCAAAAACAACTGAAAGCAACTGTACTGTGTAATGGCCAATCATCTTCATGCCGTACAATGCATTATTCGCACCCTTCTGCAAAAGAAATGAAGCCTGATTTCCACCATCATGTTCCGCACCGTAACGCAACACATTCCGCAAGGATTTTTCTGCAAGCAAATTGACAATGTGTAAAAAAGTACGTTCCATAAGCTCCGTAACGGCACTGCAAGCCATTGCGGTGCCATTCCGCAGGAGATAGAAACTATCTATGTTTCATGCAAGGACCGTTGCGGTCAACCAATCACAAGACCATAGCTACGTAGCCTGCAATGGTAGGCCGCTAGAGCACACGCTGGCAATGGCACGCAAAGGTAAAATGACAAAATTTGAAACAGATGCAGATACAGAGAGCCTACCAATAGATTTGATTTTGAACAAAACCAAAAACTGTTTGCATTTTCTGCTGTTCTTTGCTGTGACGCCCCACCTCCGAACGGAAAGTTATGGCGCCGTTGCAGCGCTAACGGGAAAAAGTATGCAGCTCACTAAAGTGCTTGGGTACCGCACCGTACGTTGTGTTGCAAATGTGATGCTGGAAATTAGGCTTCAGTGCTTATGCCATAAAAAACTCTACTGGGTATGGCAATACAAGCACCCAGAGGTGCATCGTATCACTGCAGGCACAATCATTAGCTGTCGTACGACAGCTAATGAGCTGTCATACGTTTTGTTGTAACTTTGTCGTAACTTTTGTGGTAACTGTCGTACGACTTTTTGTAAATCGCGTTTCATCGTACATTTGTCGTAAATCTTCTGCATGTCGTAACATTGTCGTATATTTGTCGTACGACATTTTGTAAATTAGGCTCCAGGTCCGGTTTGGTCCGCAGTTTACCCGTTGGTCGGTCCGCAGGTCCGCATTTTACCCGTGCCCTCCTAAGCCTAACCTGAACCTAACCCTAATCTTAAAACATGACACTAACGCTTAGTGCCGCCTATCGAATGTAATGGCAGTTTTTCGGTAGTTTTCGGTATTTAGTGCTGCCGATACTGGAACAGGCAAATCTGTCACCTAGTAGGGTACCGATAACCCTTCGGGCGTCTTCGCTGCGTCTTTCATAAGAGTCTACAACGGCAATGAGCACCACTGGATGAACGTAACAGCAACTATACGAGCCCGCCATGCTCAACAGACAAAAACGACAAGCGTGTAAAATGTAAATTTTAATTCTTGGTTGTCGCTCAAATTTGTTTACCCTACAGTAGGGAAGGGTCAATATATCGATATCGATACCGGCATAGTTCGCTATCGATATTTTTAATCTCTATCGTCATATTCGATTCATTTATTAGAAATTGTTAGTCTAAATATCGAAATCCGCTTAGTGTTATTTCTCTGCTACGTTTACCAACGTAGCGATAAAAGCCCCTCGATCTTAGAGACCATTGGCAGTTTGACACTCCCCTTCTTTTAATTTTAAAAACGTCATTGCTATTGTGTCATAATTACACAAAACACGGTGCTGTATAAGTATCCCTGCTTATAAATTTGCACGTTTTAGTTTAATAACATTGACGTTATGAAGTTCTAATAAAGAGTTGCAGGCTTGCACAGTTGCAAGTTGCAGCCCTGCCCAACATAATAACTTATTTAATTAGTTAACAATTTACACCAATTAACATTGCATTAATTTTTAAATAAGAAACCATGTGCGTTATAGTTTTGTTATCAGTTTAGTAATACATAATAGAGTACTGGTATTCGAAGTCCGAACCAAACTGAGTACTTGAATATGAAAACTTCGATATTAGCACAACCCTATTCAGTCATTATATATAATAGTTATTCTTTGCTGTCGTGAATAACAACAAATTTGTTTACATTGCTTTCAACGTGTATTTTTTTAGATAACTGGATGAAGATGAGCATGGATACTGTGAAAGGTTACGTCGGCTTTTAGCTATTACACGCTTAAGTGCATGGAATGACCCAGAATTTTGGGAGATTTGCCACAACAGCTAAATCAAACTGCCACAGACAGCCACATGACCACACACCTTACTTGTGACGTATACTAAACGGCCAGACCAAAACTGCCACTTAAGTACCACTTAAATGCACTGGAGTGTCTACAAGCAGCCTTAAAAGAATGCATGATGAGTACGTTTACACCAATAGATGATGTGTCTGTTACCTTTGATTTCATGGTTCCTGTGGTCTGGGGAAATCAGTGAAAGGCGAGGAATTTTAAGAAGTCAGGAAAAGTCAGGGAAAAATCAGAGGATTATGGAAAGTCAGGGAATTTAAAAGTACCAGGGTGCAAAAGTTAACAGGTGTGGGTAAAATGCATCTGGTGCGTCTGCGTCTAGTAACGTATGTAGCTCTTACCTAATCAAACCCATAACATGAGTCCATACTCTATCCCTGCCTCTAACCCTATTTTCATCATTTCCCTTACTCAAAACCGAAAAATGTCTGCCCTAAACGTAACAGATATGGCTCCGGTGCATCTGTTGTTTTTACGCAAAATAGCGTTACTAACACTAATGCTCACCAGCCCATACCTTAGTTCTGACGCTGATCTTGAATGTAACCCTATCCCTGATCTTGTGTTTAACGTTTATCCTGACCTTAATTGCACTAGACGCGCTTAGACACACTAGACGTACCAGACGCATTTTACCCACGACCAAAGTTAACACAGATGCAGTTTAAAATTTTTCCTGCTCGCTTCGCTCACAGATTATTTGTACTTCCACATTTAAAATTTTTCCGCTATCCTTGTTTCTAGTACGATTGCAAGCGATTGAAAGCTGACATTGGTATTTTGCATGAACAAGTTAGTCAGAGAAAACAATTCATTTTGTCCTGGAAAAGTCAGGGAAAAGGAATTCTGTAGAGTAATAGGAACCATGTGATTTGCACTTTTAGTGGTTTACCACCTGAAAAAAAGATAACATGAAATTTTGACGTGATATATTGTACATAGCTGACCTGTATACAGAAATATTATGATTACTTTCTTTAAGGACTGGTAATGATTAAATTTTTGATAGATTAGTTTACGAAAATTAATATGTGAAACAGATGTGGTGATTATGCAGAACACATTTTGTGCTAATAAATGCAAAAAAGTTAACAATTAAAATTTAGTTCATTATTAGAAAATTTGTCGTGATGGTGTGATTAATCACCAACTTCTGCAGCCATACTTATTTTGCTATTTCTGTTGCTTGTTTTTGTTTTTAGAATCTTTATATCACTCGTTACCAGAAGAAATTTTACCTAATCACCATAGAAGCAGCTTTAATGTGAGTATGGTATCATTACAGGGCTATGGGAAGTGATTGATGTGATGTAGCGTAATAGCTTACAAGGATTATATTTATCTCCGCCAAGTGTGAACGCAGTGAACATTGGAGTAAATTATGAGATTGGTCGTTCTGTTCGTCATTATATGTGTCCGTCGTTCCATGTGTCTGTGTACGTCTTTGAGGCGCCATATCTTCATAACAGTGCCAGACAGATGCATGGTCGCAATGGACCACCCGTAGGAAGTCAACCACCATGAGTCGAATGGTCACGTGACCGATGACGTCATGTTACTGCAAAAGATCAAGATCATGACCCCATTATTTTTGAGGTGCCATATCTCTATGACAGTGCCAGATAGACGCATGGTCACAATGTAGTAGTAGGCTCTAGTAGTAGTTAGTAGTAGTTGTAATGTTTAAATTATTTCACTTGGCGGAGATATGCACTCTTACGAGCGCCTTCTAGTTTATTGTTATAATTATCATTAAAGTAAGCTGTTTGCTTTTTATTGTAATTATAATACAGAAGATGTGATGTTTGTGAGTGATATAAGTATTGATGAATCCAATGATGTAAACAAAACTTCATCTTAAGACCAAGTCTGTGACTTTTTTAACCAAGACCGTGAGTTTTTCAAGACCAAGACTTTTCGTGCAGCATCAGTGTTTCAGTGTATTAGTGTCACTGCAATGCATGCTACTGAATGCTACTCAGTGATAACCATAATAGCATAAATATAACTGCTGTCAAAATATTTGACAGTAATTGCTAACAAAGAATCTTGAAGACTTTGTTCATGACCCAAGATCTTTTAAAGCCCAAGACTATTTTCGTCCTTGAGGCCATGACCTTGGTCTCAATGACTGTCACTGGATGAATCACTGATTGCATTTACGAGTGATCCACAGGATAACCAGTAAAAGCTTAGATAGGATCTTTTTTTACTTTTTTGTAGCAATTAATTTACTTTCGTACATTTTCAAGAGTAATCATTAACTTTACTTTGTTACTAGAAACAGTGATTTGTTGCTGTAATCACATTATATGTAACGTAGTTGTGCTCAAGACTATTTGAGAATAATAGTGCTGCAGAGTCGTGAAATTTCACAGATTGCGCCATGGAACTTGGCTAAATTTGCCATGGAAAATGGGAAATTTTTTCATAGGGCAGCAGAGAAGCCTTCAGCCACAGATCAAGTTACACCACAGGTCCATGTATATGGGGCTAATGTGTGCCTAGTTACATCCTAACACGGACTGATGGCCAGGCTGGGTTGGCCTGGATAACTGGTTGTGTATTGAGATGTTTTACCACCTTTCAGCAGATAGTCACTCATCCTAGTAGCAACCAGGCCCATCATAGAGTAGCTTTATAGCCGGAAGAAAATGCATTCGCTACATCGTCACAGCACTTCAACTATACATTGTAGCGTACAGTGTTTTAGCTGTATAAACTGTATTTCCTTGCATCCGGTTGTGTTGTTCTGTGTTTCTGTCTACTGTCAGTCATCTGCTGTGAAGAGTCGACTGCTGACTGCATTTCTACAGCAGCACGTGGAGCGAAAGCAAGTGGAGGAAGGTCTGGAAGACACGTTGAGATACCAGCAGCTGGCAGTTCCACTGGACAACCGGATTGTCAGACAGAAGCGCAAGAGAAAGCGGAAGGCTGGCAGAGACCCAACGAGACATTTTCGGCATTCCAGACTGCTGAAAATAGATGACCAAGCTGCCGTGTAATTTGTGGCAATATTTTTATTTACTTACTGGCTTATCGGAATGTAGCAACATTGCCAGCGCCATGGGCTCTCCCATGTAAAATATTTGAATGGTTTTTATTTTGTGGTGTGGCTCGGTGGTGTAACGGTAGCATGTAGGACTAATGATTGCGAGGTCATTGGTTCAACTCTCGGCCAGACACTGCCAGGTAGGCAAGTTGTTTACACACACGTGCCTCTGTTTACAAACCAGGTACCAGCCAATTTGGTACCGACCAAAGGGTGGTTACACTTAGCGGCACGGACTCAGTGTTCTGTCCACCTATAGGCTCAATGGTCATAGAAAGCACCCTGCCTATGCACCTTGTGGGTTATGGCACCCTCTACCTTTACCTTCATTTCATTTCGTACATATAAGTTAGTATTTAATACCTCTATATTTGTGATTAAACTCTCTGTAAAAGATTAAAGAATTTAATGAGTATCGGGATCTCTGCCAGGATCGAAAGACAAAAGCACAAGAGAAATGAAGACATGCAAAGATCTAACCTAACCCGCAGACATTTTTTATTGTGTATTAATAATGACCAAGCTCCTTTAAATGCTTTGTCCTATTATCCGCACCAGCCGTGAACAGTCTCTGAGCCTCCATGAATCTAACTGTAAATGTAAATTTTAATGTAAAATGTAGATTTTTATAGCGCATTATCGTAAAACATCTAATGTGCTGAACCGAATGCTGGTTACAGGTCTGTTGTGTAAAAAGAACAGGTCATGTTCATTCAGTTTTTACAAGACAACAGTCATTGATACAGTCGTTGTAAAATGCAAGGATGTTTGCCTGAGCCATTTTCACTAGTGCATGGTTTTGCACATTGCAGATTTGATTTGTAGTTGTTACTTTTATGGCATAATAAAACTAGGTCATAAAACATTAAATCATTAAACATTTGTTATTATGATTGTGATGCATTTTGGTTGTTTTTTTCAGCTATGAGTTGTATAAACCACTTAATGAGCTGTGGATAGACTATATTGCTGATTTTATCAATTTCGACAAGTTAAGGTAAGCTATGGATTTTTGTTATTAGGTGGAATTTTTGACTTTATTGAGCTGATAATAGTAGGCCTAATGATAATAGCACTGAGAATTTTTAATGCACCATAACATGCCAAATCAACTACAAAGGCATGACAAGGTAACCCAGTCTGTTCATTTGTAGGTACCTAAGTCCTTCATAATGGTATGCCATTATGAATTGATTCGATGTTGTAATCTTGAGACTTTCAAAGTTATATTTTTTTCAATTTACAACGTTATCTCCTCTGCCATTAAATGAAAGCTGGAAAATGATTACTGATTATTAAACTAGGGCAATATCTAAATTTGCTCTGGTTGGATTTTTGATATATGACCTATGAGTCTACTGCAATCTTGTACTATGAGGAGTTTTTTGTTTTCCATTTTGTGATTGCTATGAACTACTTTGTATGTATGAGGACGTGTAAACCATCTTACCATATAACTAGCCATCCTGTTTAACTTAGCCATCCATCAATCTGGGGTATGTAAATCTAGTGCCAGCTTGCCTGCCTGGGTTAAGGATGTAGCTCTGTTATTTGCTACACAGTGTGTTGTTGTTGTTGTTGGTGTTGTTGTTGTAATGCTGTTGTTATTACTCTTGCTGTGCAGGGAGGCTGCTGAGCCATGTGGTTGTGATGTTGCTAAGCAGCTGATGAATGCTGACCTGCATGCAGCACTGCTGCACGTTACACAGTCATGCTGCTCGTCACTCGTTGGCATCTCGGGAATTGTGCTGCAAGAGACCAGGAACACATTCGTTCTTGTCACGCCTCACAACCAGCTTAAGAGTTAGTGTCCCAACATGATGATATTCGTACTAGACCTCGTGTCAGTGTATGCTATCTTGGAGTTTGCCCTTGGGATTTTAGTCCTCACTGTTGAGTTTTAGAGATAAAAGTGTTTCCGGTTTTTATGTGCAAAAGCAGCTTGACTGTTTTAGCGTGTCTCAGCCATCGCAATTCTGTCCGTCCGTCCATCCGTCTGTCTGTCTGTCACACGAGTGGATCAGTCAAAAACAGTGCAAGCTAGGATTGCCATATCTTCACCGTCGGCTGCCTGGAAGACTCTAGTTTCAGGAACCATTAAGCTTTTCCATAAATTTGGAAGGGGTCACCCCAAACAAGGGCGCTAAATGAGAGGGGGTAGGAAAATTTGCAATTTTCAGCTAACAAGTCACTGTATCTCAGTAATGGTGCAAGATTGGGCCTAGATTACTATTAATCAGTAATAGGAAGTCGTATACTGGCTCTCGTTTGCAACAGAATTCAATGATCTTAGATGTTCTTGAATGCCAAAATTGGGGTTTTTCTGGATTTTTTGGCGATTTCAGGCTGCGAGTCACATTTCAAGAGCGATTTGCACCAAAATTAATTGAAATAGACATAAAGAAGCTGGGTACGAAATTTTTAGCATTGAACGTAGATTTCGATGGTCCAAGTCTCGATTTTTAGGTTTAAGGAAACCTTGCACAAAGGCATCAAATAGCGGTACCTCCGTAAAAGTCGTTTTTTTACCATTGTTTGCCAGTCTTTTATGAAAATGGTTGCAGATATGCATGGGCATGCTGCCTATCACAGCAAGCACTGGCGATGAGCTTTTCAGTCGTATCAACATTGATGACTTTGAAAGACTCTGAACTTCCAAAATAAGGGGTTTTTATTGATTTTTGTGATCTTTGGCTGCAGCATGCATTGTAAGAATGAATTGTGACGAAATGGCTGGAGATAGACTGACAGTTTGCAAACAGGAACTGCTATAGGCTTTTGCGTGTGTCGTGAGCATTAGCTCAAACTTCTTGTGATAGCTGCCGAACAGTTAATGTTTGGCATTTTGTTGAATTCGTATCCTCGGAGTAACTTCACTAGAAGTCAATGCATCTTTGAAGATACATGTATATTATATAAGGATGTGTGCTAATTAGCATAAAAAAGTTTGGCGCATGATATTTGCAGATTACCATGTGATCACATTTCACATGCTAGGTTGTTTTTATCCACACTGTTTTCATCTGCATCCTGTATTGTGAAGTTTATATCATTTTATTAAATTGAATTGGTCTTTCAATCAAGTATATTAGCGTGTAAAATCTTGTTTTACTTTAACGAGAATATTTGTTACTTTTTACAGCTGTTCCGAAACAGAATTCGGTGTTTACGTTGGATGTGCAAGGACATGTGTTTACAATTTATGGCAACAACTTCAGACAACGAGCCAGCGAACGTTGCGTAAACAGTTTTAAAAGTCAGAAAAATGTCGACTTGTAGGTCTCTCTGATCTCATGACTTCAATTACTGTTGTTATCTAAATTTCAGGTTACTTTTGTGTGACTGTAAAAATATAATCAATTATATGTTATGAGGGACAGTCAAAGAGTTTCGAGCCTTACCTGTTTACGTGAGTGAGCATGTCATGCGTATGTATTTACGAGGGGCGTTCAAAAAGTTTTGGAAGTCGATATGTTAGACTGAAAAACTTTTCAAAATTTATCCACCAATAAAATGCATGTTTCTCCAAAACACGTATGAGCCTAAAGCGTATATGACATCATTGTAATGCATGACGTCATAGTATTTAGAATGGCTAATCTTGTAAGGGCCAGTCTGGAATGCAACATGTGATAATATCGCCCCAAAACCATTTTTGCTGTTTTCGAGTTTTGACTCATATCGCCCTTACATAGCTTTGTAAACTGTTGAAGTTTTTTGCTCTGATATAGTGAATAGGCAATATGGCCATGGTAATTCCAAATATGTGGTCATGTTTGACCCCCTGCCTACAGGTCACGTGACCCAGGGCATGCGCAGTCATTTTGGCCTTTAAAAACACGTCAATGTATAAAATTTTCACCTACAAACGGCCCTTAATCGTCATCGTAGCGCCATAGAAGTTGTATAGTGATTAGGCAATATGGCATCGGGAATTCCAAATATGTGGTCATTTTGGACCCTCTGCCTACAGGTCACGTGACGCGGAGCATGCGCAGTGAACTTTTGGCCTTTAACTTGGGCAAATGCAACTTTGAGGCTTTATATCTCTGTAACAGTGCAAGGTTACAATGGACCACCAATAAGAAACCACATATGCCGAATCGAATGGTCACGTGACCGATGACGTCACGTGACCCCAAAAGGTGAAGATCGTTACCGTGAAATATGTAAGGTTCTGCGTTTTCATGGTCATGGAATACGGGTGGATTATAATTGAACACCAACAGGAAAACATCGTTTTTGTAATAAAACAGCAAATACAAATGTACAAAACATCAGTTTATACACTTGTTAACGGCGTAATGCAATAACTGACATACCGAAAACAGCAAAAATAGTAAAAAGGTGATATTATTCACCTTTTTATGCTTTTTGCTGTTTTTGATGTGTCAGTCATTGCATTATGCAGTTAACAAGTGTATAAACTGATGTTTTGTACATTTATTAAAGGTTAAAATGTTTAAAAGATAGTGTTATAGCTCTTAATAGAAGCCCATTTCAGAGCTAGGGAGTGTCACCTGCCGTATGGGATCCCACTGAGTTACCTGCCACCCGACACAGGTGAACGCATCCCGCCTTAACCCCAGCCAGATAGGCTGGTACTCGATTTACCTACCCTGGAGGGATGGAAGGCTGAGTTGACCTAGGCGGCTGGTTACATACTGAGATGGTTTACCTGCCCGCATGCAGTCACCCATCGCAGTACTAACCCGGCCCGGCATAGAGTAACTACGCTGATCAAATCATCAAACGCGTTACCACTAAGCCACGCCACCAACCCAAATAATAGTAACCTTGGCCCTATCTCTCACCGTTTCCGAGATATAGCCGGTTTTTCTTACCTCTCCCTCCTTCATTCGGCCCCCAATTTGAAAATATGCCCCTAGCACTAGATGGCTGAAATTTTGCACGCCCGAGTTTAGTTTCACACACATGGCTAATTGTTCGTGCATAAAGTTTTCCTCTACAACCTAACGCTTAGTCACAATACACTGTGTCTCAAAAAAAGCATGTGACTACATTTTTTGCAATAACTTGAACAATGAATGTCCGATTATAATAATTTTTGGCACACTTATTAATGAGACTATATGTCATCGAATGGT
>Ga0056128_1003104_pt1 | contig 20171 bp, 12 predicted proteins | sample WorMetLIZISLAND2_FD_71113 | JGI IMG/M metagenome (GOLD analysis project Ga0056128, IMG submission 71113) | Marine gutless worms symbiont microbial communities from Max Planck institute for Marine Microbiology, Germany - Olavius geniculatus... ... | reverse complement strand
TAGGTTCGAATTCATAACCAATGTTGCAACCTTAATTTGGGTGTACATCTATGGCTACATAATTGTACGAAATATCTTTAAATTTGCACCCTAAACATTTAATAGCTAACACTAACCCTAGCCCTAACCCTAACCACTAAGAAGTTTAATAACTAACAAAACTGAATAAGCTGCAATAACTAACCCTAACCACTAGCGCCACCTAGGACAGACTAACAGTCGAACTAACATAGAATATGCAACACATCGCATAATAAATATGATTCGGGGGCATAGCTAAACAACGAAATACGCCCCCGAAAAAATTCGGGGGCATAGCCACTGCGTATAAGTGTTATATTAATATGTCGTCATGTATGCTCAGTGTTATCCTCTGTCCGTATGGATGGAAGATAAGACCGCCAAACTGCTATTTTCCGTCCGCAACCCTAACCCTAAATCTAAACCTAACCCTAACCCCAACACTAACCTTTATTATAACCCCAACCCTAAACCTAACCCTAGCCCTAAGTTCCTAATTCCATAACTCTATCCGCAATCCCAACCACAACCCTAATTTACAGACGGAAGATAAGACCGCTTAACCGCTATTTTCCGTCCATAGGGACGGAAGATAACATTCACGGTCGTGTATAGCGTGCCGGCAGCCTAAATGCACAACTAGCCTGCCGGCAGTCAGTTGTGATTGGCTGGAAACTTGAGCGTCATTCTAATTCTGTCATTGCGGACGCTAGTTGTTGCAAATTTAGTGTAGGAGATGTTTTCTTCTTTTTGCGAACTTGAGGACAACATTTTTCTTGTAAAAGCCATCTTGCATGGCAAATACAGTGGCATCGGACACAAGGGATCGAGGTGCATTTCAGGCTCGCCAATGCTAACCAATCAGCTGAGATTTATTCACGCTATCACCAGCCGCATGACTGCATGACGTCCAGCAGTGAATGACTGGCGAGTAAGTGAGTGAGTAGGGTTTAACATCCCGCTCGACACAGTTTGGGGATGCCCTAATCGTTTTCTTGTCAGATAAGTTTATTCCAAAAGTACAGCCTGCACAAAATTTTTGGCTGAAAAAAAATTCTTTTTGAGGTTGCCAGCATGAACTAGGCCTATGCAAAGATAAGTTACAAGTTAGTCCTAGTATTACTGTATTAGTATTCTGTAAGCTGATAAGGTTGAATCACAGAACAAATGCATGATACTGCAATTAACTTAGCCTAGATAAGTGCATTTGCATGAATATAGGCCCATACAGTCCAGTTACACACTGTAAGCCTACCTATACAGCATGACATTGTAATTATTTATTTCAGCATGAATGTGCCATGGTATTGAGAGATGGCAAAATTTCAGGCCATTTGAAGTACCGAGGATTAATAAAAGTACCAATAAAAATTGGCAACTTTGGCTCTGTGGACCAATTCGCATTTGCTAAGTTACAAGTACCTGAGCAATAGTCGATCACAGCGTAACCTCTGCTGCCAGCAGCCTAACTGCACGGCTAGCCTGCCAGCTGCCGGCATGCTATACACGACGTTAATATGTAAATAACAAGTATGATACCAATTTTGTGTTGCAGTTGCAGTATAAATCTGTGTTAGTAAAGTGATATGATACCGGGGGTCATAGATACAAATTGGTGCCCCGGTTATGCAAATATGATCTCCGGAAACATTTTTTGTAGATAGATTAGTTAAGCTATGGAACTCACTACCTGATGATGTTGTATCAGCATGCAGTGTTAGTAGTTTTAAGAGACGTTTAGATTTGATCTGGCGTGGTTTTAGTTTGTATTATGATTATAAATCCGTAATCTAGTACTGGAAGTCAATGTAAAAACAGTATTAGTTTAATTTTTGTTTATATTTGCTTTGAAGTTATCTACTTCGGACAGAAATAGAGGCCTTCGGCCTGCTTCCGGATATCCATCGATGATGATGATGATATATTAGGTTAAAAAGCGGATTGCGGATGTGCATATCTGCTGATGTCGCAAAAAGTAACACTTTAATTAAGCTGTAATTTATTAGTAAAACATCTCCTACCTTTATTCCTAACCATACCACTATTACTAACTTTAATCCTAACCCATACCCTAACTCGGACACAACATCTGCAGATCTGCACATTCGCCGATCCGCTTTTTACTTTTGTTTTGATAGTTTCAGTGATGTTAGGCGTGACACACAGCGTTACTTTTGAGAGTGTAGCATCATTGCTATTGCTGTTGAACTCAGCTTACTACGTAGGCTACAGTGATGTGTAACACTGACATGATTAAAACATGACGGTATAGACAGAGGCTGAAGATACATTTTATTATCCCATTTTTAGTCAGGCTGGTTTTGATTAACTGCACTTGTGTGCTTGATTTATGGTTAGTGAATGAAAATTTGTTGCAAAACTTTCCCACCCTAAACCTGATCTTATGGCTAACCTTATGCCTAACTTTAACCATAAGCCTAGATCACTATTTCAAACTTTCTGGTGGGCAACGTTTGTGATTGTGCCAGTATTAATTGTATCTGATTTTTGGATGAAAAGTATAGCAGGCTTTTATCTGAAGTAAACATTTTTATATGGTTGCAGAAACTAGATCATGGCTGGCGACAATGAGAAGCTAGTGCAGGAATATCAGCAGCAGAATAAGATGGCGTTTGTGGTTGGCTTCACGGGTGCGGTCGGCAAAGAGCTTGTCAGGGCTTTGTTGTCGAGCCGTGTTTTTGCCAAAGTCGTTCTTATTGGTCGACGCACCGTGAGTTATGAAGATGAGCTGTATAAGGATGTGGTAAGTGTGAAGAGACAACTTGCATTGCACGACTAAGGCTCTTTAATAGTGTAACAATGCTACTTTTTGTTTGTTGGTATTTGAAAGACACATTGTGTTTTGCTGATTAATAATCACATAGTCTAATTTTAGGCAGTTCTGTGCCAAGTAAAGTAACTCCATGATAAAAGATTCACTGTTGATACAGTCTTGTCCATCACTCACTGCAGCACATGACCCACTGACCTCACAGAACGGAGTGTTAAAAAGGTGGATTCGACAGCTGCATCCAAACGATGTGGTTGCAAAATCCGTCTACGCTCTCCCCCTGCTATCCCACCATAGGGTTTTTGACCATGGACCAGCCGAGACCTGTGGGTCTGGAAGGCAGGCTACTACTACAACAACAACAACCCACAGGCCTTTTCCATTGCTATCGGAAAACTTCCCCACTCAAATTTTAAGGTCTGCCCTTATCCTATCTTTAACCCTAAACGTATATTTAACCTTAACCCTAACCCTGACCATAATCCTAACTTTGACATTGGCTACCGTTGTCTTGGCACAACTCATCGACAGGCTGGGCTTAACCCTAACCCTGACCGTATCCCTAAGCCTAGATTGCTATTTCTAACTTCATAGTGGTGAACTTTTCACTGTTCCTTTTTCCTTTGTTATTTCTTAGCAGAATTCAGTGCCATATTGTGCTAATTGATTCTGTTGTCATTGTTTTTTTTTGGTATTTTTGCTATAGCCTAAAAAGCTGTGTATTGCAGGAGCAGAGAGTTGTAGATTTTGAGAATCTAGATGCCCATGCAGATTCATTCAAGAACTTTGACGTTGGCTACTGTTGTCTTGGCACAACTCGTCGACAGGCTGGGGCTGTATGTTCAAGTGCTTTCTTTTTTAAATAGAAAACAAAGCTGTACAGTTATAGCTGGCGTCCATGTTTAGTCAGCAGTAGTTTTCTAACATTTGTTTCTCACAAGCTGTTTTACAGATCCAGTGAAAGACTGAAGGTGTGGTGAGATTTTTGATAAGAGTGTTTTGCTGCTAATTTTTTGTGAGTATCAGTGCAAGAGCTTTTGTAGTCGGTAGATTTTTGGCAAAAATATCGACAAGAGTTTGGTATTTTTGTACGCTTTATGCATGGGATACATACAATTATTTCATCAGATGTCTGTGTATTTTTAAGATTAGCGTGATTATCAGCATTTGTTGAGCATTATGCAATAATTACCGATGATTACTTATTGCTAAGTTATTGGATTATATTATATTAGTGACTGCTGGCAATACGCTGGGCATTGTTGTTTGAATACAGGCTGGTTTCTATCGTGTTGATCATGACTATGTTGTAAACTCGGCTCGACTTGCAAAAGATGGCGGTTGCTCGCAGTTTCATATAATCAGTTCTATCGGCGCTAACAAGGACAGTTCATTCCTCTATACGAGAACTAAGGTAGAAATCAGTCAATCAATTAATCAGTTTTATTTGTTTCAGACCACATGCATCCATATGTCATCTCAGTAAGAATCATTATGGGGCAATTTTAGTGACTTGATGAAGTTAATAATATCTATCAGCATTTGTTGAGCAAAAAAGAATTGAAGAAACCTATAATGAAAGAACCTTGGGCATAGACGCTAGACAGTTACTGGTTTTTCTGCAACACCCCGGCCCACGCAGGTCCCAAGAGCTGCAGAATATGCCTGATCCATTCCTTACCCAGATGGCAAAGAAAGCAACGTAAGATAGGTTCTTACAGGCCCATCGAGAGGTTGGGGTAGAGGGGTAAGCTACCCCAGGCCCCATGACATTTGGGAGGCTCCGCCGTCACACAAAAATATAAAGTACACCAGAATGCACCATTTTGAAAAGAAAAATTCAAAAATTTTCTCCCCAGAAGGGGCACTGCGGAAATGTTTTGGAGGCCCCGCAAGAACGTTTTCCCGGGTCCCACTGTGGCTCTCGACGAGCCTGGGTTCTTATGAGGGGTATTCAAATAGTTTGTACACTAACGTAGTTATGCCGTTTAGTTATTTTTCAACATATATTTCTACAACTGAAATGCACTTGGTCCAATGTCTCTAGTGCGCGGATTTCGTTGTAGAATAATTTGCAATGATCTTGGTCTTCCACCCAACAATTTGCCGTGCTTACTACATGTCCATCGTTAGCGAATATGCATTCTTCTATGAACTTTAATAACAGCCCAATAATAAATTGTGCAGTATTGCAGACTGCTACATGGTCCTAACCAGTATTCAATGACATTTCTAACGTTCACTTATGTCAGGCTACAAAACTGTTGAATGCCCCTCCTCTCAGTCTGCATGGCAAATCGCTGGCTGGAAGACCAACATCAAAATTTTTTCTACAATGAAATCCTAGCTTTGGAGAAACACTGGACCAAGTGCAGTCAGTTGCATAATGTTGAAAAGTGCCGAAATATGATTTAAGTATCTTTTTCGCTAACTGTCCATCTGCAAACTTTTTGAATGGCCCTTATAGTTCTGTATTGCTATAGTTAGTTTACATTTTTTATGTTTTATTTGTTAGTATAATGTTTGTATCATTGTAATTTAGGTATGTAGTTCATTCCATTTTTGCTGATTGGTTTTTGTTGTCAGTATCAGAGCAAGCAAGATCTTGCCTGTGGTCACCTTTGCCAAAGTGACCTATGATATGTTGAGTGCAGGGCTCGAAGGGGAAAAAATAAGTGCTGGTATGGTAACGTTGCCTTCCTCCCCTTTTCCCCTCAAGTTAGCACTATCTGGGCCACTGATCGATGCAGATATTAGCGACCAGTTGCCTAAATCTCAGAAAACTGCCTGCAAGCATACCGGTACCGTGTCCGGAAAAAAACATCCCAGACATTTTCAGTTGTAACTTAAAGATGGATTATCAGATTTAAATAATTTTTGACACCAATATTTCTGACACAGCTGGCAATCCAATGATTGTTCAATTTTCTGCTGCACCCATTGTTTGTTTCTGCACTATCTGGGGAAACAAAACCAATGAAACATTGCATTTTTGTCCTATTTTGCCTGTTAGGGTTTTCCCAGGTAGTACAGAAGCAGATATTTGGTGAGATGGGAACTAGAATGGTCATTTGATGGCAAGTAGTGTCAAAAATGTTTGCATCAAAAATTATTGAAATCTGTCAATTCTTCTTCAAGTCACAACCGATAATGTTGGGGATGCTTTTTGGCATATTTCTGTTCATTTCAACTCCTATTTCGTTGGTTCTGTTATCCCCAGGTAGTGCAGAAGCAGAGATTGGGTGAGGTGGAATATTGAACAGTCATTTGATGGCCAGTTGTGCCAGAAATAGTCACACCAAAAATTATTAAAATTGGTTATCCCTTCTTCAAGTGACAATTGATAATGTTTGGGATGTTTTTTTCAGACACAGTGTCTGTTGTGTGGAGGCCTGTCACTTGTTTGTGTTGATGACACGCTGTGTGTTTGTCTTTCGTAGGGTGAAGTTGAGGAAGAACTAAAAGCAATGGACTTTGAGTCCTTGTTTATTTACCGGCCTTTGTGAGTGTTTTTTTCCATTTTATATAATAGAAGTAGGTATACCAAATATTCAGTTTTCAAAATATGAGGGTATGGCCAGTGCCATATTTACTAACTCAGATCTGGGCTTCGTGGATTTAGGACAGAATTACTGCACTCATGTGTTGTTTTTTTTCTGGAATCTTTTTGCTGAAATGACAACATTAATTTTAATATGCACTAAGAAGTAAGTGTGAAGTCAATAGATTCTGTAGGTAGTTGAGAGAGCCACACTTATGGTTATTTTTTGTCACTTTTTGATTAGTTGCACTTAGAAGTTGTCTGCCATTATTAGCAGTTGATATGCATATCTAGAAACTAATAATGCCACTGTTACTTATTTTTGTTTGATATACTTGATTAATGTATATTAGGCTGGCTGACGTAGGCAGAATATTTGTGAATTGCTTTAATGGAGTGTTTTGTAAGTTGGATGCCATCAGTGGTGTTGCAGCAGTGGGTAGTAGGCAATTGTCTCCTATAAATTTTAGCCTGTTGGGAAACTTTTTTTGTTACAAAATTAAGTTTTTTCACAACTACAAAATCTGGGACTGAAATCTCCATTTTGGGGAAGTTAAGGGCAAAATTAAATTTTGGGCACCCACAATCTCCTCTGTTTGAAATTTGTAGCTGTTTGTTGTAAAATTGCTACTTTTCACCCTCCGCCCCACTTTTTAACCCACGTCTCTGTCGGATGCCATTGCTGCTGGCTGTCAAGCAACAGTGTCTGAGCACCAAATGAAACACGTACGTAGTTAAATAGAAGCAAACAAATGTGTTTACAGCTTTATTCTGGCAGACAGAGAGCAAAGACGACTTGGTGAAAATGCGGCTCAGTTTCTACTGAAACCGATCACTTGGGCCTTCCCGACATTTATGAGCGTCCCGGCATCAACCATAGCTAGAGCCGTATTCAACAACACAGTGACTCCGACCACGGACAAGGTTCAGCTTCTTGACAACAAGGAAATTCACCATATTGCTGGAATGGCATGAAAAAATCTCTGGTTTATATCGAGTGATTAGATATGCTGCTAACAGACAAATGATATTCTAAACTGGTAACAAAAATGTTGAGATAGTACTTCATCTTACTTGTAATGCAGGGTGGCAACAGGTTGTTGAAAATTTTTTTCCAGGCCCTTGAAAGTTCTTGAAATGCAAATTGGGCTTTGAAAGTGTTGGAATTTGATGTCAGAAGGTCTTGAATTTCAGTTGTTCAAAATTGTTGTGATCGCGATGTGACATATTTTTTATATGATGCCAGAAATATGCCAAAAACTGTGGCCACTCTGGTAACGTTATACAGCAGTTATGTTACCTTAGCAAAGACGATTATGTTTTCATGTTGTCCATTTGTAATAGTTATCTATTGTGGATTCCAGCATGTATTTATTTTTGTACTTCTTCAACATGGCTGCTTGTAAAGTTTTGCAAATTAATCTTAATCCACGGTCACAAATAGGATCAAAAAAGTAATTTGCATCAGATACTTATAATGGGTCTTGGGACAACAAAGCAGTTGAATAGGTTGTGTATATTTCACATCTCAATAACTGTTGTTTTTGTCGTTTTTTTTTGCAATTTACTGATTTCTCGCAATTGAATATCCTGATCATGGCATTGATTTTTTGGTTGGTATTTGCAGAGTCTTGCATGTGCGTTATACTTGTGAAAGCACTTTATTCTTAAGTACTGTTTAGTTTATGAGCACAAATGTTCTATACATCTATTTTTGCTTGATAAACCCTTGTGATCAAACTGAGTGTTTGCTTTTGGACTTTCTGACCCTGCTGCTGCAACAATGTTCCTGGCTCACAATTTCAGCCGCTAGATCCAGTAAGGTACATTCTCCAGTCAAGGCCTGATTTCCAATTGGGCCCTGTTTATTGAAAATATGGGGCCCCTCAGATTAATTTTCTGACAGCTGACCAGTCGGTCAGTCAAAAACTGGACAACAGTCCCATGTAGAGAGAACTGTAAGATTTAGCAATACAGCATAAAAGCCCTCCCGTGGGCCGGAGAATGTCATGCTGCACCAGGTGAACTATTCAAATGTTAAAATGGGCCATAATACAGGTAAATGGGCCATCTAATTAATAATCATGGGCACGCAATTATGTACGTTAAAGTGTGTCACACCGAAATGTCAGTGTCAAGAAAACCTGCATTGTATAGCTGGTAAATGCCTTTATTACAAGCCAAATGTACAGTATGCAATAGACTATTAGTATCTGATACAACAGTCTTCCTGGTCAAGGGTCCCAGGCTAGCAACAAGCCTGGAAAGGTTAACATACATACTGGAACCAAAACAAAGTCCAAAAGTCCGTGTGGTACAAAAACATGCTGTGCAGAGCGTTTTCCTACATATCTGAACAAAGCATTTACACAGTGTGCCTGTGGCAAATGACTGTAGCCGGATGTGTGTACGTTCTTTTGATAATGACAACAATAATAATAACACCAACAAGTAATAAAAATACGATAGAAAAGCTAAGTCCGAGCAACTGGAAACATGCTTATTTAGGTTTGTAAAAAAGGTGTCAATTTGTATATCGCATCTTGCGTACAACGCCTCTAATGCGCTTTTCGTCACTAACACGAGCCACCAGCCGCACGGCCACCACGTGCAGCCTGCAGACGCAGGCTAACGCAGCGGCCAGCTAGTCAGCCCAAGTCAGCTGTACTAAGGTCACCACCTTTCGTAACCCATATAAATGAGCTATTGCTCATTTTACCGTCCCACGGAGGACAGAAGGCTGAGTCGACCTAGCTGGCAGGCTTCGCACCGAGATGGTTTACCTGTCTGCAGGCAGTCACCCATCGCAGTACTAACTGGGCCCGGCGTAGAGTAACTTCGTTTCAGACGAAACGTGTTACCAACTACGCTACGCCAGCAATGATGATTCGTTCACAGCCAGGGTTAGAACAAAAACGCCCCATTCCAATATGTGACTGAGTAGACAGGCCTGAAACTAGTAGCTATCAATGCCCCTGTAACGCTATTATGACACAAAACGACAGCTGCAAACCATTTACTTGACACAGCAGTATGATAAGTGATGGAATTAAGGTCACTTGAGGTTGCAAGCATGAAGCTTTGAATTACTTGCTGTCCAGCTCACCAACGGTTAGACGTGTTTCAGTTTCACCATGTTAATTTTAGACAGGCCTTCAACTCTATAAAAACTGTTTTTTCAGAACATAATTTAAGTCGTTTTTGTCCGAAATTTTCCTGTTAGTTCATACAGTAAGCACAACAAAGAATGTACAAGAATGAAGTGTGAAAAACTTGATATGTGTGGAAATATGCGATGATTTGAATATCTACATGTTTCCACATATGCAATATGCATTTTATTTTTTAACAATTTCAGCATTTGTGCATTTATCAGAACGTCACATCTTTCATTATTTGTACTGGGTGAATGCTTTTTTTTTAATTTTGCAAGATTTATGGATCAAATCTGCTTATTTCAGAAAATTTTAGGACAAAAAATTTCAGGATGAGTGGCATGCCTAAATTCTAAGGTTACACCAACAAGTGGAAAGGCATGCTTCACTGAATGTAAAGATGTTGACGTAAAACAGAACTCGGCAAAAGTGAGTAGAATGTTGTCCACTCCGCACAGCATAGGTCATTTTGGGGACAAATTGGCAAAAAATTATCAGATTAGAATCGAACAAATAGCAGCAACAACCTCCGGTTAACAAACACTGAAGCACCAAGTTTTAATCGCAGTAAAGGACTTGCATTAATCTCCAGGGTTATTACACAGTCACTATGAGAAATAATGCTACATGAAACATACCTTCTAGAGTTCTACACCAATAATTAAATGCCCACAGATGACATATTATTAGTTCAACCACAACAGAGCATCCATGCAAATGGACAAAGCTTTAATCGACTTAATTTAATGCACAATACATATATACAAGTGCATACCGAACGACGTATCAGCGATATAAGGTACCTACGGTTAGCCTGCACAGGCGCTTACCCCACAACCGAAAGGCGTACAAGAAATCTCCGCAATTTTTCTTATTCCATTCATGATAATTAGGCTTAACAGCATAAAATAACCTTCTGCAAAAATCAGAACACAGTAACCAATAAAGACAGAAAAACTCATAAAGCCTGACTGAGTAATGTGGCTTAACTTCATGTAAATAAAGAGTGTGCCTCACGATGTGGCACAGCGTGGAGGAAAATAGCAGTAACTTCAATAACAGAGCAGTGAACAGATACATACTTGAGAACAAAGTCTAACAAGCAGAAGCAAAGAAAAGTTAATGCAGACTATGATCCACTTTAAGCATTTCACCCAAATGACAGCAGAGTTATCACGAATACCGACAACTGAGTGCACATACTGTACAACTACAACAGTGCATACAGAGAACAATGCAGCATTATTACATTAGCTGAACTAGAACTCAAAGTAGCCACATAATGGAGACCATCGTCTGTACGATTTCATTGGCTAAAAATACAAAAGAAGAAGCAATAGAAATACAAAAGACAGTAGGCCGCTGGTAAAAGACATTTTGTGAAATATTTGTTGCTGTGCCATTAATAGCTTAGACGCTATAACTGCCAAGCTTGAGTGTGATGGTTATCCAGTCAGTGTCCAATATAACACGACTGAATTGTTCGCAAAATGGAGCAATACCAGAAGCAGAAGGTGAACCAGGCTAACCTCTTCCCAAAACCGAGTTGCTGGTACCATACCAAAATCTGAGCCAGGAGGAAAATCAGCAATAAAATTTAAGCGGATTCACTTATGTACCAGCAATGCACTCTAACAGCATTAGCGTATACAAGTTAACTGCCAATTCCACAACTATGTTTGATCACGGAGTCAGATTCAAACAAATCTTACAAAATTTGACAAGCTCAGATTTGGCAATGACAGATAAATCACTGTCAATTGATGTGCACCTGTGCTTCTTCTTGGAGCACAACACAAATTTTCATAACTTTGACAAAATTATTGGTTGGCATTGCAGTTACAGTGCAGAATAACTGGTAGATTTACCTCTTAATTTCTTCCAGTTTGATGACTACCTACAGTAAGGCATCTGCTATTGATCACACTAATAACAGATCTGTTATAATTAGAAGCATTTACGTTACTAACCACACTTGGGCTCAGGCCCAACAAACAACTCAACAGATTCTGCTGCAATGCCGATTTTTCTGTGGAGTCGGAATCACAATCCAGGACTCTTTACCAGTGGGAGATAGCAGACGTATTAAGTCCTTTGAATTTGCCAGGTTATCGGCAGATCTGACTGCTTCTAGTTTTTAGCTTCCATTTTCGCTAGTCTTGGCCACATGCAGTAGCTAAGCCCAATGAGTTTTTCACATACATGATGCCCAGTCATATTCTATTCTAATGGGTGACGGTACCAGTAGTAGCCCTGGACATACTATGGCCTGACCGTACACATATAAATGCAAGCACAAAGTATTAAAAACTCAGTCAAACTCATCATACATTGGTCGTAAGACTTAGATATTAGACTTAGAACTGCATCAGCTAATACTAACATTAACTAACATAAAACACATGTATGCTAAGCAGCTACAAGCTTCAAGCGACCCTTCCTAATAAAAAGCAGATTAGTGCTATAAGAATGTTCAGTTAATACACATTTGGTTAAAATATGATTACGTATGTGGCAAGCAAAGCCAAATGGATAACGGGTAGGGCAACTAGCCTGTGAAAGCTCCCTGAGGGATCTGGCCTGACCTAGATAAATCAGGGAAAGTGGACATGCTACACACACGAAAATAAATAAACAGTAGAAGGAATAGAGTGGAATAAGTTTGTGAGAAGAAAAAATAAAAATGAATAAACACTAATAATGAATTCTGCTGCACATGTGTTCTTTATTTCAAAACACAAACACTACAACAGTCGATTAAATAATTGTATTAATTTAAACAACGATGAGACACATGATCACTGTTACAAATATAGTCGGCCACAATGCCTAAACTTAGTGATACAACATAGTTGGCTGAAAAGGCATCTTGCCCTTTCCAGTAATTACCAAAGGTCTGCCTTTGGAAGATCCAGCCTGACCTGAGAAGCTTCAGCAAAACAGATCGGTTAAAAAAAATCCGAATTTGCACATAATATCAGCACAGGGCTAACACATCAAATGATATAAGGACGTTACTAGCTTAGCAACCTAGCAAAATCAACCCACTAAACACTAGCACGGCAAAACAATACAACATCGAATCAGTGTACAAATGTGAAACTGTAGTTTTATGTTAGTTTCGAACACAGCTGATTATTAACAAGCTGTCTGGGTTTTTTTCTGTTATTACAGTTACTGTTTTTCTACGTCATCCTTGGGCCATCAGTGCCATGACACACTGTAAGAAAATCACACAGTCTAACTATTCAAAGGTTTAGATCACATGCTCAGAAAAATCGCCATCTGATTGTTGGAAATGAATGAGCAGTAATTTATAAGTTTATCACAAAATCAACCTTTATTCCAAAGTCCAGTAGAAAATCCCCTAAACCTGGTAAATTGGGAACTGACATGTGGCTGCAAAAAACAAAAGAAGTCTACACGTGGCAGCAAAAAAAGACAAAAACATGGCATTGGTGCAACTAAAAACAAACAAAAACAATGGACTACTTCCAGGCCTGCAACGGTCCATCCATTTCACGATATGACAATTAACACACTGCACTGCAATAAAATAATGTGCATCAGCAAAAATGCACTATCACATAATGCGGACTGGGGCAACGTATAAAGTTTGGCAGTAAACTAAAATGCAACGACAACAAAGCCAAGCTGTTTCAATAAAAATGCTTGTTGAACAATTTTAGCGCATGACCCACTCATAAAACAACGACCTGCTAATGAACAATTTTTTTTTACTGCCAGAAAAAACGGTTTGCTAAAACTGATCGCAGATTTTATTATGCAACATGTGAAAACTGCTCAGAGGCAAGTTAATTTGTGCTACAAAAGGCTTTGATGCACTACGGCATCTTTAAATGTTGACAGTCACTTTCTATTAGTCTCGATTCTTTCCACGGTAAACTGCTGGTTTCTCTTTTTTGTAAGTGGTCTGACTGGCAAAGGAAATGTAATTAGAGTAATGCCAGCATCATAGTTGAATTACCAAAGAAAAAGTGCAGTCACAACTTAATGTTTCAAACAGATTTCAAATGAATGAACGAATAAAGAATTAGTCCAACTATTAGTTATAACTAAATTCGGTTAATTGAAAAATAAACTGAAAAAAAACAGAATCCTCCATATACAACATAATAAATATACACAGAAATGCCACGTAGCATAAACATATTAACACTAGCTAACCACCACATTCATATCGAAAGGATTAAATGTATTAATACATGAAATGCATAATAAGGAAAAAACTAACAAGTATGCAGACCATATACCCATACACTGCATGGATCATATCGTGAAAGGAGATAATATGCTGCAGGCCTTACTCCTAACAGGAGGCACTGTCCAAACAAAAAAAAGTACTGAAGAAATAATATGAATAATAAGGACACAAAAATCATAATAATAATAACAGCAGTAGTAACAGTAATGCTGTTAAACGACTACAAAGCAATTTACATAACACTGAGCCTAGCTCTTCACCATGTACAGTACAAAACCGCATGCCTCAGCACACCAAGTTATTTAGAACTGAACTACAACGATTATTTACTGAAAATACACTGGGCTGATAACAATCGTGACATAATGCAAGCACTGGGACACCGGAATACTCATAACATCAAATCACTGTGAATTAAATATCATCTTTTACCCTATTGCAACTAGTCAATCTCCCAATCTAGTCAATAAATGAGATGCCGGGCATAATCCTAGTAGATAAACAGCAAGATGCTAAAATAGAAGTCCAAGATTCTTGGGTGGCTTCAAGAAAAAACAGAAATTCCATCAAAAAAATTCATTGTTGACTGCATGCATGCAAAAAAATATCAGACAAAAGCACACAGAATACATTTAAAAAAGTGGTAACTTACTGTTCTACTGCATATTACTATAATCGACCAAATTCAGTGATAAAATGGGTTGCCGAATTGTGGGTGAAAAATTCTGCAACAACAAAGGAACTCATTTATGATGCTGGTAGCAAGAATGCGTGCTAACCACACTGTTCCGAGTTCACAAAATAAAAACACAAATGGCACAATATCAACAAAGGGTGCGGGCTTATCTTAAAACCGCATCACATCCATTACCTCTGGCGCAAGGCCATGTAGCCAGAAAAAATACGGTCTGAAAAACCCAGAAAGATTCACTTGGATACGTTTTTCAACTAACTGGAAAATAACACAAAAATAGTGATCGATAAATGTGAAGGATTGGTGGTATGAAGCATGCAAACAAAAACTACTAACTCGACCGGGAATCAATGCAGACAAAAACAACAACAAAATAAAGAAAAAAAGACGTAACCAACTGCTGATCCAACTACGCCAGATTCAACTGAAACTGCACACTTTACACAACTGGACGTCCGCAGACTTATTGGTATGGTGGAAAACAGCACAGAGTGAAGGCCGACAAACGACCTGACCCTCAAATAATGTTATGGAATACATGGAAAGAAATAATGTGACAGTCTACAAGAGCATAGCTCCAGTGACTGCTAATAACATACAACATACTGAGGGCAGTATTTCTGTGGCTCACATTCTGTGTAAAACAAATCACATCAACAAGTTTGCACCCAAAATTTTTCACACTGATTTCACAACAAAATTGGTAAAGCCCCAAATTCCATTATTCTAATGCTCCCCCGAGACATCCCCGTGACACATGTCCATCACAACGTGTCAACACAGTTAGGAAAGGACCCACGACAAATCAGCAACAAGCCTGTTTGTGACGTTCTAATGACATGACACGGTTCGACAAATGGACTTTGGCATATTGCAGACTTGTCACAGAGAAAGGGTAAAGTTGCAGATTTCCCAGTGTCTTGTCACATGAAAGACATGGGAAAGTTGACGATATCATGGACTCTCCCATGTCATGGGCTTGTTACGGGGAAGTATGCATAATGGTATTTGAGCTTAACTCTGCTAGCAAAAAGGGTTGAGTGATACCAGGTGACCTAGTTTGGACATCCATAAGTACACCGTAACACAATCTCAGGATAGCAAACCACCGATACCAATAACAAGCTTTCTACAGTAAAGAACTACTTACAATGTGCTAACAGTTCAGCATTGATACTGCCTCGATGACGAAAATTTGTCCACATCACTAGAAAAAACGCTTGAGAATATCTATGCAGAAAATAAATGCAGCACCATTGGCAACTGGCAACGTCCATGGCTTGTGTATTTCAACATACCATATTTGAGTTTCTTAATAATAAATCAGCTTTGAAGAAAATAGAAATAATGCATCCATCAACACAAGTGTTATCACTGCAAGCCTATTATTGCTGTCACTGTTATAAATATCCTAATAATCCCAATGACACATGAAGCATTATGGAAAATTATGTAGTAATCTGGTTGTAAAATAGCCATAGTGCTCATACGAATACTAGATAAAAATGGAAATAAATACACTTGTAACACGTTAATTTGAAAGGTGCACAAATAGAGCATAGGCACTAATTAATGACATACGGGCAGTAACAGCTGACAGGTGGCAAAAAACATATGTAACAACTATGCTGTCACAAATCAAATAAATGGAACCAAAAAAATGTCCTAAGAAAATCTTACATCCTTCTTAGGACTGTTAAGAAACTCAAGAATTATTATCCACAAAGAATACAGAGATGAACTTCTAATGCTCTGTAGATTGCTACAAATCATTATATGTCTTTTTGCATTTTAAATACGATTAAGCTTCATCAAATTTTGTTATAAGATTTCCATAGACATTAAGATGCTACCTGTTCGAAAAATTTCCTCAGCTAAAATCCAACAGACCTTGCTTGTTATGCCAACATTATATCATTTTCTCTCCAGCAATGTAACAATTGAATTTAGTGTAAATATGGCCTCAATACAGCAAATGCTATCTAGCCACCAAACTTCACTCCAAGCAAAACAACACAGTAAAAAATCGCAATCAGTTACTAATTACTGATACGAAGAGATTATGCTACGTGAAAAAGTTATCAGTCAGCTACGGTCGACTGGTGCGAAACACTAGTACACATTGTATAACATGACTTAGTAACTGTGCACAAACACGACAGGACATGATCAGTTTGTTACCGTACATCAATCACTCAAACAGCAGACCACAATCGAGAACAACCTCAATAAATAAACGTACACACTACTCGGTGCTTGACATCTGGAAACAGTTACTACAAATGAAGACATATTGTAGCATCACTTTTGACTCACTAACAACTTCCTGGTGTTAAAATATGCAATAAGCTTGACACAGCAGATGCTTTTAAGGGAAAATCATTTACATGTAAAATTGTATGTTTCAATTTCAAATGCACAGAATTTGTTAACCTCAGTGGACAGGTACTTTTATACTAAAGATCAATGAATTTTCTTAATTAATGTTATTTCAAGAAGTTCAAGTATGAGATAATCCAAAATAAAAATCAAAAACTTTCATTCTTATGTATTTAATTTTACATCAAACATTATAAAGTTACAGCTCGTCGGAAGGGTGTGATTTTAATGGCACACTCTGCAGAGCTGAGATTATAAAAGCAGCCAATAAATAATAAGAAATGCAACAACAAAACACGAGAAAAACATCCACTGACCTACAGCTTGCAAAAGTAGCTCCTCAACTCACATTCCAAAAGTGTGCTACTATACTAAAGAAAATATACTAAAAGTAAGCCACACCTAGCTATAACCCTACCACCCAGACTCTAATACTAACCCCCCGCATATTGCACCATGATGTAGTAGGCCAGCACTGACCACTGCAAGTTATGAGAGATCAGCCATGATCATACGTGACAGTTTAGTAATTAGAAGTGGACATACATTGTTTAATTGCCTCGGACATGATTGCGACATCTATCCCAAGACTTCTAAATGCACGTTGATTTCAGGAACAGGTCAAGTGTTGCAGCTTATCAAAATGCAACGACGATGCGACCGGGCGCAGACTGCACTTAGATTGCAAGCTCTAATTCAAGCAGAACAGACTTGCGTACGTTACTACACCATGCACATGCACATTACAGATGGCTGCACAATGAGAAAAATTATGCACAAAAGCACAGCGCCAGTAACGAACATATACGAGTGACAGATAACGAAACTCAGTTACTCAGACAACTATGAATTAACACGTTTACCGAACTGGCTATCAGCTGACTGTAACCAATGGCCGAAAGTGAGTGCAAGAATGTCACACATCACCAAGAAGACTCTTGCACCGGGCAGGACCACCAACCTTTCAGTCAGGAATTTCAATCATTTTTTAAATCAGGATTTTCAGACATGATCCAAATTAACTAATGAAAACAAACTAATATTATACAGAACCGTCATCTGGCCTACAGTGCATTCTAACAAATATCACAAATCTTTATCTTCTTACCCTACATGTTCAGTTGAAATATGTCATTCTGACAAACTCAAGTATCTGTAAAGGTTAAATCCTGAATACAGCCCAGGATCAACTTGGCCAATTCCACTAAATTGTGGCTAAGCATGGTGTGTTTGACTTGATCACTTTCACTGCAGGGACCTGCTTGCAGGCAACATTGACCAAGCCAGCACGATCTGCACACATCTGGCACAAAATGTAAACTGACTAACTGACTGACTGAAGATGGAGTTTCACTCAGTCAGAACTAATAGTGATGACACTCTGGACATTTTACTGGCTCCAGTTGCCAGTGCTGAAGTGAACCTGTTCAATTTCGTGCCATAAGCTACTAACATCAAAAACAAGTTCCAGTAATTGGCGCCAGAAAACTGGCCAGTGTGTCATCACTATAGATACCAGTAGATAAGTCACAAGAAAACAGACACACTGACAGTCACTGCAATGACCCTAGTGCTATCTCACTGGCTACGAGTAAATCAGAAACGACGACAATGATGAAAACGTCTGAGGCAAATGGTGACGAGGAGTTACTCATGATCACAGGATGTTTCTGTCAGCACCATTCAGTCCACCACGTCCAAATCAGTTGCATGCTGCCAACAAAAAAGTAGAAACGAGTGACAGTAAAGGCAGAATTCAAGCGATCAGACACCGTCGACCGGAAACAAGTTAAGACCGAGTGATCTTGAGATTGCAGTGGGTTATGCCATCCTTGAGCAGTTGGAAGCTTGGTCCAGGATGAAAGATACATGACCGCCGTTGGACTTTTGACGGCCCAGTGTGCAGTGCGACGGTGAGAATCATTAGGCAAAGTACATGACCCGGAAAGTATCCGGGTGCACAGCGATCGCTCGTGCCATCGCCGCTAAATTTCGTTCGTCGCTGTTGCCGGAATATTGACTGCCTTCACCACTGCACGAGAATACAATACGCATATAAAACTGCAGATTTACATTTTCAAAGAAATCTTGGACGACATCAGTTGCATTTTTCCCAAATTTCAGCAAGACTGCTGACTGCTGGAAGGAAATCAATGCACAGCACGGAGTATGCCTCTATAAACTTTTTAGCATATATGCCATATGGGCATGCTCCAACTTTGAAATATAACCTTTCCAGCCCACATTCTAATACTACAACACTACATTTAGAACACTGAAAGTAGTGCTACCTTTATAAAATGCTGCTATTACTATCTCGATGTGCGTAAACACTTAAACAAAGAGTTCCATGAATGAGCAAACTAGCATATAGCCAAAACTCAGAAAATCGTATCATCCTTATCGTATTATCACCTATGCTATTTATGCTGTAAAGTTGAGGTTCTGTGCACTACCATATTTCTTCCATTAATTTGGACACTCAAATAATTTGAACACCTAAATTTTAAGAAAAAATAATTGTTTATTTTACTCCTATTAATTCGGAACAGGATTCCGCATCCGCAAATTTTGTTTACCTTTGATCAGCTGTCAGAAACATACGGATCTGCGTCCATAATCCGCACATCTCTGATGCTGACCGGGCAACCGCCCCATTCACAAATGATGGACGCTCACACTAGCCGCCGCCACAGACGCCCTCGTGCTTGAAACAGCGATCAAAGGCCACTGTAGGTTGCAGTTGTACTGGCCAGTGGCCACACACTGCTAGAGAACATCATGCGCGTTCGCAGTACTGTAGCTAAATAATTCTAACAGGCTTTTCACTAATTATTTTTTTTTACTTCTGATAATTCGAACAGTTAGAAATTTATTTATTTTTAGCTGAGAAAATTATTGGAAGAAATACGGTAGTCTAATTTTCAACATTTGATTAACAACAAACAACCAATGACAGTAACTTTGAACAGTTTCAGCGGCCGTTAAAGACACTCATGTTCGAGATTGCAGCACATTGTGGATAACTATTAATCTGCAGTTTCTGCACTTTTTAAGCTATCTTACATATTTACTTACTAAAGTCTACCCAGTTTTCCAATGTCCCTACTACTCTGCATAATTCATTTTCTCTGACTTTCTAGGACAAAATGAATCATTTTCCCTGACTGATATGTTCATGCAAAATACCAATGTTGGTTTTTAATCACTTGCAATCACACTAGAAACAAAGACGATGCAAATGCAACGAATTAACAAGAAATTTGAGCAAAGCTCACGAAACGCGCGAAAGCCTATAGCAGTTCCTGTTCACAGGTAATCTTAGTCTATCTCCATCCATTTCGTCGTAATTCACTCTTTTGCAG
>Ga0056128_1003102_pt1 | contig 20179 bp, 11 predicted proteins | sample WorMetLIZISLAND2_FD_71113 | JGI IMG/M metagenome (GOLD analysis project Ga0056128, IMG submission 71113) | Marine gutless worms symbiont microbial communities from Max Planck institute for Marine Microbiology, Germany - Olavius geniculatus... ... | reverse complement strand
GGTGATTAATAGTAACCTAGGCCTTATCTCGCACCGTTACTGAGATACAGCGAGTTATTGGCCAAAAATCGCAAATTTTGACCACCCCCTTCTCATTTAGCGACCTCGTTCAGGGTGACCCCCTTCGAGTTTACGAAAAAGCTTTACGGTTCCTGAAACTACTCTAGAGTCTTCCAGGCAGCCGATGGTGAAAATTTGGAGATCCTAGCTTGGACCGTTTTTGCCTGATCCACCCGTGTGACAGACAGACGGACGGACGGACAGACGGACAGAATTGCGATAGCTAAGACGCGCTGAAAGCATAGCTGCTTTCGCACGTAAAAACTAAACCATGTCAGTTAAGTTAAGTACAGTTCAGTTACTTTGTTTTGTACACACCTTAAAACTTAAAAGTGGATGAGCTCCCTAACTGTCTATGTGAAATATTTTTCTTCATCTAATGTTTTCTGTGTCTGTGTGTTTATTTAGCGGCCTCTGAACTCCGGCGGCGCTGTTCGTCGTCGCGGCACTGGAGACCAGTCATCATCCACATCAGACCCTGACCAGCCTGCTGCTGCTGCTGCTGATAATGATGAAGATGGGGATGAGGATGAGATATCGGAGGAGACGTTGATCTACGGGGCGAAGCACGTCATAATGCTGTTTGTGCCCGTCACACTCTGTATGGTTGTCGTCGTCGCCACCATCAGTTCTGTGTCTTTTTACACCCAGCGACACGGATACCTGTGAGCACTTTTTTCATTTACCGGTATTTGCTCAAAAATGCAACATCTCCAGTATGTTGTATACATTAGTTGGCTTGGTAGCTGACACCAGTTTAGACCATGGATGGTAGTGCATTGCACGGTGTGCCTGCGTTGGTTAGAACATTGGACTTGTGATCATGAGGTCGTTGGTTCAGCTCCCAGTTGCATCGCTATCAAGTGGTTACTGCTTCCGTGGGTGACTGTTTGCGAACAGGTACACCGTCTCAGTACATAACCATCACTAAGCCTTCCATTCCTCCATGACAGGTAAATTTTCAGCTTGTCTGGCTGGTGTTATGGCAAGGCACATTCGCTTGTGTCACGTGGCAGGTGTGTGATCCACACTGATCCCATATGGCAGGTGATGCTTTATGGCTTTGAGATCGGTTTCCCATGAAGAGCCGTACTATGTAACAATTAACCATTGGAAAGCCTTGAAGAAGACATTATGTTGGCTTTGTGCCAGGAAAGAGTAGGCAAGAGGGCCAGGATAAGCAATGGCTTTACAGTATCACCCATTGGTCAGTGGTCAGGAAAAGGTTTGGTAGACATAGTTCCACTCTTTGGAGAGGATAGAGACAAATACCAACGCTTCATTTCTGGAATTATCAACCCTCGCTTACCCTGCATAGCAAGCTACCACATAATAGGTTTTATACATGCAAATTTGAAATAGGAAAACGTGCTAGCAAGCTGTGCTAATAGCACTTCTGGATCTTGATTATGCAGAATGGAACATGAGTACTGATATTTATTTTACATTTTTGCTACTTTGTATTTTGCTTTAATGCAGCCAAGGCTTGGCATTTTCAAAGCTAATTGTGTGAGTGGCTGACTAACTTAGTAGCGTTATTTCTTTAACTGATATTTTCTGAAGTGCATTTGATCTGAAATTGAAATTTTGTGGGTAGGGTAGGTTGTTACTGTCGTTGTTATTGTCACAGCCTAACAGCTCTTCTCCATTACAAAGAAGACTCAGTGAGTGAGGGAGGCGAAACGTGCAGCCAGCCCGTTGTGCCGGGGGCGGGGATGGACTGTCAATTACTGTTATGTTTCACTAGGTAGTGTAGCAACATAGTTAAGGTGTGGTGGGAAACAGAGTGGGTTGCAGCCAGTCATTGCATCAGGGGATGTACTGACCTCTGACATGTTGAAGCATGTGGATGATCTTTTAATGGCATGCGAACTGGCAGCGTGTTGGTTCCACCAATGAAAAGGCGACTCCTCCTCCTTCTAAATCTACCCATGTTTAATGCCTGCACCCCATTATTTGTGGTTGTTCAAAGCTACACTAAAGAGCAAAGACGTAGGTAACAGAGAAGTATTACTTGTTGTGCAGAATATACACTCCGTTTGAGCACGATGGCAGAACGAGCGGTGTGGGTGATCGACTGTTGCAGTCTCTGGGCAATGCTCTTATTCTGCTAGCCGCTGTGGTCGTCATGACCATCTTCCTTATTATACTCTACAAGTACAGATGCTACAAGGTACAAATGCACGGATTTCAACTTGTCTGCTGTCATGCTAGCTAATGTTGGGTCTCTTGGCATGCAGTACTTTGGAATGTTGTTGCAGCAGGAGTTTTTGCACAGGCCTGTTGTCTTAAAAATAGAATGAGAGCACCAAAGTAAATATTTGAGAAAGTGTTAGTTATGTAGATGGTACAGTAAAACAAATGGTCAAAATGCACCGTGGTCTGGTCTTACAAAAACATCGTAAGTAGTTGTTTAAATTGTTTTAGTCTTTGCTGTCCACTGCCAGAGTTTTATTGGTAGTTTATTACACAGTTGCAGCAGTGCATTCTGGGACATTGGTGAACTGACCGGGTTTTCCGATTTAACACCACCAAGGTTAACTCAGCCTTCCATATTTCTGGGGTAGATAAGTCAAGTACCGGCCTCTCTGGCTGGAGGTCAAGGCAGGGCATGTTCACCTGTTTTGGGTGACACATAACACTGTGTGATCCCATATGGCAGGTGACGCTCCGTAGCTTTGAGATGGGTTTCCCATGTAGAGCTATATACACAGCTTTATTCTTCATGATGGACTAGACATCTTTCGATTCTGTAGCACTGAGTTAGCAATTCTCAAATCTTTTGTCTCATATTCATGTCAATTTCTGTGTGATGTATATTTTTTCGGTTGTGTTCAGTTTATTCACGGATGGTTGATCGTTTCTTCACTTCTGCTTCTATTTCTCTTCTCATACATCTATCTCGGGTAAGAAGCTCTCTAGTCTCTCATTGCCTTCATGAAGTGTGGAATACCAACTTTTTGACTAGGGCATGATATAATTTGTGCAGTGCCTGTTCACTCGATTGCTTTGGACCAATAAAATGTTACTGTTAAACAAAGGCACAGGATATTTATACAGCAGCTAGATTAGCGTTTATTCATATGGTTGTTGGATAAATATCTGGTCTTACCTGGGCTGCTGGCTATTTATCCTGCAGCCATCTTGGACGGCCTTACTGGTGTGTATGAGCGCCGTGCCAGCCAAGCCCATGTCTCTGCCGTGGTACAACGAGCACTTTTTGGGCTTTAAGCTATTTGTACAACTCAGCAAATAGATTCATTTGGTCGAATGTGCTCTATGGTTAAAATTTATCAATTACGACCAAAAACTTTTCTTGGCACATCTGTTACTTACTGCGCCAAGAATCGGATGAAGAAATGATGTTTTCATTCTTCTGGTGAAGACTTTCGATGGATATCGAAACGTCGAGGTATTATCAGGTTTTTGGTCATAATTGATGAATTTTAACTGTATCTGTACAGCTGCCGTACAAATAGTTAGTGCGTTAAACAACATCTGTCACATTTCATTTAGCATGTATTTTCCGTGCACGGAATATGTTTAATGTTTCAGTGAGGTGCTGTTAGCGTACAATGTTCCAATGGATTACATCACAGTCGCCTTGTTGATGTGGAACTTTGGCGTTGTCGGAATGATCTGTATACATTGGAAAGGTCCGCTACGGCTGCAACAAGCTTATCTGATAATGATCAGTGCCCTGATGGCTCTGGTCTTCATTAAGTACTTACCCGACTGGACTACTTGGGTGGTACTAGCCATCATCTCCATCTGGGGTCAGACTTTTTGTTGTAATAGTTTAGTTTAATTAATTACTTTATTATTGATATTGTTTGTTATTATTAACTTTTTTGATGTATTTCATATTTTAAGTTATACATTTTGATTACCGGTAGTGCATTATTCATTATTAATAGTATTTCAATATTTATTATTTTACTGTCATAGGTTTTTAATAACTTTGTGAAAATGATAGGTTGAAGTAAAAAGCTGTGTTAATCATTTTGCTTGGTTACTTATTTTGCCTACTGCCGAGTGCTGCTACACTACTGTGTAAAAAGTTAAAAACCTCCAGATTATGGCTCTGTTGGGATCTGTATTGTGTTTTCCAAAATTGTTACTTGGGCCTTGGATGATCCAGCCATCCAAAAATTTTATTGTTCTTTGTTTCATAAATATATTTTTTTAACTTTTTGACATTAACATTTAGATTTTGTGAACAGACAAGCAGATGCAAGTAAAAACATCAAACCTCTTTTTTTCCCAGAGGTGTTTTTTGGTTAATTTATTAATTTAGGCTATTTATTATAAGTGTTGGTTGTATAGAACAGTATCATTAGAAGACGTGAGTTTTGTACTGAAGAATTAATTTATTAATTTGTTTATTATTAATGTTGGTTATATAGAACAGTATCACTAGAAGACAAGAGTTCTGTGTTTGGTTTTGCGGTTGCTGCTGCAGATTTGGTGGCAGTGTTATGTCCAAAAGGTCCGCTTCGCATTCTGGTGGAAACGGCTCAGGAACGCAATGAGCCTCTGTTTCCTGCTCTCATTTACTCATGTATGTAAAATGTGTTTGGAAAAAAGTAACCCCCTGGACATTGTACAATAGAAATGTCAAATCTGAACAAATCTGAATAAAATTTTGTACTCTTACTCCCCAATAAATTGCTGAAGTGATCGCCAAATTTCGTTGAAAAACATTATTTCTTAGCGGAGTTATTAATTGTTGAATATTGGTAACAAAATATCTTCGTTAACAGTGTCTAGGGATTTACTTTCATTTGGTCACTGTGTATACTGTAAGCCATAAAGTAGCTGCAACTTTAAAATTTAAAAGATAATTTTGGCTGGTATAAGATGATTTTAGTAGCAGATATGGCCCCTGATTCAAAGTGAGATGATGGCAGCTTCTTGCACTCGAATCAGTTGACATCCACCATTGTTGCAGAACAAAGTTTACATTTTTTATTGACCCAGTATACATGCATTAGATGTTTTACATGTACATTTTACATTTAGTGCTGTATATGTTCGCATATGAGTGGCTTCATGTATAAGTTGGTCCCATAAGTTTCTGGGCAAAAATTGTACAAAATTTTTCGATTTATACACAAGTAGATGGGGGTAGTGTTAGTGATATGAGGATACCTTGAGAACAGTGTGCAGATAATGTTATAGTCTGATCCTTGAGTCTTTATTCTGCATTCAGAACTAATCCATCGATAATATTCGAAACACAGCAAGCATTATTGAAACAGAGCTTTTAAGTGCAACTGATTTATAACGTTTTTGTACTGTTTTGATATCGAAGGTAGGACGCCGGCAAAACATCCTAGCTGTTTTCTGTGATATTTGAAGAAAGTCAAAAACAACTTTCTATCCATTTCTTTTTTTTGGACTTTTTTAGTGTTTTAAATGTTTTTTATGAAGTTTGTTAATAAATAACATGTACATTTGTTTGCTCTGTTCAGTGTTGTAAATTATTAAATATTTAAGTAGCATTTTGTGTAACTTTGTAGTTCGTGGTTAAGAGTTTGTGCCATAGTCAACTTTAGACACGATGTTTTTCCATCCTGGCCTCGATGTATAAATCTGAAACCTGTTTGTGTTGTTTCAGCAACTATGGCGTGGGTTGTTGGAATGGCGGATGATGAAAATAAAGAAGCTTCCGGAGCTACACAGAAGAAGAAGCGGAAAAAGCAGAAAGCATCAAAACGTGGGTTATTCTTATGGTTCACAATTTTCGTGGAATTTTGAGCCAAGCCATGGAATTTTCCCTAACTTATTCTTGACTTGATTTCCCATCATTATATAGCTAGTTTTACATACAGTATGGGCCGCCAAAAATGTGTGGATTTTATGTTGGCGAACGTTAACCAGTTTATTTTGGACTTCTCATTTGCATTTAAAGATGAGCTTAAAAGGTTGCTGGAATACATTTGGCCACTTTGCCTTCAGTCTGTAGCTATCATACCTTGTGAATATATTTGCTAATTACAAATTGTGATCATGTCAGAAATCATAACACTACGTAGGGTTCTGAGTATTGGTGAAACACCTATGCAGTGTAATTAATTCCGTTGATAAATTGTTCGGTGATTTGTGATGAATTGTGAGGTTTCACCTGTGATGATTTTTTTGTGACGTAAATGAAATACATCTATGAATTAAGAAATGAAATGCCTGTTGCTGTATCTGATAGTAGAGGTTGATGAAATACCTGTAAAATACCTCTACACAATGTTCTTGTATTATAGATGCTTTGTCGAAGACAGTGCTCAACAGCAAAAATTTGGCCACCATCTTGCTTGCTTATGCAAATTTGATGTCCAAAAACTCAAAATTCAGCTTCGGAACCGGGATAATCGGATTCAGCATGTTCAAAATGTCTTAAAAAGACAGGTTTTCGGCTTGTACCCAAAAATGCCATTGGAAGTCTTATAGAAGGCCTTTTTGGAAAATTCGTTGAAACTATGTCTCTTGATGCTGCAGCGGTATCTGAAGAGAGAGCCAAGATGACGTCGGCTGCGGCAGCAGTTGACGTTGACGACCACGTTGTTGACCCTAGCAACGGAGACTGCACTGCCGTATCTTATCGACCTGAGACAACGTCAGCAGCAGCAGTAACAGCGTCAGAGTCCGGGGCCGCGTCCTCACGAGGAGGTAGCAGTAGTTTATTTTAGTAGTTCATTGCACACATATACTTATACAGATGACTTGGTGGCCTTGTGTGCTGGACTCACGATCATAAGGTCATGTGTTCAGCTCTTGGTTGGGTCTCTAATCTGTCAGATGTTTACTACTTGGATTGGTGACTGTTTGTGGATGTAGGCAAACTGTTTAAATACCAGTGATGTGTAACTGATATATGTAAACAGGCACACCGCATGATGCACTAGCCCCGTATCTGTGGTCTCGTATCTGGTGTCTGACTGTGGGCTAAGGAAACAGAGATCAGTGCTGCCCCATGGGCTTTAAGGCTCGGGAAGGATTTTACGTTTACGTTTTTACAGTGTCTAACTAACACCACGATCAACTCAGCCTTCCATCCCTCCGAGGTAAATAAATTGAGTACTGGCCTATCTGGCTGGAGTTAAGGCGGGACATATTCATCTGTGTCAGGTGGTGCTCTGTAGCTGTGTGATGGGTTTACCGTGATACATTGATTGACTGACAAGGTGCTTATAGGTTTTGTCTGTAGCCAGCACTTCGTGTAGACAGAGTTGCTCACTCGGTATTTTGTCGACTATTGTTTCGGCAGCTGTGGCGCGCAGCAGTAGTGGCGAGTCTACAGTGCGGCGTGCAGCCGTCGCAGCTCTTAGCAGTAACACAAACAACGATGCCACAGCAAGACCTTCGACTGATGTTACTTCAGCACCTGCCAGCTCCACGGCGGACGAGGAAGAACGTTAGTTGATCTGAACAGTTCAGTTTAGTTTAGTTTAATATCAGAAGTTATAATGCCCTCCCTACACAAGTCCGGACTGGGAGTGCATTAAAAATGTCACAGTGTAACAATTAAAAGTTAAAAGTCATTAAAATATTCAGAGAAATAGTAAGTTTTCAGTTTGCATTCTATGCTTGGCGTAGTCACCAACAACTTGGTGGTGTAAACAGGAGTGGAAAAACATAGATTTTTAAGGAAAAGTTTTAGGTTTGTAGTTTTTTAAGAAGGTTTTTTAGGTTCTTCCAATTTAGTGTCCAGTGACACTGTACACAAAAGTACAACCCAGGAGAAACATCTTATTCACTCTGTGCGTCATGTAATAACATTGTTTCCTATAAATTGTAGCAAGATGAAGTAATCAAAAGTCAAAAAATGTGAAATAAAATGTGATATGTGATAAATTTACAACTAACAAAAAAACCCAAAAAGTTGATTTTTTATGCTAAAAATCCTTAAAATCCTATTTTTTCTGGTCAGTTTTCCAGCCCTGGGCATAATGCTAGAGTTTCAAACTTATGGTTGAGTGGTCGTGGCTTTGACTCGAGCGGTTACTACTTAGATGGGTGACTGTCTGTGGACACGTAAACCATCTCAATATAACCAACACCCAGGTCAACTCAGCCTTTTATCCTTGTGTTGCAGATAAATCAAGTACTGGCCTGACCTCTCTGGCTGGTGTTGAGCTAACGTTGTGTTAACCCATATTGCAGGTGATGCTTCATAGCTCTGCAGTGGGTTTTGTATAAAGAGCCCAACCTTTAGCCTCTAATAAGCTATCGGTAAATGAGTTAACAAACGACAGAATTTCTTTAATTTTTCAATTTGCTTATGTTTCAACAACTCGTTAACAGAGAGATCATCTACTGAAGTTTTATTTTGTGCTTTACATAATCTGTATTGTATTTTGTCATATTTTACTTACCTAGGATTTATATATTATGTTGCTTATTCTGGATTTTGTCTTGATTATAAAGGAGGTGTAAAGTTAGGTCTGGGGGACTTCATATTCTACAGTGTGTTGGTCGGTAAAGCCTCATCTTATGGAGACTGGAACACGACCATTGCCTGCTTTGTTGCCATTCTTATTGTAAGCTTTCTACTTAACATTATTTTATGCATGTAAAAATTTACGGTTGATTAACCAATTAACGTTTCGAAAATTGTTCAATTATTACTTTTGATGGCGTAAAATTTGCATACAATTTTGGACTTTTTAGCATTGTTTTTACATAGTACATGTCATCAGGATTTGTTATTTTGTTACTGCTAGTTTTGCAGTTTACAGATTGTAATCCCTTATAATTAGACTACGGATTTAACTACACATGCCCAGTAATTAATTTTATGTTTTTCGTTATAAATGTACTTCTATGTCAGTTTCTGTCACTTCATTTCCATTCACAATATCAAAAGTTTTTTTACAGTTTATGTGCTAGATCAAACTGACTTCTTCTGTGTCATTTTTCAAGTGTTAGTCCTTATCGTATCATATAGTAGTAGTAGAAGTAGTAGTAGTAGTTGTTGTTGTTGTTACAGGGTCTGTGTTTCACTCTGCTGCTGTTGACTATATTTCGCAAAGCCTTGCCCGCTCTGCCAATCTCTTGTCACCTTTGTCTTTGTAGTAGTAGTGTAGTAGTAATAGTAGTAGTTGTTGTCGTGGTTTATATGCCCCAGAATGCACTTTTTCGCCTTGTAGTTGTCACATGTTGGCGGAGGCATACTAGCTGATGGAGTCGTAACCACCATTTAGTTGTAGTAGTAGTAGCAGTAGTAGTAGTAGTTGTTGTTGTGGTTGTTACAGGGCCTGTGTTTCACGCTGCTACTGCTGGCAATATTCCGCAAGGCTTTGCCCGCTCTACCAATCTCCATCACATTTGGTCTTGTCTTCTACTTTGCCACAAGTCAACTCGTGCGTCCATTTATGGACGAATGTTCATCTCACCAAGTGTTTATATAGCACCAGAAGACATGCTGCAGTAGCGTTAGCAACGGACTTAGGCCATGGTTACAATCAAAGGCTTCTGTTTTCTCAAACCTGGTATCAAAATCGGGCTTAAGTTTCCCCCATATCTTTCCTTTTTTCTCCCCACCGGATTTGGATAGCCCGGCTGGTAAGTGGTCTGTAGTGCATTTTGAGCTAATAACAGCGTTTCTAGTGATATCAATTTTTTGCATACACCCAAGTAAATTTTTTTTCCCTATTTTTCATTGGGTGCAAGCTGTGCTCACTAGGTATAGGGATAGAAGCCCCTGGTGTATAATGCAAAATTTAAGCAAAAATATATTTGCGAAAGATATTTCTCAAATGTTTCGCATTTTGTTTTGCATGTAACCGTCACATTCAAAACAAGCATTCACAAATTGCCAGCCTTGTCTGCCACCCGGAACCAAACAAATAGTCAACAGATAATAAAAGAACTACACGGGATGACACACTACTTTTTGATAAAATCAGCTTATTCAGTTGGCCGATGTAATCTGTCACACATCTCTTGAAAAATCAGTCCAACAAAATTGGTTGATTTTATTGTCCAACATAGAACGTGTTCTGTTCGTGCCGCCAAAATCGGCCAACTATTTCAAGTCGTTGAACAGATTTTTTGTGTATGTTTAAATGTGCGATAAATGTTTACTTTTGGTTATTTATTTTCTCCGTTATGAATTTTGTTCATTAGATGCAGAGAACTAATGTGGCTATCGTTTTTGCAATCTGCTGCTATGCATTCTTGTACAAAATTGCAAACGATAAAATTAGTGGCGTGTCACAGTTCACCGATTTTATCAAACATTTTTATGGAGAAATGCAAAGTTTTTGTTTGTGGAAATTCCATAAGAGTCCAGCACTCCATTGTTGACAATAGGCATGCTCACATTTTTGCTGTTACAGTCCACTTTGTTGGCACAGCAAGTTTAACATGTGATAGATTCTTTAATCGTGTCGTAGTAATTATAGCGATGACAATTTGTTCTCTCATATTTATACATTGATGTGTATTGTGAGCGGTTGCTGATAGATATTCGGGATTGCTTTGATGAAATGTCCGTCAGTACTCCATCTGCCTTATCGACAAAAATTTACCCAAATTTGTCTTCTTTGAAATGTATTATTGCCATTTTGCTATGTATCCCACAGTGTCTTTGAATTACCGTGCTAATATTGTCACGTTTTTTTTACTATTTTAATGTGAACTTTTCGAAATGCAGTTCTAGCCCAAATCGTGAATTGTTGGCGATTGTAGATTTAGAATTGAAACTACATTCAAGGCATAAATTGGCATTCTCTTGCATTATTGCGTGGCATTTATTAGCTACTTGCATTGCAGATTAACGTGCAAAGTGAAAATAAATTCTGTTTCAAATCGCTTGTAAAATCAGCACACTAAAAAGTGTTAGGCTGCGTTTACACAGACACAAGTACGAATCCGGGTTTCTGTTTATGGCCCGTTGAAGCTTCACTCGTACAAGTGGAACGTTTATGATCACTTGTACAAGCACATAACTCAACGCGGGTCAGCCATATTGAATGAAATCGAATCAAGGAAATGCTTCACGAATAAACAACAATATTACATCACATCGCTAATAATTTTACCAACGTACACCTCTAACGATGAAAAATTTCACAATGATATCAGTTCTGACGTCAAATATGCGCCACAGCTTCTATAAATTATATTAGTGCTATTTACGGATTGTTTACTTCGCACGAGTTAGATAAAAACACGACCTGCACCGAAACTACTCGTACAAGTGAAATTTACTGGTAACCCGTACTCGTATGTATGTGAACGGCCGCCACTGTGCAAATTCGGGTTTGCCGGAACTCGTATATGGGAACCCGTACGGTGTCTGACTCATACTCGTGTTTATGTGAACATAGCCTTACTCTGGCGAGAAGTGGTTAGCTGTTTCTGGTGATTGTGATTGCTTGCTTCTTTGGTTTTTACGTGTGAAAGCAGCTACTGCAATTCCGTCTGTCCCACCGGTGGATCAGTCAAAAGCGGTGCAAGCTAGGATCACCAAATCTTCACCGTCGGCTGCCTGGAAGACTCTAGTTTCAGTAACCGTAAAGCTTTTGCATAAATTCGAAGGAGGTCACCCCGAATGAGGTCTTTAAATGAGAGGGGGTGGGCAAAATTTGCGATTTTTGGCCAATAAGTCGCTGTATCTCACTAACGGTGCGAGATAGGGCCTAGGTTACTATTAATCACTAATAGGAAGTCGTACTCTGGCTCTCGATTGGCGCCGAATTCAATGACCTTGAGTGACCTGCGTCAGGTCTAAGCCATTGTGTACACTTTGGGCATAAATTCTGATAATTTGGAAGCAATTTGTTTCACAAACTTATAATTTTGATGAATAAATTACATTTTAGTTTATTGTGTGCTTAATTAAGTTGTTGGAACTTTTATACGGAGACAACAACTGAGCATTATGCAACAATTTGGAGGATCTGCGTTTTACACGGTAGTGCGTTGACATAAACTAGGTGAAGTGGACATTGAGTGTACCTTACACATTATTTCTATCCTCCTGGATATCTGTGTGCCAGAAATTATAAAATTTGGTGGAGATTTGTCGAAGTTCTGACAAAAAAGTTGGGTCATTTTTGGCACACCCTGTACATGCTAAAAAAATAGCGACACAGTGTTTCTGCAAAACGGTAATAACAATAGAATCAAAAAACAACAGCAAATGCCGATAGCAACAAAAACAACAGGAAACAATGGCAGTGATTGAAAATAGCAGTTAATCACGTCACGAAATAACGACATGTAACGATGCAATGTTTCAGCAGACTTTGCACCACAATAACTGAAATGAGAAAGATCCAGTGTTGGAATATGAGCCACAGTGTTGAATATAAAGGCACAGTGATAAGTGCTTTCGACTGTGAGCAAAGCTACGCATACGTTCAACCACATAACGCAAGGTCTAAATGACGAATACATTCTGAGTAGCATATTCTGATATTACACATTGTACAACATAGGTGACTACTGAAAATACTACAGATAATGACAATCACAAGGATAGTATCACCAGTGCTGGATTAACGTATTTGGGGACCTAAGCTTGGGCTGGACACAATTATGGGCCCCTGCCTAGCTTTTGTCGCCCCGGCGCCAAATAGAAATAGCTGGGGAGACTGGGAAGGAGGTAGAAGAGGCTAGGTCGAACGCCGAAGGTGTGGAGCGTGAGAGGTGTTCCCACTCGGGAAAGGCTCCGCCGCTCCCCAGAATTTTTTTTAATGTGCCAAATGGCGTTTTAAAGCTTTCTAGTGCATCGTTTTACGCCGTTTCGGCAGAAATAGCACGCAACAACAGTATTTATTTGGGAAAAAGCAACCAGGTTGCCAGAAAGGGCACAGGCCCATCAAAGCTGGCCACCCAAAAGTCAAATAAGGAAAATACAATACATGCACAGAAAAACATACAAAAAAGAAATATGCTGAGTATATCCACCTAAAATGTCTAAATCATATCACATACAATACGTCAAAACCAAATTAATCCACTACAACATGCCGTTTATAAACTATTAATCATATTTTCATTCAGTATATAATTTATTATATAAGTAAACTTTGATCCTGGATTTAAATAAACTTTCAGATTTGATGTCTTTGATCTCATTAGTTAGTTGGTTCCAAAGTTGATTTATTCTTGGATTACAATCACGATCGGTGTACACGAACATTTTGTGTAAAAATGTTCAGGGTTTTCTCTAATAAAATAACTGCACAAGGAGGAAGTCCGAAAATCCAAGCACAGGCAGTGCATTATAGACATAAAATATGAAATCTCATAGCAACGATTTTAAACATTTTCGTGATAGTCAACTCACAAATTAGTGCAGTTTAAAATGGGGGTATAGATGATTTTCCAGCAAGGCGAGCAAAAAAATTCATAATTTTCACTTTTGTCTTATTATTGAGTTTAGGTAGAAAAGTGCCTGTTCGGCCCCCTCTAAAATTTAAATACACCCCTGAGAGGGGCTGGAAAAGCTTTTTAAGCTCCCGATCAGTTAAGTTGAAACTTAGACCTACAATTAAGCTACTACTTTAGAGGCGCATTAGAGGCGTGCGCATGCTCGCGACGATGCGCTATACAAACTGACGACCTTTACCTTTACCTTTTACTTTAAATTGCACAGTGAACGACGTGGCACGTGGTCTGAGGTCCTTAAGGGGCCCCCAAAAAATCGGGGGCTCTAGGCTGCAGCCTAATCAGCCTAGTGGTAAATCCGGTCCTGAGTATCACAACGATATTACTGGATTGAGTTGGGTGGGGTTATTGTTAAAATTAAAATAATAGTGTGGGATTGGCCACTTGTTTCACCCATCAGCCACATCCGTTAATAATAAAATTAGTAGGCCTACTAGTAGCCTACATGTAACCGTAATGTTTATGCAAAGGCACTAGTGCACTAAATGACGAATACATTCTGAGTAGCATATTCTGATATTACACATTGTACAACATTGGGGCCTACTAAAAAAACTACAGATATTGACATTCACAAAGACAGTATCACCGGTGCCGGATTATAATATTGTGCTTCGATTAAAAATCTCTTCTCCTGTGAGTAGCCTACCGGTATGCAGTGTCTCATTTTATATGCATCAGCATAGCCTTCAACACATCAACTTCGGTTTTCAATTCAGAATAAACGTATACAATTCAAAACTCCGTATTAATTTATCAAAACTAGAAAACGTAGACTTGAAGTACTTTTAGAATGACGTTGCCGTATCGTAAACGGTAAATCATGGTCTAAGAAGTAGGGGCCTACTTTTTTTCTACATGGATTGTTGGGCCGTATGCAGATTGTGTCGCATTTAAAAACAAACTCACGGTTTAATGAGTAATGTAGGCTTCTAATGCTACATGGTCAGGGAGTGTGCTATTTTGTGAAGAAAACGATTTAACAATCGCCGCTGATTAGTGATTGGCAAGAAAAGTGGTTTAGCAGATTGCAGATTTATTCTGTGTTCAAGTGAGTGACACGATGTTAGCTTGCTTGGATATGAAACCGAGACTGCTCAGCACCGTGTTCTGCCCGCAACATAGACAGGCCTACAATGCCAGTGAGTCATGTATACTAGCCTATAATGAGACATGGAGATAAATCTTGACATCATTCTGTGAAAACCGATGAGAGAAAAACTTCACAAATCAGCTAGAAAGACAGGATCACAAACGATGAGGTTAGACAGAAAACGCAGACACTTCTGAGCAACCGATAACGAGAAAGATGAGTGGCTTGGAATTAGAACACATACATAGGCCTATGAAGGATGTCAGAATCGCCAGAAGAGTTTGCCAGTAACATCGGAATGGGAAAAAATCAACATGAAGGCCACCACAGAGATGGACGGACTATGTTGAGGAAGATTTTTAAAAAGTCAGTGTATTCAAGTTTAGGAAACATCAGGAAAACAAAGAATGAGACTGAGGACAAAGTACAGCGGAGAAAGAACAGGAATTGCAAGGTAGCGGCATTTATAAGCCTGACTGCGTATGTCTGAAAGCAGCAGGCCTATGAGACGATGAAGATCCGATCTGACTAAAAACTACAGTTGTATAATCGTGACACCGTTGAGGCGTCCGACGTATAGACGTCGTGTAGCGTGGTCTAGGTACAGTCGGGTCGCTGGGATTGGTTTCTGGTCTACTTCCACACAGCGTACGAACTGGAGGCTGGGACTAATGACCACGACACCGCCGTGCTCGTCGGCGACAAATACAAAGTTATGTCTGTCGACAGCCACGTGACGCACGAAAATCAGCGGGTGTGTATCGGTCTCGGCGTAACGCTGCAAAACTCGGCTATCAGCACGGTCAAGGTCTACTACTGCAACTTTGCTTTGCGAATCGTTACAGCACGAGTGGGCAATGACGCACTGCCGAGTTGAGCTATCCCCGTACAGCTGCATGGCGTGGTATGGATGCTTTGTGTCATCTTGGAGCTCTAACTCGCGAATATAGGTGCCACTCTTGCCACACAACTCTACCAGTTTGCGACTGACAGCCCTAGTCTCAGGGCATACATGGTAACACATTACGAGCAGAGTGTTATTTAATGTCACGGAGAGACCGCAGGGTGATTTTGGTACAGTCAGGCTCTTTATTAACTTACCATCCATCGCTGACTTATGCACACAGCTCTGATCGTGATCGGAAATGTATAAACACTTATCTTTAGGGCTTGACGTCATGTCGTTGTGCCTATGCCACTCGCCGACAAGACCTTCGACAGTGAAGAGATCCAGTCGTTTGAAGTCTTCTGAGGTCTTCGTTGAGTAGACTTCCAGTTGTTCCCTTTCTCGCTGGTAGAGTACGAACAACTTGCCATCGAGACATGTCACGCCAATTACCCAGCCGAACCCCGGCAGTGTCTTCAATGTATTCATTGCTATACGCGCAAATTACCAGCGACGTTACCATGCACTAGCTTTGTTTTTACGACTCGTAACTTAAGAATTATTTACTACGTTAGCGCCAAATTTGGCACAAATCAGCCGTATTTCATTTGTAACATTGCATCGTAATTTATTATGATCAACTTTATTCATTAAAATCGAAATCGATAGCAACACAACAACAACAACAAAAATGCAAACACACACGCATGAACTGAAAGCCAGTGAAGTCTCAGATAGAGAACCTATACATTAAACAATTCAACAGCAGTAAACTACATCTCTGCAGCTGGCAGACCTTGCATAATAAATTCTTCGACGGAATATATTTCAACAGAAATCTGTGTGTAGGCTACGTTCGCCAACGAGTTCACTCACTGAAGACAGACCAACAAGAAATCTGAGCTAATGCTCATGATACGCGCGACAGCCTATAGGCCAAGTAGTTCTTGTTCGCAGGTAATCTTGGTCTATCTCCGTCCATTTCGTCGCAATTCACTCTTTTGCAGCCAAAAATCGCCAAAAAAATCACTAAACACTACTATTTTAAGGTATAAGGTTATTTAAGGTCATCAATGTTGACATTTTAAGAAGCTCGTCATCAGTGCTTGTTACGATAAGCAGCATGTCTGTGCCTATCTGCAATCATTTTCACGCTAGGCAAGCCAACAGCGAATAAATAACCATTTTAGAGGGGTACCCCTCTTTGACACCCGCGTGAGCAGATCTCCTTGAACCTACAGGGTTCGAACGTGGACTGCTGAAATCTACATTCAATGCTGAAAATTTCTTACGCAGGTCGTCTTAGTCTATCTCCAGCCATTTCGGCGCAATTCACTCTTGAAAAGCGTGTCGCATCGTGAAATCGCAAAAAATTCACTACAACCCCTATTTTCGGGGGTTCAAGGTTATTCAAGGTCATCGATGTTGACATTCTTTATAAGCTTGTTGCCAGTGCTTGTTATGATAAGCAGCATGTCTGTGCCTATCTGCAACCATTTTCACGTTAGAAGAACCAATGGCGTTAGAATAAAGCATTTTAAGTCGGTGCCCCTCTTTCGCCCCCTCGTTCTTGGAGACTCCCTTTACTCAGTGGCATAAAATTTTGTCACAAAATACTAGAGATTCTAAGCTGTCATGGTGGAAACCCGAAGTCTCTATCTCATCTGGTCTCCAAACGGTACCGGGTTGTGACAGACAGACGGACAGCCGGACGGACAGACAGAATTACGCGCTATAGCTATGCTAGCTCTCGCGCGTAAAAACGACATAGGCCTACTGTTAAATATAAGAGAGTCATAAGTGCGAAATAATTTTATCATAATACGTTTCACAGTAAATTCTAATGATCGCACGTCTGATATGTTAACCGGGTACACTTCTACTCCGTATAGCAAAACAGGCAAACATTTCGCTTTAATTAAGTGAAGTAGAATCTCTTCACTTGCTAAACGACCTATACGGACGAAGATAGCATTGAATGACCGGGAAAAAGCTTTCTTGCAGTAAGCAAAGTCACATTTATACTTGCTACTACTTACCAAATGTATACCTAAGTACGGTAGCGCATTTCCTCGATTTAGCCCAACACGCTACCGTTAATTGATTGGACATTAGCACAATGCGGGCCTACCAAGTGACGAGGACCCACATGCATTCGAATCAACTTTATGAAACAAAGTGAAACCATTTAGCGAATGATAATAGCCTAATAGTCAAAAGAGTGTACACTGTACAACTTACGTGAGTGGATACATCCATCAAGGAGTCTCTGTCGCATTTGTTCCAGCTGTAGTTTCACCGCCTGCTTTTCGTCTTCCAGTTCGAGCTGTTGCTTGTTCATTTCCAGCTCACGTCGAAGAGTCTCGGCCAATCTCTCCGTCAGGTTCTGTAACTTCTGTTGCAGCTCACTTCTGTCGCCTGTCTCCAACTCACTGCTGTACCATTCTCGCACGATTTGGTCTGTTTGCTCACTCGATTCTAGAACAATGACAATCAATAGGCCCATTGAAACAATTCAATTATAAATAAATATTAAAATAAAAATCAAAAATAACTTAAGTTCCCATCTCACCTAGCGTCTGTTCCTGCATGCTTTACATGAGAAAAATCAGAACAAGCGAAGTATTACATTTTTATTCAAGAGAGTATTATTATACATTGTGTCCCAATAAAAAACGTCCCCGACATTTTCGATTGTAACTTGAAAACAGATGATTTGATTTTGATATTTTTGACACAAATATTCTAGACACAACTGGCCATGAAACAACTATTTAACTTCCCACCTCACCGGAAGTCTGCTTTTGCACTACCTAAAAAAATCAGAATCAACAAAATATGGCATTTTGTCCAAAGCAGTAACGTTATTTAATCAAAATAACTCACAAGACATTTTTTGTTTACATTTCTGTCACTGGCTAACAGTTCGTTGATTTTGTTATTTCTGCAACAATCCACAATAAAAGTGTGAAATGTCGACCCATTAGTGAACACGGGCAACAACACGTTTTCTCCATTCGTTGGCAGCAGTGTCAATTAGATGTTCTGCACCAGACCAATCCAGGCTGTACCAGTCGCTTCTCGAATTTATCATCATTTTAACATTACACTGCTGCACGACAGTTAAAAATTGTACTTGACCAACAGCTGGGGCTCACAGATCCGGAGATATTAAATTTATTGACTTTTTTGGTTTATTTTGATGCACATTTTGCCCGTTTTGCTTTTCCCGGGTAGTGCAGAAGCACACATTGGGCTAGATGGAAACTTGAACAGCCTTTTGGTTGTATTAAAACATTCCTGTTAAAAATTGTTAAAATCTGATAATCCTTCCTCAAGTTATACTTAATAATGTCAGATATGTTTTTGACGTTTTTTGTTGATTTTAACACATATTCTGCTTGTTCTGCGTTTCCCAGGTAGTGCAGAAACAGTTGTTGGATGAGGTACAAAAATTAAAAGGCCATATGATGTTTAGTTGTGTCGGGAACGTTATTTTCAAACATTATTAAAATTACTTAATTTGTCTTCAAATTACAGTCAAAAATGTCGGAGATGTTTTTTATTGGGACACAGTGTATAATCAAATAACACTTACAAAATACATTCTGTTTAGATTTGTGTTACTTCAGCCGGTCGCTTCTTGTGTTCATCAACATTTCCAAACAGCTTCTGATAAACTCACTGGTGCATGACACCCCAAACATTGTAACTGAACATACTGAAGTCAGAGCTGTTGGCAGGCTTGCCGTGTATATGGATATCCATGTGTGTGGATATCAGACCAGCCATCCTGTGGATATATCCATGGATATTGTGTTGTCGCATTTGCTAATTAAAATGAATATTTAAGTGTTTGATTTCTATTTAATATTTTTTGTCTGTCGTTATTACTCTTTACTTTCTCGTTTATTTATGTTATTGAGTCAAAAGAATAATCAGTGACATCATCACGTCATTATTTTGTTAGCCTAAATTAATTTATGTGCACTATAGCAGCAACAGATCTTATCTAGCTATGGCGCTTCAATACTGTTGTTTGGGCAACAAACGGTATATCAATTTGTGAGATTATTTTCATTCTTTTTTATCAAACGGTGACAAAATGACAAACGTTTTGGATTCCTAACAAATTTAATGCTAGTAGAAAGTACAAATCAAGTGTTCTTCAAAGCGTTCACTCTATAAATTTCTTATATAGGTCCCTACCTGTAGGCGTAAATAAATGCAACATGCGTCTTGGAGAACAAAAATCCCAGCTGTTGCTGCGATGGGCCGACCGTACCGCCTATATCTAATGGCCAGTGTCCGACTTCCGGTTGCGAAAAGATAGCGATTTTCCAGAGTGACTGCAGTCCCACACAGATCTGGTGACGTTGCTATACTGGACGCTAAAATCAGTGCTAGGATAAGATACGGTAATTTGGCGCACGTAAGGCAAAAGCACTGCATTCCAAGTTGCGGCCAAAAAGCTGCAGATAGAGACATGGTTACTTTCGACAGCTTTATAGGTTCGGTATTTTCATGGACGCTGACCTGACGATGGGTACCCAAGTCACTCAGACATGTTCGAAGTGTTTTGCTGCCATTCGACAACTACGAAGCATACGTCGATCGGTGTTAAACGACGTGATGCAGTCGCTCATCGTGGCGCTGGTGTTTTCCAGGCTTGACTACGGCTCCGCAACTCTTGCCGGCCTTCCGAAGCAACTCATGGACAGGCTTCAGTCTGTGCAGAACGC
>Ga0056128_1003101_pt1 | contig 20179 bp, 5 predicted proteins | sample WorMetLIZISLAND2_FD_71113 | JGI IMG/M metagenome (GOLD analysis project Ga0056128, IMG submission 71113) | Marine gutless worms symbiont microbial communities from Max Planck institute for Marine Microbiology, Germany - Olavius geniculatus... ... | reverse complement strand
AAAGAGAACAACGAGAAAATTCGAGCGCACGTTAATGCTGCTAATGTCTCGCAGTGTTCGCTGTAGCCGAAAAGAAAAGACAATTATAGGAATAAAAATATGCAAAAAGTTTAGGAGAAAAAAAACAAGAAAAAAATATAAACTACAACCAAGAAAAAATACGAAAAAAGACAGCAAACAAAAAAACAAGTACAAGCTGACAACTAAGAAGGAAAGAGAACAAATTTTAAAAAATCCGAGCGCACGTTAATGCTGTTAACGTCGTCCAGTATCCGCTGACAGTTACGTAGTCAAGTGTCTTTGATCGAGCGACGGCGAAATGCCAACTGATGCTTGGACACGTTGTAGCCGCAGCAGCAGCAGCAGCATCTGATCTGTGGTCAACCCGCACGCACGTCGTAGGCCTATACCCGACGATACGCGAAAAACTGTTCCTACTTTTATAAGAAGCGAGTAAGTGATACATTATATAATTATTTATATATGCATTTATATTTCATACATTTATATCTTTATCAAATATTAATCGATTGTCAAAATTTTTTCTTACATGTACAGCTTTTTTATCGCAAAGTAGACAATAAAATATCACCAAAATAATTCAACAAAGAACAGAAAAAGCATACTACCAGACAAAATCATTTCTTTGAATTATTACTATTAATAAATTAGTTAAATCGTATCCAGCGAGTAGAACATGCAAAAATGTACACTGTAGATTACAGTAACATTGTTGTAGAACACGATTAGAACCAAAAAGTTTCAAAAATTTTGTCAGCACTTAAATATAGGCTCTACAATTATTATTAGCTTTAGAATACTACAAATTGTGGCATACTTAACCGAACGCCGTGTATTTTTACAACGTAGTGTAAAGACAAAGTAGTGTATGAGAAATGACGAGATTTATACGAATTGCTTCTTGGTACTTTACTGCAATGTGTAAAAAATGAAATTAGGTCAATATTTGATGCAGCTATAATAAAAAACCTTACCATTCTACTTTTATCGTGTTACTATGTGCACATATAGCCAATGGCCATTGTGCACACTTATCACACGGAAGCATTCGAACACGCATCAGCAGCATACAGTCTTTATCTGCGAGCTATTAGTTGCAGCAGCTGACAGATTACGCTCGTTTGCCACCGTCACTACGTTCAAGATCGATCATTCTTCCCACTTACGTCTTTTGTTATTCTTTTTTTGCATTCTTTCATGCACTTGATCTATTTTTTCGCTTCTGTTATGGTTTTCTGTGCCGCCGACGTACACATTATACACTTTGTTCTAAAAAAAACATGCCCGACATTTTTGACTGTAATTTGAAAACCAATTATCAAATTTTGATAATTTGTGGTACGAATATTCCACACAGAACTTGCCATCAAATAATCATTTAGTTTCTTACGTAATTAGTCTGGTAAGCCTTATACACAAGTATGCGAACTTTTGTTGTAAAAACATTTTTTCGTAGTTTAGTTTCATTTGTAATATGTCTTTGTGTGATTGTATTTGTTCGTTATCTTGTGTTCTATTTTTCTTTGTTATTTTTTTAAAATTGTAGCTTATATTACATCGTCATCATTATCATCAGAAAGCGTAATCGGCGCAAGACCGTGACGCTTTCCATTCTTCACGATCATCAGCCGTTGTCCAGGCTTTCTGAGCAGTTAGACTTTGCCTGGACAATTTTGACTTTGAGAACATCACGTAACCAGCTGCTGTTTCGTGGTTCTCCACGCTTGACAAGAATGTCGTCGGCGATTCAGAAAGTCCGTATAATAAGATTTGTGATTTTCTTCGCGGTCGGCCTTGACATGCTGTCTTTTTGCTACAAATGTCGAAGAAGTAGTGTGTCATCTTTTCTATACATAACTGTCGTAGCTGGTTGAAAGACAAACTCCTTATCTGCACTAACGTATATACTGTATGGTAGGCAGCAACGTTAAAGAAAGTACTGGGACAGTAGCAAATCACAGCTACCAACTGTCAATCAATGTCTTATCGATCTTGACTGCATGTGGGATCAACGGACATCAAAGAAGCGTAGGCTAGCACAATTTGGTCACTTCGACTGTCACGTAATTTAACGCCTGACAGAACGTTTTTTCTGCTCGACAAAGGCGTTGGACAGGGCTGCGTAATGTCTTTTTAGCCGACCGTACTTAAGTAACGGTCGACCTTATAGTAAGCCTACGGTTGTCGGATGCTTCTGGTGTCGTCTGTCTGTATGTCTGTCCTCGTCGTTGTGCAGTATTGTGGCTAAACAGTAAGTCGTAGGGGGTCGGAAACAGTACCATGGAATAGAATGCTGGCGACTTTCTATAGGCTGTCAATAGTAACCATGTGTCCATCTGCAGCGGTTTGGCCGTAAGTTTCAATTAAATGTTTCAAGCTATAAAATGGCCATATCTCAGAAACGGTAAGAAATACGGTCAAGGTTACTATTAATCATTAATAGAAGTGGCATAAGCTTTTTTCAAATTCATGCAAATTATTGACTTTGGATGAGCTTAAAGGTTTCTGACAACCAGCACGGTCGGCTATCCTAGCGACAGCTGGGCTTTTTGTTATACTTTGTTGTAGCAGCTGTCTATTAGTAGGTCACTAACCATTCTATTATCGTCGAATGTGGATGATAATGTTTTTAATACAGAAAAAAACGAAAGTAGCGCATAAACACTCGAGGTATCTGTGCCTCCAAATTCAGCTTATTCTATTCTGAAGAGAACCTAAATATATAAAGACCTACTATTGCGAAAATACAAGCATTAAACGAAAGACCGAATTGTCAACTATCACTCAAACGTTACCCGTAACTTGGAGAGAAAAATATTGCAAACTTTTTGCATTTTATTTTACTTTTAGCCGTTTTTTTTCATATATTTGCACACTGTTTTTCGCTGGATAGTAAGACACAAAACATTTCTGTAAATGCTTTAAGTGGTCACATTGATATCATAGGCCTACTGAGTATAATTTGTTGAATAGGCCTATATAATATTCGAAACAGTAACAGGAGTTCGGTTTCCCGAATTACACGGTTGTAGATTACTGCATACTGCAATCATTATTTTACTTGCTCGATGATAGGCGACGATTGACGCGCAGATATAGCACGGAAACAGGGAAACATTCTTCAGCGGATCTGAAGTGGCGCCACCCACTTCAACGTCGCAGCAAACGGCTAAATCCGTCTTCACCACGGGCAAACAGAAAATGTCATCGGGGCATCATTTTGTCAGCGCTATTTAGCCAGCTCGCCTGCCTCCTTGCCTTTATATACTTATATATTCATCTTGTTTATAGGGTGTTTACACGATCCAGCAATGTCCAACATTAGCACGTGCATTTTGAATACATTTGCTGAAAGTTTGCTGGACGTTTGCTGGATCGTGTAAACACCCCATTACTGGGCGTTTATATATTCATCTTTCCTGTATACTCGGCAGTTATATCGGATTCGGAACTCTTTGGCGCGCCACCTCCGCTGACATGCAATCTGACTTGCAATTTATTATAAGCTAAAAACATGGCAGATTAGTCAATGAAAAAAACCAAACGAAGAAGAGAAAAAAAGTAGGGAAAAGGCGAATAAAACAGCAAAAATCTTGCACTGGCGTGACTTAATCGCACCAGTGAGCTGAAAAAAGCCCAGCTGTCTATAGGGTAGGCCGACCGTATCGCTTATATGCGAAGGCCAGCATCCGACTTCCGGTCTCGAAAAAAAACAATTTCCAAAAGTGACTACAGTCCCATACACGCTATGGTGACGCTGTTATATCAAAGGCTACAATCAATTTTAGAATACGATAGGGCCATTTAGGTGATTGGCTGCAGGCAACAACTTTGCATTTAAAATTGCGGCCAAAACTCTGCAAATAGAAACATGATTACTATTGGCAGTTTATAGATACTCGTCATCGTCACATCTCACATACCATCGCCGACCACTACGACGTATCGTTTAGCCACAATGCACGCGTTAGAGACGACGACGACGACGACGACGGGCTGACGACACGTCGTGCCAAAGACTCGACCTAACGGTTGGCCAATTATTAGTTTACAGATAGTGACGTCTGCAACGAATAAAACAGTAAACAAAAAAATAGCTAAAGTTGGTATGAATGTTGCAAAAGAGACAAACTAGCCGTCATCCGATTACTGCGTAAGACCGTTTGAAAGGTATACTAAGTGACGTGTTAGCTTTAATTAGGCGACCGGTAGACGTGCCGCTTTTCTCCTGCGAGTGATCGATACCGGCTGATAGATTGACGCCGTAACAATTTACGACTCGTGTAGCACGGGCCTTACGCCGTTTACTATGCGGAGATATTGCTTTCAGCATCGTCGATAAGTTTTCTTTCTCGCTGTTGACACGATAACTTGTGAACCGCTGCAGTTAACTTCATAATTTGAAGTTTGCACGAACAATTACCTTGACAATCTCTAGATTGAAGCTAGAAGCAAGTTGAATATCAAAGTCGTAGGTCAAAGATCAAAGTCACATGGGTTATTGTGTGTTTTGTGTGCGGGAGGCAGGGATATAATCGTACAATATTAAAAAGAATACGACAACGGCAGCTTGCTTTCTTGGGGCACGTGCTGGGAAGACATGGACTATAGAGAACTTGGTGGTAACAAAAAAGACAGATGGGAAAACGCAAAGGGGCGTCAGCGACTGAAGTAACTGGACAGTTTGAGCGAAACACGGAAGAACAAATTGAGCCCAACACAGCGCATCGGGGCTTCAGAGGACAGACTGCTCTGACAGCGCATGGTCGCCAACGTCGTCGACGACGGCACGGCATTACGACATGACACTGCGATTAACCGCGGGCAGTACTTAGCCTTGAGCAAAGCAAACCTTCATAGTTTTGTTTGTTAGTGGCTAGGTATGGGTGATAACCATGCGGCTTTCATCCAGACACCTCATGTATCCGTGCGTTTTCGTTGTTGCGTCGTTTGCGTAAAAAGTACGCTTGGGCGTTGCGTGCTTTGCTTTGGTTCAAAGGCAGGTCACGTGCCAAATCACTGCCTCTTAGCGACTGTCGACGTTGAGAACTCGGAAAACTCTTGTCTAATATCATTTGCTGCTGGTTATCGCTTAACGTTATTAACTCTTTACTATTTCTTTTTATATTTCTACAGACCTTATATTGTCTGTCCAATGCAATGCATAGCACTAGACAGAGTATAAAATCACCTGAGTGTCCGTCCGTCGGTCCATAGTGACTATTCGTCTATCCGGCACCGTTACGGAGATATGGCGCGACAAAAATAATGAGGTCACGAGTTTGACCTTTTGGGGTCACGTGACGTTATCGATCACGAAAGAAAAATGGAAAAAAAAGAAAGAAGAAAAAGGGGAAAGGAAAGGAAAAAAAGGGGAGAATGGAAGGGAAAAAAGGAAAGGGGAAAGAGAAAAAGAAAAAAAAGTTAAAGGGAAAGGGAATGAAAATGAAAAAGGAAAGGAAACAGAAAAAGGGAAATGGAAAGGGTAAAGGAAAAGGAAAGGTGAGGGGAAAAAGGGGAAAGGATAGGGGGAGAAAAAAAGAAATAAAGGAAAAAGGGAAGTGAATGGGGAAAGGTAGGTAAAAGAAAGGGAAAGCGAAAGGTAAAAAAAGAGAAAGCGGAAAGGAAAGGAAAACGGAGAAGAGGAAAGAGCAAGGGAAAGGGGAGGGAAAAGAAAAAATGGATGGAAAAGGGAAAGGGAAGGGGTAGGAAAATGAAAGGGGGAAAGGCGAAAGGAAAGGGGAAAGGAAAGGGGAAAGGACAAGGGGAAAAGACAAAGGGAAAGGGGAGAAAAAGGGAAAGGAGAAGAGGAAGGAAAGGGAAGGGGAGGTGGAAGGAAGATAGATTAAGAAATGTTGGACGCACGGACGCACGGACATTCAGGTGATTTTATACTCTGTCCAATGCTATGCATTGCATTGGACAGACAAAAAGCAAATCACAAACGACATCGTCATCGTCGTCGTCATCATCACCATTATCAGCAGCTGCAGCAACGTGATCATAATATTCCGCATTCCAAGCAGCTTCTTTTCGAGTAGTCCTGACTCCAAGCACACGCCAAGATTCAAGAGATCCGAATACTTGCAATAACGCTGCTTACACGAGTCACGATCGTGACCAGACGCGCTTTGCAATCTCGCGAAGTGGCAGCTGATTGGCACGAGCTAATGATACCGCAGCGCAGTATGCGGCCATCCGTGCGCAACACCGGCGCCAACGAACAATATTGGTTGGACCCGCCGCGGTGCAGTCAGCAGACACCCACGCCATTGCCCCAATCAGCCACGCTATTCCTTCACTCCGTATAGCCCGTTGGTACACGGCGAACGAACACAAAAGTGAGTACCGTATACGCAACCATTATTCTATCGGCGATTATCCTTATACCTGGCAGTGAAAAATAAGTGAATACGTTATGTTAAAGGTGCAGATTAAACCTTCCTTTTATTTCTTACTAAACAATTTACACCCTTAACAAGGAGCCTGAAAGAGAAGGGACTTATCGGTAATCCCCAAATTGAGAAGGGGAAAACTTAAACCTGAAAATGGGAGAAACTTGCGTCCATTTTTACTCCAGATTTGGGGGGGGATGGAAGCCACTGTCTATCTCTCGAGCAAACTCGCATTTTTTGCCAAGTCTACGGGCGCAATAATATCCAATGAATATTAATATCTTGGCAATGGCAAATTGCAGACGTTTGCGCTAGGCCGGAAGAAACTTTGTACTCCGGCCGAAATCCCGTGGCTCGTAAATTGTGTTTCGACCTAACGAGTGAGTCCGACTTGTTCTTTAGGAGGACCATTAGCCACTCAAATCTGGCTGAGTAGGTAGGCCTAATAGTTGCATTAGGCTATACGGTTTACGACGTCTCGGTTTTTTCCACTAAATCTTTTTTGACGCGTTCCAGCTATGATATACGCCTTCCCTGGCATCGATGTCGTTTGTCCGAACGTCTGTTCTTCTGCTACAGATGTACTGTAGCTAGACGGTGCGAGATTGCTATCGATCACCAATAAGAAATCGCACACGCCGTTTCAGATGAGATGATAATCATCGACTTTGGAGGATGAGGATGATTTTGAAGGTCAGTACTGCAACAACAGAAACTGTGATAAGCTGTAGCATGTTTTCTTTATTCGGCTGTTGTCTAGCTTGGTGTGTATGTGAATAATCCCACGTTAATATTGCAGGCTCAGCGGCTTAGAGGGTTAAAAAATAGGCGGAGCAGCAAGTTGCAATTTTCATAATTATTTTCCAACAGACACAGCAAATTTTCAGCAGAATTCCGACAGACAGCTGAAAAGTTTCGACAGGGTTGTCAAAATTTTAATTCTGCTCTTTAATGTCTCAAATTTTGCGTTTTTGACAAAACTTTTTCACAAGAAAAATATTTTCCGACAAGCATCACAGGTGCTTACTTACGTATATCTTGGTCTTTTTGCTGCAAATGCTGGATTTTCTTGGCAGCTTCAAAGAGGTAACGCTGAAAAAGTACCGTCGACAACGGCAGCATCGGTTCGTCGTAAAGTACGCTTAGAACCAGTTAGTTTGTGAGGAGGCAGAAATTATGCAACGGACGGACCATTTCGGTCCCGTTCGGTTCGGTCTTTTCCATCGGTTTTATGACGATTTCTACACTTTTTCACGCCGGTAGTGTTACGTTATACGTACACGGGGTAGCGGACTAAACGCGGGAGGACATTTTTCGTGGCGTATCATTTATCAAATTAGGTAGCCTACTGGCTTTCTATTTATTGTTTTATGAAACGATTTACTTATATTTAACAACCGAAATCCAGCAGTAATTTACTAGGGGTTGAATTTATCGCGATTTGAACAATCACGATTTGCTGTTCTGTCTTTTTAGTCTACCCCCTGCCGTGTACATAAATCGTCAACAGGGGCATTAAAGGCCGCGTATTGACGACCAAAAAACGTCACACTATCTTCCCGTCAGCGGCAAACCGCCGCCGTCGAGTCATTAGCCTAAACAATGACGAGTTAAAGCCGGCGTGAAATGGGCCGCAGCTACGTTGCGTCACGTCACGTGGACTTCCGGTAAACATCACGTGGTTTATGTGTCTGTCTCCCGCCACGCCATGCCGTCCGTCCGTTCGTATAGATATCCGGTTTGGCCAGAGCCGAGCTGTGCGATGCCGGCATAACTCCGTAAAAGTTTCAAAAACTACGATTTTTTTCAGGGAGAAAAATACGTTGGGCAGATAATTGCAACTTTTTGACAGACACTGCAAATTTTCGACATAATTCTGACGGACAGTGGCAATTTTTTTGCAAATGACATTATTAGTACTCAAAATCTCAATTTTCCCTTAAATTTTTCAAAATTTTGCATATTTGGACAGCAATTCCCAGATAATTATCCCACTACCAAAAATTATTTAGCATTCGTTACTGCCAGGACGCAACTAATAGGCCTACACTCTCTCTGACCAGGCCCGTCGAGAGCCACAGCAAGGCCGGGGGAAACATTTTCGCGGGGCCCCCAAACATTTTTGCGGGGCCCCTCTATGTAGAAAAATTTTGAACTTTTCTTTTCAAAATGGTGCATTCTGATGTATTTTTGTATTTCTGAGCGACGGCGGGGCCCCCAAACGTCGCGGGGCCCGGGGTAGCTTATCCCCCTACCCCACCCTCTCAACGGGCCTGTCTCCGTCTACCTTTGTACGCCATCTAAAACAGTTTTACTTCTTGTTCTAGTAGCATGCACACCAAGCTCGTTCGAGGTTATTAGCTGACCGCACCTAAGTAACGGTCGAGCTATTGGCATGGTTGTCGTCCGTCCGTCTGTCCGTCGTCGTCTGTAACGAATATATTGTGACTAAGCGTTAGGTCGTAAGGGAAAACTTTTACACGAATAATTAGCCACGTGCCTTAATCTTATAAACATGCAAAATTTCAGCGATCTGGTGCAAGGTGAAAATTTTCAATGTGGGGTTGAATGGAAGGAGGTAAGAAATTCAATAAAATAACTGGCCATATATCGGCAAGGGTGGGAGATAGGACCATGGTTTTTATTGATCATTTAAGCCTATTGGTAGGAAATTTTCAGACGAGATAAAACCTTGGTTGACCTTGAAGGTCACCGACAACCAGTAGGATCGGCTATCCTTGCGACAGCTAGGTTTTTTGTTACTATCAGCGCGTTATGCAAATTACTCAATTTGCAATGCCCGTATTAAGTTTTATGGCGAAGCGTGAAAGTGGTGATATGACGACGTTTTTCTCGTTTAACTTCACCCACCTTGGGCCGAGATATCGCCAGGCTAAGCCACGCAATAGCGTGCCCGTACTACTGTTGGTGTGACTTGGAATCTAAGCTGTCAGCGACTGCTGCTGCTGCTGAAAGTCGTCCAAGAAAGATGCACAATAATTTACCCTGCAAATCCTTCATCGTTCCGTTCGTCACTGCGCGATGCTCGTTTAGCACAAAGCGCAGCAGTAATGCTACCGCAAGTTTTCCGTGTGTCCGCCCGACCGTCCCTATATAAGTAAGTAAGTAAATAAGTAAAGATAACTTAAAAGACGCAGAATAATAGTTAGCGATAACGCGTCGCGATCTCAGCTACGGAGCAAAAATGTTTTAAGTTCACTTTAGCAGCCGCTTCCTAAACTGTTCAAAGTTAATGTTATTTGTTTCATATGAGCTGGAAGATTGTTCCACAGTTTCGGACCTGCAGCAGCAAAACATCTGTCTCCATAGCTGTTGTAGGTCCGTCTTTTTACGACACAGTCATAACCTTCAGTTGGCAGAAAGCTGATGTAACGAAAATATAAGTTGATTTACTTAAAAAGTAATTACACAAAAACGGATTTATGTTGTTCGCTTTCCTGAATCACAACGTCTGCGAATTGACCGTAAAAAACCGTTTCACGATCAAGCAAACATCGAGCAAACGTCGAGCACGCATCGAACAAACATTGAGCCAGCTCGTCGAGCCAGCTTCATCGTGTAAACGGGGTATAAGGGAACACCCTAAATTTTCAGATAGAATTTATCGCTCTTGGCATAAGTTAGTTACTGCTGGATATGTCTTGTACCTATAATGGTCGTCTATGTTTTGATTTCTGCCATTTGCTGACAAAAAATTCATTAATTCATTTATTAGTCGTCGCACAGCACAACGTGTGACGCCAGGATCGTAAACATGAACAACGTCGCGCGGTGTGCGCTGAGAAAAAAGGGCACTCTTGTGAAATATATGCTAACGTTTAATTTAGGATAAACCAAAAACGAACCTAAATCACTGCTAAATGGTAACAATCGGCTAATGCAGAATCTCGGAGATTACTTCCAAGAAAAACACTAGGCCTGCATTTAATGGTAGGCCTCTATCAATTACTTTAGACTGTTTATGGGTAGCAATCTTCCAGATTGGGTAGGGTCGTCTTCCGTAATAAGATGGGTCAGATCGGGTCAAGTTATGAACCGTTAACCAAACTGTGACCAACTGTGGCCACATTACAGTGCTATATATAGTAACACTATAAATGATTAATAAAACATACTAAGACACGAAACTCCAGTTCATATCTTTGACCGATTTTCATAACGTTTTCAGTATAGAATGCAACAACAACATTTAACAAAAATATCGTTACAGATCTGAGGTGTTTTAACGTTGTTACATTAGGCGTAATCTGGCGTTTAGCTCAGTATCAGTTGCGCATTAAGCAACAGTAGCTTAATTCGGTTTGCAGTCGGCGATGGATCCGTAAGCCGAGCCTAAACCGGCCAGCTGACACCAGTAAATACACGTACGTTAGGTCTCTGGCTGTTTTGCCCCTTTGCCGAGGATTTTCGACGTACTATAATATTGAACTTTGACATTTTGAATTAAAATTAGCACACAACTTACTCATGACGTGGGTTAACACCAATTTAGATTTTTTACGCGTTTTTATTACAGTTTATAGTTTATACAAAACAGATAAAAAAACAGACAGACGGACAGACGAACGACAAAACACGTAATGTGGCCTAGCGGACGGCCGCATACAAACTTGCAACAAAATTACAGAAGCTGTTAAATAAACAATAACAGAAATACTTAAGTAAAGTGTAAGACATTTTTTTCTAGTTTTTCACTTTTCTGGCAGTTTTTCTGCAATATTCGAAGATATTTTGGTGCCGTAGTTCGATGGCTGAGGGCATCGGCGGAATGACTTTTCTTGGTATAAAGAAGCACGGAAGCATAAGCGAGATTTAATGACATGATGTCACGTAGCGTTACCGAACCGACCACGCCTTCGTACGCCGAGTGCACACGAGCATGGAAAATAAAGCAAGCCTGGAAAAAGACACGCGGAGAGCTGGGTGGGGGTGTGTTTGCTTAACGGATCCATCCGTTGATATGGATTTTCCATCCACGTGCCTGCGGACTGATGAAGTTGCCAGCAAAGTATTGTGTTTGAGTGAGAAAACTAACGACGCGTATACAGCGACGCAACTGAACTGAAGAACTGAACTGACATGGCCTAGTTTTTGACGAACTGGCTAATGGGCAAGAGCAACGTACGTGTTACAGTAGGTACCGTCTAACGGCGTCGGTGACTACGTTACTGCACGCACGTACATGTCGACCAATGAACAATGGGCTCGCTTTGTTCTTTTATTAATCAGTTCGTCAAAAACTAAAGCGTGTCAGTTCACTTCAGTTTCGTCGCTCTCTACACGCCTTAACACTTTTGCACTGATAATGAAATAAACGTAATACCCCGTTTACATGATGAAGCAAACATTAAGCAAACATCAAGCAAACATCAAGCAACTAGAGCACACGTCGTGCACGTGTATTTTGAATACATTTGCTTGATGACTGCTTGAAGTTTGCTTCATCGTGTAAACGGCGTATAAAAGCCAGAACGCCCTGCGCCGTGCGATGTCAATCTCGACGATGATTTCACTGACCGCAAACGTATTAAATAAAATATCGTTTTACTGTCTGACAGAACAGCCAATTTGTTTATGCCTCTGGCCACCTGGCTTCCACTGCTGTCAAGCTGTGATAAATAAATAATTGAATTACGCTGCAAGCAGTTTGTTCTACCGGAAATTTGAAAACATTCCAGGTCGCCGATGTTGAGGATCCGAGAAGTGAAAACTTTATGGTGATTCGTTATTCCAAGTAATGCGACCTATACGTCAGAAGTACATCAACGTTATGTAGACTGACGAACAATTGAACAAACAGACAGAAAGACAGACAACTTATGCCACCAATACTGCGCTTTGGATTATGCGTACATGTACGTCATAGGGTAAAAATCTGCATGAGTTTATAATAGTGCCACAAATGGGACGCTACTGCCACAGATTACAAAGGACACCGTCAAAGTTAAAATGTCCGAAAAAAATAAATTAAAAACACTCACGCTAATAACCCTGACAATAATTATTTAGCCAATACCCATGTACCAGGGAATTAAACAAATAAGTTCGTTTAATAGCCGTTCAGGCTGTATGGATAATATTACTAATATGATAATGGTATTTTAGAAAATAGGCCTAATGATTTTATTTTTTTTTGTGATGAGTTAGTGATATTTTCTGGGTTTTTTTTCGTTTAACGTAAAAGTTTTGTTTGCTGTTTACAAAATATTATTTTTTAACCGCACGGTCAGACAAATCTGAAATTAATTTCTGCAGGCCTACTGCTCGTAAGTACATATCTACATACGCTAGCTTGTTTTGACTAAGCAGACGCTATAGATAGCGCTATCCCATAGCAGTCTGTTATGCCTTATGAATGCCCGTTTGGTTACAATGTCAGCTGTCGAAGAATCGAACACAGATAGCTGTTGTCACGTGTCTTGAACAGCTGTCTAGTAGTAACTTATACAAGCTACGGGGTAAAGGTCTAGTATCGCTGATTGGGGCGGTTTTATGTCTGCTAGCTGAAAACTGCTGGTTCGTTGTTGTTCGCCGACGCGGGCAACGGATGGCCGGCCGCATAGTGCGCTGCGGTATCATTAGCTCGTGACAATCAGGTGCCACTTTTGATATTGTAAAGCACTTCTGACCACGAGTTTGTGTTATGTACGAAACGCTATACAGCACCGGACTTCAGCTCTAACTTTATCAGCAAAATTCCGCAAAATACAATCAATCGATAAGCTGTTTGAAGTGTTTGATGCACTGGACGTGGCAACAGCAGAGTTCAGCAGACGTTTTTTGCGGCTCGCTCGACAAGTAAAAACAAAGTTTTTTCGAGCAAACTGCACGGATACTGACAACAACAGTGGGAGCAAATACGCCAGGAACGCCAAAACAAACTAGGCTTAACCGTAAAGCCGTCGTTACATTAAAAAAGCGAAGTGTTCGCGGAAACGTTTGGAGTATGTTTTGCCTTTTATTTTGGCACGTTTAAAAACTTTTTGGCGTAAAGCACATTTGTAAATGTTTTATATATGGTAACCTGTAATAACTCCTACCGGCAGTAATAAAATTGTTATCTATAACCCCACCGTCGTTACGGATAAAAAACGTTTGCGGAGTAATGGCCGTCTATTGTCGTCTCGCGAATTAAATATTTATGAACCATTCTGACGTTTTTGCTTCGTCGCACTGGAAAAGTCCTTTACCGACGAGAAACGTTCTGAAAGGCTTTAGTGATCGGTTACTGCCAATAAATAAGCTCAGCTTATTTGTTCACTATAAGACTTAAACTGCAGTATTATTTCGGATCCCAAATCGCGATACACATCAGAAATAAATCTGACACGTCGCCGTACGAAAACGAGGGGCAAACTAATTCACATCTATGAAAATTATTTGCCGTAGCGACATCTTAATTATGGCAAAAGAAAATCGTCGACAGGAAAGCGACAGCGGTTTCCGAAACATCAACAAATTAGTAAATATAGATTGCAGTATTTATAAGGTTCAATATAGGTTTACTCAGCCTGGCCAACCCTCCGGGAATACCAGCGAAATCAGTCGTTGTAGCTGTGGGTAGCAATTAATGACGTACTTCGGCATCAGTAAAACTGCTGAGTATCAGAAAGTACTCGAAAAACCTTTGCGAACACTTTATAGAAAACCGCAGATTAGTCATTTTTTTTGTGCGGCGGTCCTCATAGGCCGCATTAACGGTTTTCTCCGCCCGTCCGTTCGTCTGTTTGTCCGTTTGCTGGTTTTAATTAAAAGAGACAAAATGTAGAAAATTAAAATCGGTGTAGACGTTTCTCGGACCAAGAGTAGCCTGTTTGCCAATTTCTAGTTTAAAATGTTAAAGGTCAGGAATAGAGGGTAAAAGTAGCTAGGGTCGACCCATTTCTGGCCACAGTTCCGAAAACGGAACACCCACTTTGACGGTAAATCACAAAATAACTCGAGCAATAATGGGTTACGATTGCACAGCTTCAGGCGTACGGCCGCACGATATGTTGGTACCAAGCCGCCGCCCACACATTTTAGTCCACGTCATGTTTATACGTCATCACAAGGTAAGGGAAGTGCACACGTTATTCTAATTACACAGAAGACTTCAGAAGATCTGCATTATGATCACCTCGTCAGCGACGACAGGCTCAAAAAAGCACGGACGTTACGTAACGTATGCGGTCTTTTTGGTGCCAAGCTATATCGGACATTACCTCTGCACCGTCACTGTCGGTCTTCAAGCAGCGTTTCAAAACTTTCCTGTTTCGGCGCTCATATCCGAACCAACAGTGACACTTTACCGGCCTGATCCTGAAAGCAATCATCTTATACGTACTGATTATGCCACGTTAAACCCGTCTACAAAAATACCTCAGAAAAAGGCAGCAGCAGTTTTCAAATCGTCAACAAGTCGACAAAATAAGACCGTAATCTGATGAATTCATATCGCCTACTAGGTTAACTCAGCCTCGAGTTCCAGCGAATCACTTATTATTTCCGGTTCTCTGCTAATAAATGAATTTGCTGTATCCATCCGATAGATTAGAATCTACTCAAACGCTGCGAACATATTATAATAATTCTTACTTAATAATAATTCTTAAGTATTGTTTATGCGGCCACGTTAAGACCATCGATGATACGTTAATTCCAGAAAGACGGTGGACGTGACGTAACGTATGCGGTCATTAAAACAGCCAGCTATTTCGTCTGTAGCCGACGCACGTAGTCTACTATAATGTCTGATGTACTATTCAACAGCAGTACTCCATTCATTCATTCGGAAACACATTAGGCAGGGTATACAGGGTGGCCCCAAAAAACTATGCTATTGTATTGTGTCCATCCATATCTTCGCTGAATATTGACCTATTGTCACAATTTTTCACCAACAGACTTAGTAAGAAATTTGCTACTTAGCAGCATGCTCGCCACACCTATCATGTCGCTACACTACCTTGTGAAACACAAAATAATATCCGAAAACCAACGATACCTACAGCTGTCGTAAACGGTGATTCGCTGGTACTCGCGCATGAATGGCCCGGCTGAGTTAACCTGGCAAATCTTCTACAGACTCTGATGGTAAAAATTGTAAAAATTAGTCAACATTTGGCGAAGATATGGACAAAGTACAATAGCTTAGTTTTTTGGGCGGCCACCCTGTGTACCCGCCGGGATCAAGCTCGACACTGACTGTTATCATTTCCGCCAAACATACGCCATTATTAGCTACAGGCTACGTAGCCGATGTCAAATAAATCACTTGGGAACTAATTACGGCTATAGGCGTAGTGTGGACCCCATGCGGGCGATGGGGGTGATAGGTCGGTCAGCTGCCCCCCACTTCCAATTAGCTTGTGCATGGGGTAAGTTCTAACTCATTTCAGTAGACAGCATCGGCGACTACGTGACTACGCTCACGCACGCGTCAGCTAAAGAGAAATAAGCTCACCCTGCTTGCTCATTGGTCAGTTCGTCTAAAACTAAACCGTGTCATTTCAGTTTAGTTACGTCGCTCTGTACACGCCTTCAGAGTTTTTTTTTCTGGCGTTGATGCGCTTTATAAAATTATTTTTACTTACTTGTTGCTTACTTATCTGCAGGCTGGAGAAGCTATCAGCAATCACTTAGACCCCGTAGCTAGATTGTAGCTGAATTTAAAAGAATAGGTGAAATAAATACAGGAAGAATTGCGTAAGGAAAAATTAGTAAAGTGGAAAAAGAACGAAGAGAAATGGGAAGTCGCCCTCTCACAGTAATTTCTAAAAGTGAGCGCCTATACAATACATTACGACGACGCATGCGCATGGTGTTCACGTGACATTAGCGCCTCTGTTGTTGGTCCCGCCTCGTTGTCGTCGACTCTCGAAATCTATTAATCACTGCCTCAATTTACACTCGCAGCACGAAAGCCGTGAACAAGAACAATTTCGAGGCGACAGGTACCAGTTTTAGACAGAAAAAAACATGTACACGGTACAGTGTATAGTTTATTTCATTTCATTCAAGTGATCTCGTTATTATATTTGCAGATTATGCCTGTACTGTTAGCCAAGACTACGGGTCATCACATGGACGCCTATTATACAAAAAACTACACAAAACAATGCTCACGAATACAGCCGACAGAATAATAAAGAACAGCACACGCAGTAAATATTTCAAAACATACAAAACACAATAAACGGGCCATCTGTTTTCTTTTTGGCGAGGACAGAAAAATCAATTTCAGTGCAAATGATTAGTTTACTTCAACGCTCTTGCAGTCTAGACTGTCTATGTTTATGCTAGATGTCTCAATATATAGCGTTAATCAAAAAAGCAAGCCAGTGAACTATTCTATATCATTGTAGACTGACCAAGTAGTAATTTACAACACACATAAATAAGAAGCTATAAGCTACCGTACCACAGAGAAAACAACACATTAGTGCACCGGTCGGTATCAGGTTATTTTCTCGGCAGGCAAAGTCGATTGTGGATTTGCGGTAGGCCTATGATCACACCACCAATAAAGCGACAGCATGGCTGTCTTGACGTAACATGATAATCTGATAGTAGCTAATAAATGTAACGGAAATAGTGTTTACGGTGCTTTTATCACTGCGAGCGTTCACCCGGTTCATTAAAGAATGTTGCACATTGGCATTTTCGGACGATCTTCGCCATACACCCAATGTTTGAATTGCTGGGGGGTTGAAGGGTTGAACCCCTCCCTAACTGTTTTCTCAACCCCCCTAACACACTATCAAATTATGCACTAGAGGGGTCAGCTATATACTATATGCATACGATTTACATCACAATTATTTTGGTCGGGCTCCGACCGTCAAGAAGTTCGACCCCCAGCTAATTTTTCACAATGATTCATACACTGCAAATGGGCCATACACCAGAGATCTTGTATAAACTTACTAGGTCACATCAACGAGGTCATCATAGAGCATATAGGGTGTTTACACGATCGTGCAAATTATACCCCAATACTGACCCAGTCGGTTAAAACGATGGCTGACTTGAGTTGTGTATGCTATTGTAGATCTTATACATAGCTGTATAGCTTATTATCTCCGCCATGTGTGGACGTAGTGAACACTGGAGGAGATTATGAGATTCGTCCTTCTGTGCGTCCGTCTTTTCGTGTGTGTACACGATGACTCAGAAACGGTGGCGGTCTCCTGTGAATACTTCTACATTTTACAGTAGTAATGTTTAAATCACTTCACTTACGAGCGCCTTCTAGTTATAATTTATTATTAACTTTTATAGCTGATTGGGTTGGGTTTAATCCTCGCAAACTCAAAGCGCCGGGAAGGGAGCGAGCGGCCAGGCAGCAGTTCTGTTTGTGTGCATAAATCTTCTTCTTCTTCGTTAAGCTGCCAAACTCTCTCTCTCTCTCTGGCAGTCAGCAGCAGATGTGGCGGGCGTTGAAATAAACTGCATGCTGAGGTGAGGCCAGCTACAGTAGGTCTAGTGATCTAACTCGTAACAGATGAGTGCTGTCTTCTCTAGGCGCGCTTCCACGTACGAGTGATTGGAAGTTGAAACGTCCGTGCGGTACGACTAAAGTTGGCCTCACATCTGAAATTCGTATACAATCGAAATGAAACGCTGCGAACATTACAAACATTATAAAACACGAAAACATGGTCAAATACATAAGCACATAGGCATCATTCTGTTGTCACTTCGCTTTGAATTTGTTTCGTTTTCATCAATTGACTTATAAATTTATCGTCATATAAACAATGCAAATGTTAAAACAGTTTCAGTTTGTTTCGGCTGCGGAGCGTGCGCTAGAAGCGAGCAGAAATTTCAAGTTTCCGCGCCGACACTGTTGCTGCTACGTGGCGAAAACCAAAAAAAACTAGTACAGCTCCTGTTTATAATAGTAAAAAACCTATTATCCAAAATGGACAAAAAAATCCGGACTGGCAACGAAATCGTACGATTTAGACTTAGTTTTATCGCACATGTAGATGCGGCTTAATAGAAAAACGCTTGATCATCTTTGACGAGCGAATGCGCTGGCTGGTAGCGTGTGGAATGCACGTGAACGTCCAGTTTTCAGACAAACGCAGACGAAACAACGACGGACAGATTAACGCGTCTAGAAACTATAGTGAACTGAAAGTTAGAAAACCTATCGTCTAGTCGAGACTCGGCGAAAGGTTAGTTTTAAAACCGAGTATCAGTTTATCAGGTTTGTTAATTTCATGTAGGCCTAGTCCGAGTTTATAAGATAATCTGCAAGCTATAAGTACTGTTATTTTTTGTTGGGTTGGTGTGGCTTGCGCTGTTTAGCTCTGAGGACAGTTTTATATACTTATAAATGATTTTGTTCATTGTTTTGTTTTCAAAATGCACATCTTACCGAAAGGCGCATAAAAAGGAGATAGTAAGGATGGACCAAAAACGTCACACTTTACTTTTGAGCATATCTTCGCCAATTATTGACCGATTTTAATTTTTTTTCACTGGCACACTCGGCAGACCATTTGCGATAATGTGATTATTATATATCCCACCACACCGTAAATGCGTCTCTACACTATCTTGTAAAATATAAATGTAAGCAAAAACTAACCATAATAACAAAAATTTAGGTAAACAAAAAAACGCTTCAGACCAACATTGCGATAAATGATCCGTATGACACTAGACCGTTTTATACCCACACAGTCTAGTCTCATACAGACTATTCACTGCAATGTTAGTCTGAAGTGTTTTTTTTAAATTTTACCAAAATGTTTGTTTGTTATGCCTTATTATCGTTATGTATGCATATTTCATTGATATTTCACAAGGTAGTGTAGAGACGCATTTACGTTGTGGTACAATCTATAATTATCACATTATCGCAAATTGACTGGAAAGTGTGCCAGTGAAAGAATTTTAAAATCGGTGAATAATTGGCGAAGATAAGGACAAATGTAAAGTGGCACGTTTTTGGCCCACCCTGTAGATCAAGCACTGTAGCAGTTTTGCGAACAGTTTTCGAAAGGGTTTATTGCAGTGAAAAGAGCTGATGCAAGCAGTATTAAATTTTTTTCCTGCAGACCACTTTTTACTTCAACGATTGAGGCCAATCGTTTTAATTTCAAAACTAGCTGCCAGATTTCTCGGTTTACGATTCTACGTAAAACACGTATGCTTCATCTTACTACGCTCCATTCTGTGATTATCAGTGATATGTTCGTGGCATTACGTGTGCACTATGTGTTTTGCAAATTTGATTAGACGAGTTAATGTAGATATTTTTAAATCTTGTCATGTTGATAACTATACCTTAAAACACCCAATGTTTGTGAGTAGGCTAACAAAAATATCGAAAGTCAGAGAATTCGACAATCCAAAAGTTCGATAATCCGATTCGAACTGTCATTTTTGTGGTGGGGTTGTGGTGATGGTTTACGGTTTTAAAAATTTTGAGTTAATGATAAGGTTATAGTTACAGTTAGGGTTAAGGTTAGAAATTGGGGGAAATGGATTATCGAGGCATCGGATTATCGACTTATAATCAGAAATGTCGCTGTGCGATGATTGTCAGCGATGGCCGAAGTGACCGATGTGACCGTTTATACCGCCGTGGAAACGACGACATCAGAATTCAACCTTAATTCATCGAATGCGGCCACCGGTAATGATACCTTCACGGACGAGATGTCGTCAAAACTGCAATACGTCATCTGGGTTTATCTGCTTCCGGTCGTGCTGCTGGTGGGAATTGTGGGAAACGTCTTGTCGAT
>Ga0056128_1003100_pt1 | contig 20184 bp, 16 predicted proteins | sample WorMetLIZISLAND2_FD_71113 | JGI IMG/M metagenome (GOLD analysis project Ga0056128, IMG submission 71113) | Marine gutless worms symbiont microbial communities from Max Planck institute for Marine Microbiology, Germany - Olavius geniculatus... ... | reverse complement strand
TTGGCTAGCGTAGAATTCTATGTTAGAATTCTCGTAGAATTCTTACTTGCGCGTTTCACACTTTTCGTGAGAACTAGTGAGAACTACTGAGCCGTAGAAGTGAGATTCTCAGAGAAAAAATGTGCGAAACGCGTCTTAGATAAGCTAATGCTCCATGCGTTTTTATTTCCTTTTCAACTCAAAGTCGGGGCACCATTATACTAGTTTCAACTGCTGCCCCTGCTTAGGCTCTGCAGCCTATGTTAATTAGATCAGTAAGAAATTTTGAATGATAACTCACCAGCAGGTCCCGGCGGGCCGATATCACCTGCAAGCCCCTGCACTCCGGTAGGCCCCGGATAACCAGTACCTTGAATACCAGCCGCTCCAGCCACGCCCATTGGGCCCCTGGGACCGGTATCTCCTTCAAAACCTGTATCGCCCTGATCACCTTTTCTTCCCACTTCGCCCGTGTCGCCAGTCGGCCCGAACACGCCTTTCAAGCGCGCGTGCACACACACACACACCATCATTTCAGAGCTGGTAATGAATGAAAAAAATTTAACGGTAAACTAGGCAAAAATTAACCATTAATAAGTCATCAATTTTGATGAAAAACAACTATCCAGTTACCACCAGATTTTCAAGATCATGTGCTTTCAAGAGTAACCCAAAAAAGCAAACTGACATTAAAATTTTTTTCCAGATTCGTTGTACTCCTCCTTCTTTTAATGCGGGTTACAATTTTTCTGCACTTCAGCAATTACTGACTTAGTTAAATACTGTAGTACTTAATGAAAAAAACTACAGTCTAGCGTTACATGCCATCAAAAGACACCAGTTTCAGCTCTCCGGCTGTGGTTGTAATAAATACATTTTTCGAACTTTTTTTTGTTAGTCATTGTCTTTTTAAGTTTGTGTAACTTTTGTGCGTTTATTTATTGCGTTTTTGCATTTACGTTGTGTTATCCACTAAACAATTAACTTATACCCCGTTTACACGATCAAACATCAAGAAATCATCAAGCAAGCATCGAGCAAACGTCAAGCAAACGTTAAGCAAACATCGAGCAATTAGAGCACACGTCGTGCACGTGTATTTTGATTACATTTGCTTCATGTTTGCTTGAGCGTGTAAACGGGGTATTACTTTCTTGTATAATTAGCTGGCAGTGAAGCCGAAAAAAAACTATAGCGCACGATAAACTTATAGCGCATTATAGCATAATTTTAACGGTATGCGCGATATAAATTCACGTTTTACTTACTTACTAGCTTACTTTATAAGGTTATCTATCAGAATTCACCTTTACGTCCGATGTCTCCCTTTGGTCCAGTGAAGCCGACGCCGCCACCGGGACCTACGGGACCCTGATCTCCCGTATCACCCACGGCGCCGGTCACACCACGAAGTCCCGGAGCACCAGTGTTGCCGACGCCACCCGTCGCACCGGTGTCACCAAGCCCACCGATCGCCCCGGTTGCGCCTTGAACACACAATGAACATGCAGACCTCCAAGTAAATGGAAAGATGCGTTGATTGGCTGCTTAAGCAAGATAGTGCATAGTACTTAAATAAAGCTTCTTTATTTTCCCATCTGTTTGCAGTTTAAACACTATGTGCATTACTGGTTCGTACGATTAAAATCTGCTTAAACACAAACAAGAACTTGCGTTTTTTAACAAAGAAACGTTTGTAAACATCAATTAATATTTAAAGTGGTATTTTTACTTCACGTATTGACAATCCACTGCTTCAAAAATACTTATTTTTTTTAAATGGAAGAATTTTTTGTCATACAGCAAATAAGCAAGTAAATCTGAATACAAAAATGAGTTTACAGTTATTTTTATCAGACTATTAGTAACAACATTTTCTGTCACATCTAGTAGAGAAAGCTTGATCGACAACCAGACAGTTTGTTCAAATATTTAGAATAAGCATTCTTTCAGCCTTTACTGCTAAAACTTCATGCAAATCCAGCCATTCGACTGAGTTACGAAACAAAAGAAAAGGTGTCTTCACTGAAACACAGTGTACGATAAACGTAAAAAGTTAAGTTAAACGCAATGTTGTAATTGTCACAAAAGTTGTGAAAAGGCATAAAATGTAACCCTAATGAATTTAGTCAGAAAAAATTCACCTTGTGAGCCGATCTGGCCTGGAGCGCCCCTTTCGCCCTTGCTGCCTCTCGGACCCGTGAAACCCGACTCACCCGTATCACCGAGACCTCCACGTGGCCCCACTGGGCCCGGGGGTCCAACTGGACCTGTGAACCCTCTCGGACCAACAACTCCAGTACCACCTGTTTCACGAACAAGTCAATCGATAATAAATCAGGAAAGTGGCCTAAGTTATGAAACTACTGCAGGCTAGGTCCACATTTTTATTTCGTCCATCTTACGAGATGTGACTATCTGGGTTATCTGAGTCATGTTTCATCGTTCTATTTTCGGTCTTTATGTCTTAGTTTTTAGTGTGTTTAGCCACCATTCATAGCGTGTTTTCCAGTGTTCTTTGCATTTACACTACAATAATTTGTTCGCCATTATATTTTATATGATATTATATATCTAGACAGAGTAATATTATTCACCGAATAGAATTTGGCCTATGCTAAACCTGCAGTAGGCTATCTCCGGGATAAATAACAAACAACATCTATGCAGTAAAAACACGACAACGTAGTCACAACTAGTTATTATTCGCGACAACGGGTACTGCTATAGAACATCTTAGCCATCGCAATTGTCCGTCCGTCCGTCCGTCTGTCCGTCACACGGGTGGATCAATCAAAAACGGTGCAAGCTAAGATCACCAAATCTTCACCGTTGGTTGCCTGGAAGACTCTAGTTTCAGGATCCGTGAAGTTTTTTTTATACTTCGAAACGGGTCACCACGAGCGAGAGCGCTAAATAAGAGAGGGTAGGAAACATATGCAATTTTTAGCCAATAAGTCGTTGTATCTCAAGAAATGGTGTGATATAAGGCTTACGTTACTGTTAATCACTAATAAAAAGTTGCACACTGGCTTTCGATTGGCACCAAAGTCAATGACCTTGGATGACTCTGAATGCCAAAATAGGGGTTTTATTGACTTTTTTGGCAATTTCGGGCTGCGACACAGATTTCAAGTGCGAATTGTGCCGAAATCACCACAGACAGACCAGGGCAAACTGCATATGAAATCTTCGACATTGGACATAGTTTTCACTGGTTAAAATTTCGGCTAACTGCGTTCAAGGAATCCTCCATACGGGGGCGTCAAACTTGGGTACCCTTTTCAAAATGCAGGCTTTCGGCCGCTCGAACGACACAAGCCGCGCGAGAGCGGTGACGCCATCTAGCATATCTGAATGAATGAATGAAAATCGTCTTGTCCAAATTGAGGGGATCGGTGAGCTTAGCTTTTGTTCACCGTGGGCCTTCAAACATGCACCGCTGTCGTGTGCCCCTCTTTGCGTTGGCTGTGTTTTTTTTGTTACACTAGCAGTTGGAAGTAAAGCTGTGCAAAAAACTGACCGACTAATCCAGGTGACCCGGTGTCGCCGAGGGGTCCGGCGGGACCTGGTGATCCGGCCGGACCACGCCTTCCAGTCGCTCCAGTGAAACCCAAGGGCCCAGGGGGTCCGGGCAGACCCGTATCACCGATAACACCCTTCCCACCTGTACCTCCAGTGTCACCGGTCCAACCTCGCAGCCCAGACTGTCCCAGAGGTCCGATGGGACCAGTAGCCCCCATGGATCCGGTCGCACCAAACGGTCCCTGCTGACCAGCTGGACCCGTGTCCCCAACACGCCCTTGCGGTCCGGCGGGGCCTATGTCCCCGTTCTCGCCTGGCTGGCCGGCAAAACCCTGCTGCCCTTGAGGTCCAACGGGCCCCGGCGGCCCGGCGACCCCCGGCTGGCCCTGTGAACCCTGCGGGCCCTGACCACCAGGGAGACCTACGGAGCCTCGTGGGCCGGTGGGCCCTGACTCGCCGGTGGCCCCGCGGTCTCCTGGGGGTCCGTTTGGTCCAAGGTCGCCGGATGGACCCTGTGGACCGATTGGTCCGGTCGCTCCGGTTGCACCTGGCTGTCCCGTCTCTCCGCGACCACCCGGCGATCCCAGCATTCCTTTGAAACCTGCCAATCAATCAATCAATTGACCAATCAATCAACGAATGAGTGTGTAGTTTAGCACAAAATAGGCCATTCAGTGGCACCGTACGTCATTCAATTGACGGGGCATGATACCAAATGGCAAAATGAAATCTATAGAGCTAATACAATATGTGTCAACGAAAGTTTTAATTTTTAATAAAAGCAATGATATTTTGAGAGTCAACATTTTTAATAAAGCTCCATCAACGGATGGTATAAAATAACAGAAACTTTTATGACAGTTAACAACTAGGAAGACCTATTTAACCAGCATACATAAAACAATACAAGAATGCAATCGTATCTGAACAAAACACAAACTTGTATTGTACCACAGGTAATAAATCTCAACGACACCTACAAAGCAGTATGCGTAATGAAAACAACCACGATCTGGGAACACTGCAAGCTCCTTCGCTGAGCTCTGAGACAAAACCCCAGCTGTCGGCGATTTTGGAACCATGTGGTAGCAACGTGAAGAAAATGTCGATACAATATAGCCTACTAACGCTATTGATGTTAGGGTAAAAATAAAAATCGCTCATTTTTGATGATATCAGAACAGAAGCTGAACACAGCTTACCAGTTGGGCCAATGATACCAGTGTAGCCCCGAACGCCAACATCTCCCGGTCTGCCCTGAGGTCCAATCGGCCCTGTAGTACCCTGCGGTCCAGGCGCCCCATTAGCTCCGGCAAGTCCAGGGAATCCGATGCTTCCTTGACGCCCCTTTTGTCCAGGTGTACCAGACTCACCCTTCTGACCAGTTCCACCGGTCCAGCCACGGCCACCTGAATAACATAACGAAGATATTTAAAACAGCGTATCGGCCTACGCGGCGCATAAAGAAGCAGAAAACACAGGCCGACGCAAAACAAAGCGAAACATTTCACCTCTTCCCGCCGATATGACATTTTAAGCCAGCATCTCCATGCGCTTGATCGATGCGAGTTAATGTAAAATTTCTTTCAGTTTTTGGTGTGTGGCTATTCCTCTAAACTTCGTATTATGTTTTGCGTAGATATTTGCTAGATCGCGGTTTTTGAAAACGACTAGCGTCGTCGATCACTGCAGTTTAGAGCGGTCATGTTGAACACCTTGTTTTAAATTCATAAGCGAAGTGCTGCTGACATATGACTTTAGCTTTCGCACTGTGCCTATGCTAGGCCTATATACACGGTGGAAAAATGAAAATAAAACGTTCCACTTTATTTGGCGCCACCATGTTGAATGCAACCACAAACGGTGGAGGGTTGCTAAAACAACAAAGAGAACAGTCGCTGGCAGTTAATCAAAGACAAAGCCCGGCGACAGATCGTTACCAGGCGCCGGTCAACTGATTGCCACCGGCGAACTGTATAAGTATACGATTAACAGTTTAAAAAACTACTAAAGCACATTTGTTCCGTTGAGATTGCAGCGCCTAATGACCGCCGCTTTCATGTAAATTGCTTTATTATTAATAGTATTATTATTATTGATTATTAATTATAGAACAAAGCAAGAATTTAGAACCTGTCCATCCGGTTGCACCAGTAGCGCCAGTAAGTCCACGGAGTCCGGTGAACCCGACGACGCCTTGCTGGCCCTGCTGGCCCGTGTTACCCGGTGCCCCTAGGAGCCCCGGAGGTCCCTGGGGCCCAGTAGCCCCTGTCTCTCCCGGATCACCCTGCAGCCCGTCAGGTCCCACTGCACCCTCGGGGCCCTGGCGACCCTGGTCTCCCGTATCCCCGGCGAGTCCAGGGGCTCCTTGCAGACCGTTTTCACCGCGCTGTCCCGGTGTTCCAGCACTTCCAACCGGACCCGTGTCGCCCGTGGCGCCGGGTGGACCCTGAGCACCTATGGCACCTGCCGGTCCGATCGCTCCCGCTGCTCCAGTCACTCCTTTGATGCCAGTCGCTCCCGTGCCGCCAGTTGCACCTGCCAGCCAGTCATTCAATCGATCTCTCAGTCATTTATTTATTACGTTAAAAGGCAGCACAAAATTACAATAAAAACAGTGTACTATAAAACTGAGCAAACAACTAATGTGGAAAAATGTTGACAAGTAACAAACACATAAATCTAGTGACAATTCTTAGATTGTCATAATATGGTAAAAAACAAAACAAGATAAGTAGTTTGCCTGAATCTAAACTGATATAGCAACAGTTATCATAGGAAACTACAAAAAACGTCTTTCTTTGTTACTCAGTAATATGCCACTTATATCGGCGGTCTTATCCGAAACGGAATAACGGTGCCTTGTTTTAATCCAGTGTCTAAAAATCTCGAAAATTTGGAACCTTTGCTCGATAATTAATTTTAGTAAACAAGTCCACTGTTATCGCTCAATTTGACTTGAAATTTACTGCATCATCATTATAAATAAAATAGTTCCTGCAACAAAGATTACGTGATAGCAAATGTCATAAAACATAACAGCATTACATTAATCTACCTGGTACACCGGGTTGTCCAGTAAAACCCTGAAGACCAATGCCTCCTTTTGGACCGGTTTCTCCAAAAGCGCCCTGGAAGCCGGTTGATCCAGTGAATCCGGTATCTCCCTGAAATCCGGCCGGTCCCAGGGCTCCTGGGCTTCCACGTGGTCCGGACTCGCCGGTAGCTCCAGTTCCGCCCGGCTGTCCAGCGAGTCCTTGGAGTCCCACGGGGCCTGATAATCCGGGCTGGCCGACAGCACCACGTGGACCGATGAACCCCTGTCTTCCCGGATCACCCTTGATCCCGGTGCCGCCGCGCTCACCCTGTGCACCTCGGTCCCCAGCTAACCCTGCTGGTCCAGGCTGACCCACACGGCCTCGCGGACCCACCTGACCAGGAATTCCAGCCAAACCGGGAGCACCCGGACGGCCATCAGGACCCGGGAACCCTTGATCTCCACGATCTCCCTTGCTGCCTTGGAAGCCCTGTGGACCTCTTGGGCCAGTGGCTCCAAACTGACCAGGAGGGCCAGCTTCGCCCTTTTGACCTTCAGGTCCAGTGAATCCGGCCACGCCTTTCTGTCCCTGGCTACCAGTGTTGCCGACTTCGCCCTGTAGCCCAACAAATCCTGGTTGTCCGGGCTGGCCGTTTGCGCCGGGTTGCCCGGGGGTTCCGGAAAAGCCAGTGTCACCCCGATCACCGGCGGCGCCAGTCCAACCAGGCTGACCTACAGAACGCATCATCGCCATCAGCATCGTCATCATTAATATTATTACTACTACTGCAAAGTCAAAGTTTAAATGGTTCACTATGATGTCTTATCATTGCGTCGCAGCATTTTAATCTTAGGCATCGCACGCACATCTTTTCTCTTACATGGATCATGACAAACAGCTGTCACATTGTAATTCTATAGGTCGTAAACTATACAAACAAAAAACAGCGTTACTACATGTATTTTTAACTCTACTTTTTACTGTTTTATTAGCTTTTGCTCTTGTTGTGTATTGCTCAGTTGCGAAATGACAACTGCTTAAAATAAACGAATATACTGCTACACCAAGCTATTAAACACCCTAAATTGCATGACCAGCAGCGCCTCGTGGCCCTTACGCCAATGTCACCACGAATTCCTTGCTGACCCTGGGCTTCAGGAGATCCAGATTCTTCGGTGAATCCAAGCAGACCCTGAACTCCCTGGGCTCCGACTACACCCGAACTTCCTCGTTGCCCTGAGAGACCAACTGCACCTTCCGCACCAGCGTCACCTGGGTCACCGGTAGCACCCTGGGAGCCAGAGGAACCCCGCGGGCCTCTTTGCTATTTCTGGCCGTCCGTTCCCGGGCTCTCCGGCTGCACCCTGAGGTCCGATAGCTCCGGCTATGGAACAACCTGCCGATCGAGATCCGACAAACATGCTTTTCGAACATTATTTATTACTGATTACGTAAGGCATTTTTATACTTTTAAGCTGCGGCAAATTGTGACTTGTGTAAAAGTCGGGTGTTTTAGATTTTGGCTTGGCCCAGTTTACACCCTTAGCTTCTTTACTGTATAAATTAATCCTCCCTACACCCCCTTTTTTAAATATTCCTCAAAACTTCTTCTTTTAAGCCCCCCTCTCCTATGTCTCTGTGGACCCCCCTGTCTTCTCTCTCTGTATTATTCTTCACCTCATAGTGCTTCAGACCCGGGCCAGCCGGCTTTTCACTTGTTTGCTTAATACTGCGCCAGTGGCAATAAGCACCTTATTCACTCACTTAGAGGCCTACTAGGCGAGTTTAGCTAGTGAGCTAGCATCAACAGCGAATAGGCTACAGTAATAATCAGACATTGTAGCATGACATACCGACGTTGCCTTGAGGCCCCACAGATCCGGGAGATCCGGCTGAACCTTTCGGCCCTGGTTGTCCGGCTGCTCCAGCCGATCCCGGAGCGCCGGGTATGCCTTGAGGTCCGATCACTCCAGTGACACCCTGTGAGCCTTTGAGTCCCGTCGCTCCGGCAGGCCCCTGCAAACCGGGCGATCCGGGCGATCCGGCATCACCTATGACACGGATCAGATCATTCAACTTTATTCACCATACATAATGGTAGCATATAAATAATACAACACGTAATTATATGGCTAAATCAATTTATCGGTTAATTAGGTAAGAACAGTCGACTCTGGTTGTAATTGATCAGCATTATGCGGGGTACATTTCTGCTGTTTTGCTTTGTTTAATCTCTGCTTGGCGAATAAAGATACACATACGTAATGTATGTAGATGACTGGAGCTAATTCTAATTTTAATTAATTGACAAATTTTAATGATATTTCTAAAACGTGTTACTAGAATTAACGTAGTCAATTAACTAAATCCTTTCATCATTCAGTCCTGGCAGTTAGAACAACTGCTAAGACTATGCTGTTTAAACCAGGTGATCGGAATAATTTTTGGCATTATTATTAGGGTTTTTAAAAAGTAGTTTTTGTGCAGTTTAGTTTTAGTAAGACCACGTGATTATTATGATTATTATGCATGAGAATTTATAGGCACGTGTTATATCATAGCTAATTCTACTTCTGATTAATTACTTCATTTCCTTGCTAATTAAAATTAATTATATCATTAAGCCTATTCTAATACAAATTTATTATACGGCATTTTTGGTAAGCTAATTCTAGATCTAATCGGTGATGACCATGATCTTGGGTGCTAAGTGCCTCGAAAACACAAACGAATAAAGTCTTTGTCTTGGTCGTAGTTCCAGCGAGAAAGTTTTGAACTTGTTTTTAAAAAAAAACACCGTTTAATGACTGGTTCTAATTAATTAAGATTTCTTCTGTTTAGTCGCATCTTGCACTGACTGACCTGAGGGTCCAATGGCACCCTTTGACCCGGTGGGTCCAGTGGCTCCGGTCCAACCTAGTGGTCCTGGCTGGCCGTCCTGACCTCTTGGTCCGGTTCCACCGACTGTGCCAGGCTGACCACGGAGTCCAGTGGCACCTGGTAAACCCGGATCACCCCGAGGTCCTTGGAGTCCATCTGGACCGCGTACACCAGCAGGTCCAGTCGCTCCGACAATACCTCTCTGGCCTTGCTGACCAGGCAATCCAGGTTGTCCTAAACACAGCACCAATCAGATTCAGTACTTCAGTCAATCAATCAATATCATTCAGTTAACTAGAAAGCACTCGGAGAGCGCAGGTACCTCCGCCAAAGCAAAGCTATTCGCCAGGTGGCGTCACCATCTTCGCTTTGCCAGCGGTTACCATATGCCCCCTTTAACGCAATGGTAACGAAAATTTCAAAGTGATCCAGAATCCAGGATTCTGCCGGATCACCCCCAAAATTTAACCACTGGTAGTTTATGCCATGCCCGACATACCCTCAAAATTTCAGAAAGATCCGTCCATAACTTTTGACTTATCTTGCTCACACACAGACAAACAAAAACCGGCAAAAACATTACCTCCTTGGCGGAAGTAATGAAGCAAGCAAAAAAGCAATATGAATAACCAATCAACCAATAGGATAACTCAACCAATCATCAACTCACACAACCACAAATCGATCAGTCAGACATCCAATCACAATAAGTTTATCTTGCACCGCAAAGCCTAAGTTGCGCTGAGGAATAAATAACAGTTTACACGCACTAAGAATGGACCGTCAGTTAAGTGACATAATCACATCTGAGTGATATTATGTTGTGTGCGTTTGAGGAAAGATATTTATTACAAAGCAAACGTGAACAGTTGAAGTAATGCAAAAAAATAAAACAGTCAGTTATTGTGGACAACCATTTAAACATGGAAAAACACACAAATGTTCAGTAAGATAAGAGAAAGACAAAATTTAACGAAATGCAACCACACACAGCCAAAACGACACAGTGCATCAGCTGCAAAACACAACAATACAACACCATAAAGTAATTAATCAATTACACTGAGAATTAGTCTCACAAACAAACAGTAACATAAAAGCAATCACCAAAACATGGAGAAAGATGGTCAAGTAACGTACCAATAGGTCCTTGTTGTCCTCCGTCTCCAGGCTGACCTGGCTGACCAGGTGATCCAGGGTTCCCAGGGCTGCCTGTATCACCGAGAGCACCCTTGGGTCCAGTGTAACCACGGGTACCTGTGGCACCAGCCTCGCCAAGAAGACCAGGCTGGCCTACAATACCAGTGTCTCCAACACTTCCTGGTGATCCATCGGGACCCTGGACTCCGCGGACACCCTGCTGACCACTAGGCCCCGGCGATCCGCCAGGCCCCACGGGCCCCGTGTCTCCCGATGTACCTTTCGGGCCGGGCTGGCCGGCTTGCCCGGGGAAACCCCGCTGACCGGGGCTTCCGTCAGGCCCCGGCAGACCCACGGCTCCCACGTTGCCAGTAGCGCCTTGTTGGCCTTGCGCACCGGGCTGGCCAGCTTGTCCTGTAAACCCAGTAGCGCCGGTGAGTCCACGAGGTCCAACGTTGCCTTGCGGGCCTGGCTGACCGACTGGTCCCTGGTCACCCTGTGGCCCAGCGAGTCCGGGCGAACCGTCATCTCCCCTGGGGCCGGCGGCCCCGATCTGTCCTGACGGTCCTCTCTGTCCCTGCGGTCCCTTCGAGCCTTGCTGTCCGGTATTCCCTGTGGCACCGGTGAACCCTGATTGGCCTTCAGCGCCGGGGTTGCCGGAAAGACCAAGGTCACCGATCTGACCTTTGGGTCCACGCAAGCCATCCGGACCTGGTAATCCGCGAACACCGTCGACACCACGAGGGCCTTGCGGACCCTGGAGACCAGAACTTCCTGCACACACACAAAGCATGTGAGCAAGGAAGTAAGTAGTTTAATAAAACACGTGTCAGATGCAAACGTTTGCAGGACAACAAAACAATCACAGAACATGAAATACCGTTAAAGCAAGTATACGCAACGCAGTATAAATAAACACGGTGTTCAAATGAAAAAAAAACACCTTTATATTTTTTTTCATAACTCAGTCGAATAACAATTAATTTAAAAGGGATTTTCAGCCGTTCATAGCGCGTCACAGCGATAGTAAAAACAAATTTTCGGATTATTCAACGAGAAGCATTTCCATTACAGCTGCGCTAAGATGGGCGTTGTGATTAGCGCGTTGAAGCACGTCACACACTAGTGGAAATAAGGATTTGTGTGCAAATTCAGCGCTAACTGGTTACGATAAAACTGAAGAAAAAATATGAATCTAATATTAAGCAGTAAGCAGCAGTGGCGACATGACATGAGGGCGAAGCAATTGACCCACAACCCCTAAATTTTAGCCCATCAAAAAAACTTTTCGTCAAAAATTCACTCCCAAAACGGATGTATTTTGAAGAAAATTTAAGAGCAAGGTTAAAATTTTGACAACCGGTAATCTCCTCTGTCGAAAAATTGCAGCTGTGTGTCAAAAAATTACAATCTTTTGTCCACCTCTACATATTTAACCCATGCACGACGCCGCTGGTAAGCAGTAGAGCGGAGACCTGTATCGCCGGTTCCACCAGTAAATCCAGTTGGTCCAGTTGCTCCGGTTGCTCCCACGGATCCAGCCACTCCGCCCTCTCCTCGCAACCCTTGAGACCCAGGCCGTCCGACCTGGCCATCAGGACCCGGTTGTCCGACCTGTCCTGCTGGCCCGATCTCACCAATCCGTCCCTTCGGCCCAGCAATTCCCGGCTGACCTAACATCAGATAACATGCGACTGTTTACTGAATGCAAACCAACAGGCCCGTCGAGAGGGTGGGCTTAAAGGGGGGGAGGTAAGCTACCCCGGGTCCCACGACGTTTGGGGGCCCCGCCGTCGCCCAAAAATATAAACTACACCAGAATGCACCATTTTAGAAAGCAAAAATTCAAAAAAATTTTCCCAAGAGTGGCCCCGCAATAATGTTTGGGGCCCCCCGCGAAAATGTTTTCTCGGGCCCCGTTCTGGCTCTCGACAGGCCTGCAAACCAACAACTAATTAAACACACAACAGCAGATACAGCAATCTGTCACTGACGGTCAATCACCAGTGATTATTAGACAAAAAAACAAATGCAAAAATTGTTTCAAAAACTTTTCGTACACGCAATGAGACACAAAAGTTGGTCCATAACGAGCTGCTTTGACAACTGAATGACTGTAGGCCTATTGATGTACGCCGACAAACTATAAAACACGACGCATCAACGGTCAATACTAATAAGTAATGAAGTATGTTTCTTGGATAGTTAAATTCTCTGAGCACGTTCCAAGCTCAAATGACAATATCTATCGCGACAGTAATTCAAACGATATAATGTCAGGTTTAGATACTGCCTTTTATGACAAATTTAAACCGGGCTAAAAAATCAGGTTTTCTAGATGTATCGGTTTTTCAAAGGTTTTAAATGTTTTTTGTTTCAGTGAACAAAAAACAATAGAAAACTACAAACCAGATAAAACATCCTATACACTATTCTTTTTTCACATCGTTTTCTATAAATTATAGCACGGTACGTTAATCTAATTAGCTATAAAATACAACTCAATATTTTGTAATATAATCTGTTCTAAATTTTACAACTAACAAACGGACTAAGAACCTGGAAAACCTTGGTTCTTAAGTTTTTCAGATAACCGGAAAGCTAGGTTTTGCTGATTTAAAGCCAATTTTTGAGCTTTCATTTTAGACGCCGTACCTGCGAATCCCTTGAAGCCGGTTGCTCCGGTGAGTCCACGTGATCCGACCTGGCCACTTGGTCCGGAGCTGCCCGTGTCACCTGGATTTCCTGGACTGCCGTCAGCGCCCCGTTGACCGGGTGAACCTTGCGGACCTGTAGCACCCGTAAATCCGTCCTCACCTCTCAGTCCTGGCTGACCGGCTGGCCCCTGCATGCCTTGGGGACCGGCAAAGCCTGTGTCGCCTCTTGGACCAGTTGCTCCGACATCACCCGCTTGTCCTGCCGCGAACAACACGGAAATAATTAGTACAATACCACACACACTATACAATGAAATTTTATAGCACAGAGGCACAGAAAGTTTCTAGTGAGCTGCGGCGTCGAGATTAGTAAAAAGCAAAAAAAGTGTTACGGAGAGCGCTTGAATCAAAAGTGTCCGTGGAGAGAATCGTATCTCTCTGATAATCCGGCAATGTAATCTGAACACTAGGACTGGAGACTAAACAAAGATCACCTTTGACGGCTAAGCAACAACTTGCGAATTATATATAGTGTCCATCGCTTTTGTTGGCGATGTCCAGTGGTGTCGTGGCCAAAGGGGCAAAGGATATTACCCCTTTTAAATTTTGGGCTGACGAAAAATAGTTTGAAATTTTTTTCTTGTCGAAAAATTTCGGTCCAAACATGCCAAAAAATGAAGCTTTACTTTAAGAAAATTCCCAGGCAAAGTTAAAATTTTGAGCATCTGTCAAAAATTTGTAACCGCCTGTCAAAATTATGTCGGAAATGCTTAGTGTTTTGTTGGGAAATTGCCGCTTACTGCTTCGCTACTTTTTAAGTCAGAACGCAGCTGACACTGCAGTGTCATCATAAAAATTATGCAGCAGACATATTTTGCTTGTAAAAGAAACACTTTCATAAGACAAGCATTTTTGTTTACATGATATAACTTCCTTGCAGAATAGCGAGAGAAAAAGCCGAATTTGTTGCAAAGTAACACAATAAATATAATGATAATTACATTTTGCCTGTAGCTCTAAAGAAAATAATGTAGGCAAATGCAGCGTCGCAGACGCAGCCACATCTAGTATAATTTTGAACGGCTACTTTTCATTAAAAACCATGTAAAATTGTCTGAAGCCAATTAAACAAACAAAGCAACAATGCAATTCAACAACGTTGCCAGACATTTGGCTTTGCTAAAAGTAACTCTAACTCTAACCTAACATTCACACCCATTCCTCGTAAAGAACCATGTAAATATATATCTAAAGTTACTAATAGTTACTAATAGTAGACAAATAAGTAATAATATCAGGTAACCCACCGATATTGCCAGGGACTCCACGTTCGCCCTGTCTACCGCTGTTCCCTGTTTCACCGGTGTCACCGATGAAACCTTTTAGACCCTGGACGCCTTGCCGACCAGTCAACCCCGGAACACCCTCACTGCCGGTTTCGCCCGTAAATCCGATAGCACCAGCCGGGCCAAGAAGTCCAGGTGAACCTACTTGTCCCTTAGGACCGGCCTCGCCTGGCTGACCAGTAGCACCCGTTGCCCCCATGGCTCCCGTGTCGCCCTGCTCCCCACGCTGACCACGCCCTCCAACAGGTCCGGCTGGACCTTCGAACCCAGTTGGTCCCTTGTCCCCAGGATCGCCGATCTGTCCCGCTGGTCCCGTCTGTCCGGTCGCTCCCGTACCGCCGGTAAATCCGCTGGCTCCGATAGCGCCATCGGGACCCTGAATCCCGGGTTGTCCCGAGGTACCAATAGATCCGGGCTGGCCGGTATATCCGACGTCACCCGGTGATCCGGGCTGGCCAGTGAATCCGGTGAATCCAAGGGGTCCGGTCCAACCATCGGGGCCACGAAACCCTGCGTTACCAGTAGCACCGGTAGCACCAGGCTGCCCTTGAGGACCTGAGCATCAGCATAAACATAACGGATTGACTGACAGACAAACCACGCTACAGTGAGGTCTGTTGCTATAACGGCCTAAAATAAAACGACGACGTAGCAGTGAGACTAGTGCTGCGATGTGGCGAATAGACTTAAACAGCTGTGGTAAATCCATTCTTCTTGGAAAAAAATCCTGAATGGACATCGCCACTAAAATGTTTAGGCCATACCTTTCCATTCCGAAAATCTAAGCCCCTTTATAACTTTTTGAGTAATTCAGGTTCCAAAAGCAGACAGGGCAAAGCAGGAAGCAGTGTACGCGGTGACTGCAGACAAATAAACAAGCAGAAAACCGTTGTCTTTCCAACTTTCCAGCTTGTCACACATTTTCACCAAAACGACGTCATCAAAAGATCTTATTCACTTTGTCAACAATACCGCCACATCGATCGCACACAAAAAGTGGCATAAATATATATGCAATGCAACTAACAGCAAATCACTAGAAAAAAAGTGATAATATAGTACCTAAAAAGTAAGGATATCATCCAGCGTTTTAGTATTGTGCACAAATCCACTCTCATTATTTTATTCTTGCTCGTCCCACAACGCAATCTGATTAACGCACCCGAGTAATTGGCCACTAGCCAGCTTCTGCACTTTGATGTCTAAGATTCCATCTTGCGCGTTGAAAAAAGCGTTTGAGTGTGATAGTATCATCAACGTAATAACAATTTAACCAGAAAAAATAGAGCAAAGTATACTGGTGAAAGCATTTGCAAAATAAGTCAGTATTTCACGTAGTTGTGACAAGAACTCAGACTTTTTAACGGGTCACTCTGTAACCATATTGCAGCCCACTCTGTTTAATCATACCTGTGTCTCCAGGCAATCCCGGCTGCCCCTGAAAACCACGCCTGCCAGGCGATCCAATGCCGCCGATAGAACCTTTAGGACCCGGACTGCCAATAGACCCAGGTTCACCGGACGCTCCAGTGCTGCCGGTGAACCCGGTAAATCCAGATATACCGACGGAACCGATTGCACCACCGACACCGGGATCTCCTGGAATTCCGATCTGACCCTTCGGTCCCTGGGTGCCAGTAAAACCCTGCGGACCGATCGCTCCCTGTGCCCCGGCGAGTCCGACGTCGCCTCCAGGTCCGGTGAATCCGGTGAATCCTGCTGCTCCGACGGGTCCAGTCGCTCCCGTGTCACCCTGCTGGCCTCGTGGTCCAGACGCGCCTGTGGCGCCGGGCTGGCCGCTCTGACCTGTCCGTCCTGGAGCCCCGGCATCTCCAGGCTGGCCACGGTTGCCCTGAGGCCCATCATCACCGCGTGATCCGATAGCTCCAGTTGCCCCCTGAACGCCGCGAGGGCCAGATTGTCCCTGCGGGCCGGCTGGGCCGATCGCACCAGTGAAGCCCATCTCACCTTTGACTCCTTGAGCGCCGGGAGAACCGAGGCTGCCCGTCGGACCCGGAGATCCAATCTGTCCCGTGAATCCTTTTTCGCCTTGTTGTCCAAGGTTGCCCGTCGCTCCCTGCGGCCCCTGAGCACCAAGAGGTCCTGCTGGCCCTTGTTGTCCCTTGGGTCCACTCCCTCCGGTAGCCCCCTGTTCTCCACGGAAGCCCGGATTACCTCGAGTTCCTTGCTGGCCCGGAGACCCCGGTGCCCCAGTAGCTCCAGTGGCTCCATTTGGGCCGGGCGAACCGGCTTGGCCCTTTGGTCCTGCCTCACCGGAAGCGCCGGTGTTGCCAGAGGGACCTGTGAATCCAGTCGCACCATCCACACCGTCAGTACCTGGATCTCCTCTGTTTCCTTGAGGGCCAGCTTGCCCCGTGAAACCAGTTGCACCAGTTGGACCGGCCGGACCCAGCGGGCCCTGAGATCCGATATCACCCTTTTGGCCCTGAGGTCCCTCCGGCCCCCGCTCTCCAGTGAATCCGGCTTGGCCCTGTACTCCAGGCGCACCGGGCGCTCCTGCCAATCCACGCACGCCTTGCAGACCAGGTTGACCGACGGATCCGACCTCACCCTGCGTCCCAGGACTACCGATACCTCCACGAGGTCCGGTGAAGCCAGTTGCACCTCGGATGCCGGCTGGTCCCGTGTTCCCGGTGTCTCCAGCAGGCCCGCTGAATCCAGTATCTCCGCGCTGTCCCTGAAATCCTTGCGGTCCGGTAGCACCTACAGATCAGCAGCAACAGTTGCTAGCCAAACATCGCAGACTGCAATGAAAGTGTAGCAATAAAGCTAATGACAACGTAAAGCGGTTAAAGGTTAAAAATTTCACACCACAGTCGACTGCGTGCTACCTATCTTTAGCACTAGTGGCATAAAGAGTCAATAACTCTTCGGGTATATTTAAACGTCACTAAAAGAACGACAGTGTATTCTACACAACCGAGCGTTGACGGCACTAGAATAAGTTACCTTCAATCGTAGGTTAACACTTACTCATTTTACGCTACACAGTGGTTTAGCATACACACAGTGTTATCTGACGATTAACACCTAATATAAGTCGAAAACATATTCTACGTAAATGCAAAGTTTCAACTTAGATTTGTTGTAGCCTAGTTTTTGAGATCTACGTTGACGTAAAACGCTGTATTAAATAATCAGCCAATAAGTCAGTCATCCGCCCCATTTGATGCACAAAGCGTCGTCAGCTTTTCTGAGAAAAAAATAAAGCAAAGTTGACTTCAGTATTAACTAATTTTTTTACACGGACGACTCGAGTTTTATTAGAAGACATTTTAGCTGTGCTTTCTGTGACTTTTCATCTTTTCCTATTCAGCTGTTGCTTTATTTGTGTTGTATTTTTTTCGACCAACTTCATGAGCACGCTTTGTAAATCTGCTAGCTCCATTGGCGCTTTGCATCTCTAATGTCCATTTTGATTTCTTACAGCTGCACCATGCTACGTTGCAATAATGTCACTATTCTCTATGAAACAATATATGACTGATTGACTGAGGGACTCTCTATTTTACATACCTCTGCTGCCAGTGAATCCGGTTGCACCTCTCAATCCTGGTTGTCCAGGTGTTCCAGCCCGTCCAGAAAATCCCGTATCACCCGCCGTACCTTTTAGACCTTGCTGGCCGGGGGTACCTGCCTCGCCGGGTTGTCCAGGTGACCCGGTGGGTCCCCGGGACCCGACTGGTCCAGGTCGACCCGTGGGTCCCGGTCGGCCTGTGTCTCCCGCCATGCCTGATCGACCCGAGGGTCCGGTATCACCCCGAGGTCCAATCTGTCCGCTGGGTCCAATGAGACCACTCAGTCCGGGAGTTCCGGTGTCGCCGGACGGTCCTCGATCGCCACTCAGACCGGCTGGACCAGGTCGACCACGTTCTCCGACCTGCCCTTGTGGTCCAGGCTCACCTGTGTTACCTGGAATACCTTGCTCACCTGTCCAGCCTGTTCCGCCAGTTGCCCCCAGCTGGCCATTGGGTCCTGCAACACATTTGTCATAAGTTTGCTGTATTTCGTAAACGTATAACGTTATCATATTATTTTAAAACTTTTAAAGCATTTAAAAACGTTAACTTGAAAACGAGATCAGAGACATTAAACTTTCGCCACAATAAAAATATCGCTGCAAATTGGCAAATACGATAAATTTAATATACTTGTAGTTGCTGCGTTCTAATTGTAACAAAATATCTGAAATAATAATAGAAAAACTGTCTAAATACAAATAACTATCAAAATTCAATCACTTCCTCTGTCGTCTAAGTCCAACACTTGTCCGAAATTTCTGCGAAAGTGAGTGAATGAGTAGTTTCTTAATGGCACATCAGCACAAAATAAGCCATTCAGTGCCTTTTTATGATTTTTCAAAAACGAAAGAACCTTTGTCGTTTTGCTAGACCATAGTGTAATAAACCTACAGTATATAAATTTATCAAATTGTTGAAATAAGCTACAAGCCTATTTCAATTTTTTAATCCGTCCTTGCACGTTTCAGGTTAACTTACTTAAACTAGCTCATTTGCTTATACACTTACCTACTTACTTACGAACTTAATTACTTATATACGCAGTACAAAATAGTACAAAGTTTACAGTTGTACTGACCCGGATCTCCTGGAGTACCGATGTCTCCTAGGATTCCTTGGTTACCTCGCTGTCCTGGAAGTCCACGCTGACCCTGAGCACCTTTTGGTCCGACCGCTCCAGCAGCACCGAATGACCCGGCCTGACCTTTAGGACCCTGGATTCCAGCTGATCCTGGTAAACCAATAGGTCCCTGTGATCCGGGTTCGCCGGTGGCTCCGGTCCAACCAGGTGCTCCGGCCGGCCCTTGGCGTCCTTGCTGTCCGGTAAATCCGACCACTCCGCCGACTCCTTGGATTCCCGGCTGTCCGTCGGATCCACGATTCCCCGGACTGCCCGGACTTCCGGTGTCCCCAGGAAGTCCGACGTCGCCTTGTTCACCGCGCTGACCCACTGCTCCACTGAGTCCCGGAGACCCTATTGAACCTTTCTGGCCGACTTGTCCCGGGCCGCCCAGCGTTCCTGCCGTTCCTTTAGGCCCAGTTGCACCGGCGATGCCCACCAACCCTTGAGTGCCGACGTTCCCTTTCCGTCCCGGCTCTCCGGTGTCGCCCGAATCACCGATCTGACCTGGCTGGCCGGTAAATCCTGGTACACCTGTAAATCCTGTTGCTCCAGTTTCGCCTGCAATAGAATACGCAATGTCAAGTTGTATATTCTCACTCGATTTTGTCGAATCAATTCGCATTAAAAAAAGTTCCTTTGGAAACTGTTGCAGCGAAACTTTTGCCGATCGGATGCATTTTCTGTCTCCCTACTAGCACTGAAATCAACTAGAAATTTGAAGCAAAGCCCAACGTGAGTCCGGCCGGCGCCCTAAGTCCGACTGAAGGGAAATTATATCAGGGGGGGGGGGTAAAAAGAGGGGAGAATTTCCAAGGCATCAAAGCCACGTGGCTTGAACTCAAATGCATTGGGATACGCCGAACGCGCATTGTCGACTTAGGGTAGGTCAACATTAGCGCTTATAACTTGGTTCATGGTGGACGGAATTTCACAAAATTTTTTTTGTTCAACGCC
>Ga0056128_1003097_pt1 | contig 20193 bp, 7 predicted proteins | sample WorMetLIZISLAND2_FD_71113 | JGI IMG/M metagenome (GOLD analysis project Ga0056128, IMG submission 71113) | Marine gutless worms symbiont microbial communities from Max Planck institute for Marine Microbiology, Germany - Olavius geniculatus... ... | reverse complement strand
CAAGTTATGCATGATTGGACTAATTATGTCGACCAAGGAAAATCAGTTGATGTGATTTATATGGACTTTATGAAGGCATTTGATAAGGTGTCACATAAACACTTAATTAACAAGCTGAAAAACTTTGAAATTTATGAGCAGTTGATTAACTGGATTCAAGACTTTCTGAGTGGTCGAACCCAAGCAATCGAATACACTGTGTAAACATCCCCGACATTTCGACTGTAACTTGAAAAAAATTATCAGATTTTGAAAATTTTTGGTACAAATATTCCAGACATAACTTGCCATCAAATTACCATTCAGTTTCCCACCTCACCCAGCGTTTGTTTTTGCACTACCTGTGGAAAGCACAACAGGCGAAATATCACTTTTTTTATCTAATGCGATATGATTGCTTAGTTAACATAACGTGCAAAAACACATTTTGTTCATATTTCTGACACTGGCTGACATTTCATCCAGTTGTCCATTTTTCAACTGCCTACAGTAAAATTGCTTGAAGTGTTGGCCCACAATGCGAACACAGGCAAGTAGACGCTTTCTCCGTTCACTTGACAGCAGTATAATGTTCTGCTCCAGACCAATACAGGCTCTACCAGTCACTTCTGACTTTACAAACATTTCTAAACTTTATCTGGTAGACACACTGCTGCAAGACAAAAAAAGTCAAACCTTGTGATAGACTTGTTGTTGTTGGGGTTCACAAATTAGGACAGATGAAATTTATTGACGTTTCATTCATTTTAACACGTATTATGTCTGGTTTGCTTTCCCCAGGTAGTGCAAAAGCAGACGTTGGGTGATGTAAAAACTAAAACACTTATTTAATAGCCAGTTGTGTCAGAAATATTTCTGCCAAATATTATTGAAATCTGCTAATCTTTATTCAAGGTACGATCGATAATGTTGTGGATGTTTTTTCAGGTTTTCTGTTTCTTAAGGCATATTTCACTCGATCTGCTTTCCCTAGGTAGTGCAGAAGCATACATTGGGTGAGGTGGAAAACTGAACGGTCATTTGATGGTAAGTTGTGTCAGGAATATTTGTACCAAAAATTATTTAAATCTGTTAATTGGTTTTTAAGTTACAGTCAAAAAAAGTCGGGGATGTTTTTTTGAGACATAATGTATAACGACATTACGTCAATCTCAGAATCATTCCACTAGGTACAGTTATTGGACCAGTGTCTTTCTTTTCATATATCAATGATTTGCCAGATGAAGTAATATCAAGAATATTTCTATTTGCAGATGATACAAAGTTTTACAGAGAAATTATGAATCCCTCTGATGTTCAACTGGTAAAGTCAGATTTAAACATGCTGGATTCATGGTCAAAAAAGTGGCATTTACTTTTTCACCTCAAAAATGTGTGTTCATGTCAATTGGTAGGTCGCAGTTAGGCCTATTGTCAAAGTACACAATGACTGATGAATCTGGTAATGAATTTGTCTTACAGAAGAGCAACACTGAACGAGATCTTGGAATTCATATCGACTGTTGTCTGAATTTTTCTGAGCACATTTACAAAATAACTCGTAAAGCTAACAGTATAATGGCAGTTATTCGAATGACATTCACACAACTTGATTGTCAGTATTTGCTTTACTGTCCAAATCGTTGGTACGTCTACATTTGGAATATGGGGTGCCTATATGGTTTCCCATTAAAATGAAGGATATTGAAGTCGAGAAAGTCCAGAGACGAGCTACTAAACAAGTCAAATCTCAACGTGGCTTATCATACGAGCAGCGACTTAAAAAGCTGAATTTACCAACATTGAAATATCGACGTCATCGTGGAGACATGATTGAAGTTTATAAAATTCTACACGGAATTTACGACACAGATATCTCGCAAGGCATTGGCACAAGACAATAGAACAACAGGTCATTTTTTGAAATTAGTTACACAACACAGTAAGACGGAAATCAGAAGAAATTGTTTCTCTGTCAGAGTAGTGAAACCGTGGAACGCTTTACCTGAATTTGTTGCATCATCTAGATATATCCAGACATTTAAATTAAGACTGGACAAAGCGTGGGAAAATCGGCCAGTTCGTTTTTGCTACAAAGAACAGCTCCAACTGGGATTATGAAGATCTGGACACAGGACTTATTATGTCCTGCGTTCAGTACCACCGATAATGATGATGATGATGATATTTTCATCAGGCCTCGTCAAATTTACCAATGGCATCAATAATGCTATAACACAGTAAGCTGCATGGCTGCGGAAGACAGCATGGGTCTGTACTAAGTCGGTTGAAATGGACATCGACGTCGTTCGCTGCTGACTCTGCTCAGCTTGTTGCAGCTGCTGTCAATCTGTCATCAGTCGTGTCTGGAAACTGCCAAGCCATCGGGCACGTGATCTGCATAGGCCTACTATAAGTCGCTAGAAGTGTCGGTCTTTACTCAATTTGTGTTTGTCAGCTGTTGCTGCGCTTTTTAACTTGCAGTGTCAGTTGTGGAGGCGTACATGTATTTTAGTCTGATTATCGACTCCGATTTTGTAATTTGGCACACGCGTCAGCACAGAACGGATTAACGAAATACCGGTAACGACAAACACGATTGGCAATTATTCTCTCTCAAAGTCACACGTGTCACAGCATGTGCTTAAAATGTCCTCCTCTAGCACGAAGGCAAGTGGTAGACGTTGATGCCACTCGTTAACAGCACGTTCAATAACTGCGTGAGTCAGAGCAGCTCACTCGCTGACAGTTGCTGTTGATGGGTCATTTCAGTTCGTCGACGTCGTAAAAAATGAAGACGAAGTGACAGATTTTCAATGATTTTGTGGTCTTAGTGATATTCTGAGCCGACGCATGCCTACCCACTTAGCATGAATTCATTTTTTGTAAACGGCCAAACTACAACATCGGCATTTTACAAGGTAGTGAAGATACCGGTAGTGTAGCGACCGTAGATGAGATTGCTAAACTACCACCATCTTGACTCTGGAGATTGGACATGACTCAAAAAATGATTACATTTTGTTAATAACGTATTAGAATATGTTTTATATAATACAACATATTGTAAGATTTATGATAGTTTTCTTTTATTTTGAACGAGTACTGCTACTCGCTGAGGTGCCGGCAATAAATTACTCGGATAGCACAGCCCTATTCTCTACCATAAACCAAAAACCTTTTTGTTAAATATTCGATGTGTGTTTGTTTTTGTTTTTTGACGTGGCTAATTTTTGATAATAAAATTTAAAATTAGCCTTCCTAGCTAAGGTAAGAGGACGTATAAATACAACGGCGTTTTTTTAGTATTATTTAGTCATTTTAACAGAATTGTTTACTGTAATACTGAGCAAGACTGCTGTATCGTGTTACGTGTCTGTTATGGGTGTGTCTCAGAACTTGAATTATGGGAACTGGCGCTAGCGTTGCGGCACTAGTGTTATTGGACAGCATAGCGTTATTGCTTTTGGTTTAGTATTAAAGTTAGGTTTAGGTTTAATGTTTAGATTTATTACTTAAAAACTATTGCTTATTCAGTTTTTTAGCTATTACATTTTCAGTGTGCAAATTTAAGTATGCTTCATGCAATTATTTCACAAGATATGTAAACCCGTACGAAGGTTACATACACAAACAGCACACTGCTAGGTTTCACTGGCTGCTGGCTGCTGTAGTCCTTAAGGGCGTCTGTCTGTGGCTGTTGCTGCTGCATACTGCCGACGTCAGTTCACGTGGAGCGATATGAGCGTTATGACTAATTACCATTTTGGACCATCGGTGAAGACAACAGAGGAAATGACGGAAAGTTGGCATAGAAGACGCACGGTCACCGCAGCGACGGCAAAGAGGAGATGTCTCCTGTTTTTGATGTCGCATTCGTTTTCCGTTTGTTTTTCCATCATCTTTTCCGTCTCATTCAACTTCGCCATGTCGTTGACATTTCCGTCTGTTCGTTTTTGCCATACAATCATCGATCTTGGCTTTTAACATTTCTGTCCGTTTGTCTTGTAGCCTGTCTTTGCCGTCCTTTCGTCTTTGACATCGTCTTGTCCGTCGTTCTGGTCCGTTGTGGTAATTAGTCATGCTCCTCGTGGAATGCGAGTAGGCGGTGGTTATTATTGGCCTTATTCGCACTCTGGAGGGCGCACTAATAACCTCCACCTATTCACACTCCGGAGTGTGAATAAGGCCAGTCAAATTCATAAGCTATATACAAGTCACATTTCTGGCAACTTTTGGTCATCTCATTTATGGTTAGGGAAAGGGTTAGGGTAAGAGGGTTAGCACTGACCCTCGTACTAATTCTATTCCTACTAGATGTATAAACTTGTATATAGCTTATGAATTTAGGGCCTTAAACTGCAGCATTACCCTTCTATTCTTGTGAACAAGTTCTCAGGTATGGAAATTTCACACAAAACTGCACCCCACTAATTGCATGGGAAAATATACCTGCTCATGAATGTCATTCATGCAGATACCAAAACATTATTGCTAATCTGAACCCCCAGTTCAAACTCTGGGGTGGTGAACTTTGACACATTGTCGTCATTTGCATAGTTTCTGTTTTCTCCTCATAGCATAGAATATACTGATATTTGCAGATTCATAGATTTAAATATCTCAAAAACTTAGCCGTAATAAAATATTTCATTATTAGTGGAACGATATTCGACTAAAGTTGGATTACATTCGGGGTGGGCTTTCGGGTGTTTTAGATGGCTTTATCCCTCCCATAATACCCATATCTGCAGGGTGTCTCAACCGTGTGAATTGCTGATGTTTGCATAGTGTAGAATGATAACGGACGTGCAGCTGGCTATATTTGCCAACGTGCTCGGTGTGTCTTTGTTTCTGTTGGTTGTTCTCTATCATTACATCTCCGTCAACAATCCCAAGAAGTCCGACTGACTGTCAGTGCAGGTCCATCCATCTGGCAATTGCTAGCTATGTGGTAAAGTACATACTTCTGCTGATGGTTCATCATGTTATACAACGTCGGCCTCTGCATTGATTTAATAGTGACAGTATTGTTGGGTTTTGCAGAGTGGGAGTCCTTGAAATTCTTTCCCCATTTTTTTCCGGTCCTGGAAAGTCCTTAGAAACCAAATTTTAGGGTCTCGAAAGTGTTGGAATTTGATGGAAAAGGGTCTTGGAAAGTCTTTGAATATCACGTTTTAAAAATCATCGTCACCACCGTGCAAATTTAGTGCCGGAACCATCCCACATCATGATGTGGTGAAATACTGCAGGAATAGGTCTGGAAAATGTACTTGAAAGATTTTGAAAGTTTTTAAGTCATTTGCCTAAAACTATGACCACCCTGGTATAATTTACAAATATGCTGCTTTCTTCGGGTGCATACCCTACTTCGGCTATAGAAATTATAATTTGTAAAATTTTAAAATTTTTTTGCACTACCAATAAATCGTCCTTGAAAGTACCCGTACTATGCTAGTCATGGCGGCAGTTTAAGACCATGTGATTTAGTGGCTATTGGCTGAAAAAGTTTGTATACCAGTTTATGTAATTGCTTACGTCATTGTTTTCATGGTGGTGTCTTAGTAGTTAGTACCATTTACACAATAAAGCTGGCTAATTGAGCACTTGACAAGCACTCGTCAAGCTGGTTCAAGTGTATAAATTGCAATGGCATAGCTCGTCAAGCATTCATCAAGTATTTGTGAAGCATTCGTCAAGCACGCATTAAGCTAGCTTGATGAGTGATTGTTGAATTAGCTAATTGCTGTAGTATCTTTGTCGTAGTAGTTACACTTTGCACTAGTAGTAGTAGTTGTTGTAGTTGTAGTAGGACTGGAATATTATTTGATTGGTTTGTTTTATAACTTGCAGGTTGCATGGAAGCTGACGATCCCACAATGCATAATTCCTATCAGGACCACCATTCTTATTCTCCAGTGCCGGCAGCCTGTGGCTTACTTACTGGCGTTTTCATCTGTCTGAACAACTGTGTGTTATAGCTACCATAATACTAATGTACATCTTGTGGCACTTGCTCCTCCCTCAATTTTAATGTTTCCAAAATTTTTCTTGTTTGAAAAATGTCTCGCACAAAATGAAAATTTGCAGCTGGCTGAAAATCCCATTATTTGGGAGAACTTGGAGGCAGAATTGAAATTTTGAGCACCTGTGATATCCTGTCGAAGGAATTTTGCAGCCTCTGCTTGTTGGAAAATTGCAACTCCCTGCTTAAATTTTTCAACCAGTTTTCGCGGAATTTAGGGACAAAATTGGCACTCCACATTAGTAGTTACTTACTACCCAGAGAGGCTTCTTATGTCATGGTCGACTGTTCGTAGGTTGAATGTACATTTTTTGAACACAGTGAATGACAGTTTGAACTTTTCTGTCAGCAGTTTTTGTTTGTCATCATTTTTGAAACAAAAACTGTTAAGAATTCTCATGTGCAGTGAGTATTTGTGCAAAATAAATGAAATGTCGACTGACCTTTCCATCTTTGAACCGTACATTGTAGTTAATATTAGGATGGCCACAGGTCGTTGTAAGTCTAGTTTCCATTTCTTCCAGGACCTGGAAAGTTCCTGAAGACCACATAGGGTCTTGAAAAAATTTTGGAATTTGTTGAAAGAGGGTCTGTGAATTTCAGTCATTCAAAGTCACCATGACCACGATGTGAATTTTTTTCATATGATGACATGAAAGTCCAACATGACGAGGCAAAATGTTGCAGGAATAGGTATGGAAAACTGGAAAAGGTACTTAAAAGTCCGTAAGTCTTCGAATTCTGTTGCTCCAAAACTGTGGGTGCCCTGTAATATGCTGTAAATGTAGCGTTGCCCATCAGTTAGAGGCTTGGAGAATGCATAAATAATTAGACCTTTGTTGGAACTATGAAAAACGGTTTTAATTATTGTTGGAAGATAAGACATCTCCGTAACCTTAATGCCTATCGACAGAATAAATGAAATGTTAATCCACGATCCATGTTTGAAGTTCATTAGTTTCAGTGACATGCATGTATTCTGAATGCTGTTGTCACATTGTGCTGTTATTTTTTTCCGCAACTGATTTACGTCATTCTCCTTTTGCTAAATTACAGGTTTTTTACAGCTATTTGTTTTGGGAGCCACTTTCTGTTGAGACACAGCATAGTGAAGGAAATGTTCTTTTTTCCAATCTGCTAAAATGCGCAGAATCTGTGCACACATTTTTTACAGGCATTACTGTTTTCAGCCGTTCTTCATTCTCCGTCTAGTGGATAGTGTATCATTATGTTTCTATCAGTTGGGCTGTTTTTTTTTCATAATTTGTGAAACATTAATAATTTTTGCATCTCTACTAACTTACTGGCACCATATACATAGTGATCAAAACAGAATTGATTTGGGGAGACTCCTGCTTCCCTTTCTTTCTCCCTTTCCCTTTAACCTTCCCCTTCCTCCCTCCCCTTAGAAGTAGGTCTCTCAAATACTGCTAAAGGGTCTGGCGAGCTCTGTAGGTTCCTCCAGCAAGGTCTGTAGCAGAACCTCGGAGGAAATCAATTTGGTGCTTGCTAGCCTTAACAAATGACATATAGGGGGCGGCAATTTTAGGTTAGTAATTTTCCTGAGAGTTGCTTGATCACAGGTGGTGGAACTATACAGACTGAAAATTTAAAACGGGTGGGGAAATGCATTGACCCCTTGTGCATAGCCCATCACTTTGACCACTGTGTATAAAGTTTCCTACATGAATTATGGTTGTCTGCACTTAGGTTTTTCCAACCCTGCAAGTTGAAAATCAGCCAATATTTACTTGGTATACTTGGATGGTTGATGGTTACGTGCACACGTAACCATCTCGGTATATCGACACCTAGGTCAACTCAGCCAGATTAGGTGAATCAAGTACCAGCCTGTATGGCTGAGATTAAGGCGGGGCACGTTCACCTGTGTGATCTCATATGGCAGGTGACGCTCTGTAGCTCGATTTGAGATGTTTTTGCTAGTTGTACGAATTAAATCATTCAAGTGGAAAACAACGCAACAGAAAGCCTGCAGTCATTTATAATTATCGTGAAAACAACCAAACACGGAATATATTAAAGCAAAGTAACGACACTCTACACTGTGTCTCAAAAAAAACATCCCAACATTTTTGACTGTAACTTTAAAACCAATTATCAGATTTTGATAGATTTTGGTATGAATATTCCTGATACAACTTGCTATCAAATGACCATTCAGTTTTCCACCTCACCCAATGTATGCTTCTGCACTACCTAGGGAAATCAGATCAAGCGAAATATGTGTTGAAATAAACAGAAAACCTAAAAAACATCCCCGACATTATTGATTGTAACTTGAAGAAAGATTAGCAGATTTTAATAATTTTTGGCAGAAAAATGTCTGACACCACTGGCTATTAAATAAGTGTTTTAGTTTCTACCTCACCCAACGTCTGCGTTTGCACTACCTGGGGAAATCAGACTAAGCATAATAAGTGTTAAAATGAATGAAAAAAGGTCGATAAATACCATCTATCCTAATCTGTGGGCCCCAACAGCCGGTCTATTACAAGGTTTGACTGTCGTGCAGCAGTGTGTCTACCAGATAAAGTTTAGGAATGTTTGTAAAGTCAAGAAACGACTAGTACAGCCTGGATTGGTCTGGAGCAGAACATTATCCAAACTGCTGTCAATGAATGGAGAAAGCGTCTCCTTGCCTGTGTTCGCACAGTGGGCCAATGCTTCAGGCAATTTTACTGCAAACAGTTAAAAAATGGACAACTGGATAAAATGTTAGCCAAAGTGTCAGAAATGTGAACAAAATGTGTTTTTACGCGTTATGTTAATTCAGCACTCATATTGCATTGTTTAAAAAGTGATATTACGCTGGTTGTGTTTTCCCCAGGTAGTGCAGAAACAAAAGTTGCATGAGGTGGGAAACTGAATAGTCATTTGATGGCAAGTTGTGTCAGGAATATTCATACCAAAAATTATCAAAATCTGATAATTGATTTTCAAGTTACAGTCGAAAATGTCTGGGACGTTTTTTTGAGACACAGTGTAGTTTACGTTTCCATCCGCGGTATTAACGCAAGCAGAAAATCTCTGCTACAGTTCACGGCAATCCGTACATCAAACTCGAGGAAAACTTGAAATACAATTTGAATAAAATAAACTTAAGAAATGCAAACTGGCAACAATAGCACAACCTGTGCATCAAACTTCAGGCAAATTAAAAATACAATTCAAATTTTTAAAAATCAGGAAATGCCACTAACTGGCATCCAGAATGCAACACAATTCCAAGAAGGCAAGAATTTCTACAGCAAGGTAACCGACTCGGTACCCAATTAAATGCAAGTAATTTTCAACTATGGTAATCAATTTTTCTGTGAAAATTCACTGCAACATGACAAAGTCGAACAGTCAGATATCTCAAGTACTGGCTGGCCAGAAATTATCGGAAAAAATGCCCAAGGTTACCGGGCTTTTCCAGATCCATAAGCCTACTTTTCCATAGGTTATCACAACAAAAAGTAATAATAATATTGGTAATCTCTGGGAGCTCCCCCAAATGAGGTTAGGTGTATTTCCGAGCATTTTGCACCCCAGAAACCACATCTGGTGACATTTGTTGATACAATTTTTTTTCAGATTTTGCACAGATTCACAGTGTTTTCCATGGACCGAGAATGCTCTGAATGTTCCAGGGTTTTCCAGTTTTGTAGCCACCATGAAGTCGTGACTAAACACTGCAAATGGATATACGAGTAGACTCAGTGGTCAAAGTAGGTGGGAGACTCAACTTCCTTTTCCATTCTTCCCTTTTGCCCCCTGTCCTTTCCCATGCCTTCTCTCCCTCCCCATATAATTATTAGGTCCCTTAAATACAGTTAGGGGGTCTGAGGGAGTGCTGTAAGCTCCGCCAGTGAGTGGAAATCAAATATGGTGCATTTTGGTCATAAAATCAGTCATATGTTGGCACCAATTATTGTACTAATTTCCTCAAGACTTAACTGTGTACACAGTGTATGCATTTTTTTAATATATTACTGTGGCGATAGTATCCTTGTAAGTTTATAAAAGTGAGTAACTTTTATACATTTTGACTTAAAAGGTTGCAGATTTAATAACAGGACACATAACTGGTTTGTGATTTGAAATCCTACATGCAATGCATCATACATGAATTTATGGATCATTCAAATCAGACCGATTTCAGCATGCAGCAGCAAAGGTGGCCACGGTTTTGGGGAGAAAATGCAAGGACTTTCAAGTATTTTCTAGACCCACACCAACGATATTTTACCACACGTCTTAGACGTTTCTGGCACATGAAAAAATCTTCACACCAGGGTCACAAAGATTTTGGAAAAAACTCAAATTCAATGAGATTCAAGTCCCTCTTACATCAAATTCCAAAACCATAAACCTGATTTGATATTCAAGAACCTTCCTGATGTTCGAAAGAAAGAACACTCAGCTTGTTTGGAGTTGAGGGGGGTAACGCCGACCTCAAACAAAGCAGGTACAAAACATTGGTGCTAAATTTTGATGTGAGGTAGCTAGAAATGGCAAAGTCAAAAAATCGGAAATTTACTCTCAAAAATTTTGGGGGTGGGGGTAGGGTGTACCCAAACTGCAGAGGGGGAATCTACAACAGAATATCGTGTGAAAAATTCATGTAGATCGGTCCAGTCGAACTTTAGTTGTATACCGGCGAAGTTCTAAGACTGTGCAATAACCGGGTAAATTGGACTTTTCGCCATTTTGAACCACACACCAAATTTGACCGGAATTAGATACAAAGCTGAAACTTGGCAGTTTTCTTGACTGAGCCATTGTGTATAAAAATGCGGACAATGGGCCCGACGGCATTGTAGCTGAAGTCGCTAAGTGGCGCCAAAGTAGACATTTCATGCCAAATCGGCCTCCCTGACGAGTGGTTGGGGTCCTGAAAATGCATTGCGTAGAAGCACATTTTCTAGACATAGCACGTCAAAACAAATTGTCTGAAACATAATTATTTGTTAATTTTTTTTAGCTATTAAGGTCAGATGACTGGACTTTGTTTATTCTCATGACAAACCGGTCAAAAAGAGGGTTTTTGGCTCTAGCCCCTAAACGGTGACCCCTGGGAAAAAGTGTCGGGGACAAACATTGTTTATCTTGGCCTGGCCTATCATCTGGCATCGACGTCAGGGCTTTAAGTTTACAACTGAAGCCTTTGGTGCAAATACAAGACTTTACGTTACATTTACGTTACTATTTATATCCACCTTTCACTGGCTACCAACATCTTTTATGCTGAAGCTCTCAATTCTACACAATTCCACCAGACTAATCGAAGCCTATTGTTATTTGTAAGTAACTAAGTGTCATCATGTAAACAGCCGCCATAAACCACCCTAAACTGAAGTGCTGTTACTAAAGGGAATTCAATTAATCAGTTAACAAGCTAAATAAAATTTCATGTTTTAGTTAAGTGGTGAAACTCGAAAGTCAAACTGCACCTCAAACTTTGTATTCAGAAATAAAGTGGTCAAATTATTTGCTTCTAGACTGATCGGGAGCCACCAGTCAAACCATCAACCTTACGAAATACCAAAACTGTACATCCAAAAATTAAAAACATGCCGATAACAGACAAGCCATTAACAGGCCCGAATGACATGGATACATCATGACACAAAAAGTCAATATGCAATTTCCCAATGACTATGCACAGTAAAACAAGTCATATCCATTTGCCTCCTTCTCCCGCAAAAACAAAACGAAATCACAACATTTGCTTATATAGCAAAGTCTATAGCAACTTAAAATTGCTCACTGTCATCACAACGTCACTCTCTGCAAATGGACAAACTAAAAGTTGGTTTACAAACATTACAAGGTAATAGCCAATCCACATAGGCCAACTGTCAACCGGTGTAAAACACAACGTGATCACTTTCCAGACCAAATGAAATTCCCCGACTTTTCCAGTAGCACAAGCAAAGACTTATCGATATACTGTTTAACACTACAGTTGACGGTCACTGCTTCACAATAATTAAGAACAGGCCAGGCAACCCCTGATTTCAGGACTCATGAACTGTGTCTGGCACCGTAGTGAGCAAAAAATGTTTTAAAATATAATGTAAAACCTTGTAATTCTTTCAGGAAAATTTTTCGGCAATTTTTTACACCAAGACTTTCCCCCCATCAATTCCCCGACTTTTACTGACAATCCTGACATCTGTATAATTCCGACATTTCCGGGTTGTCCAGACTAGTGGACACCCGGTTAGTAAAGCTAAAATGCTCATCATCACCGCAACGTCTGTGTTGGCTTTCGAACAATACAAGTTAATGGGCACTGCTCAAAGGCAGACTGTCAAGCAGTGTAAAACAGCAGAGTAAGTCGGTGTAGTTAACACAGCCTCATATAACATAACACAACATAACGTGCAATAAAAACTGATACATGACCAGCGCAGGAATCAAAAAGAGTGGCCAGTTATTAGACAAAAAATCTGAGGTCTCATCAAAAACATTTCATAACTCTCAAGCACCTTTTCCAAACAAACGTATTCCAACTGTGTCTTACCTACCCACCACGTGATGTCAGAGAATAAGAGCATGAAGTTAGTAATACTGAATAAGTAACGATAATCCAGCAAATCAGTAAGTATAACAAATCTGAAAACCGGGGAGTTAAGTTAATTATATTGACTGCACCGAGGTAATGATTTTTACGCACATGAAATAGTTCAAGACCCTATTCAGTTTTCGAAGGCTTTCTAGATCCCGTAAATATGGAAACTTTTTTTCAACAACGTTCAATGTGACCACCCTGTAAAATGGTAAGGACATTCCTGACACAACTTGCCATCAAATGACCCTTCAGTTTCTCACCTCATCTAATGTATGCTTCTGCACTACCTAGGGAAAGCAGATCAAGCGAAATATGTGTTGAAATAAACAGAAAACCTGAAAAAAATATTCCCAACATTATCGATCGTAACTTGAAGAAAGATCAGCAGATTTTAATATTTTTCGGCAGAAATATTTGGGACACAACTGGCTATTAAATAAGTGTTTTAGTTTCCATCTCACCCAACGTCTGCTTTTGCACTACCTTGGGAAAGCAGACCAAGCATAATACGTGTTGAAATGAATTGAAAAAAGGCCAATAAATTCCATCTATCCTAATCTGTGGGCCCCAACAGCCGGTCTATTACAAGGTTTGACTGTCGTGCAGCAGTGTGTCTACCAGATGAAGTTTAGGAATGTTTGAAGAGTCAAGAAGTAACTGGTACAGCCTGCATTGGTCTGGAGCAAAACTTTATTGATACTGTTGTCAATGAATGGAAAAAGCATCTCCTTGCCTGTGTTCGCATTGTGGGCCAACACTTCAAGCAATTTTGCTGTATAGGCAGTTGAAAAATGGACAACTGAATGAAATGTCAGCCACAGTGTCAGAAATGTGAGCAAAATGTGTTTTTACGCATTATGTTAATTAAGCAATCATATCGCATTGTTTAAAAAGTGATATTTCGCTGGTTGTGTTTTCCCCAGGTAGTGCAGAAACAAATGCTGGGTGAGGTGGAAAACTGAATGGTCATTTGATGGCAAGTTTTGTCAGGAATATTCTTACCAAAAATTATCAAAATCTGATAATTGGTTTTCAAGTTACAGTCAAAAATGTCGGGGATGTTTTTTTTGAGACACAGTGTATATGCAATAACACACGACTTTAAGATCATTCCGACCTAACTGACTTCAGCATGCAATTAATGTGTAACCTTTAAGGCGTGTACAATTACAGAGTGACATGACTAAACTTAACTCAGTTTAATAATAATAATAATAATAATAAGTAAACATTTATAGAGCGCACTATTATTTCGAAGAAATCTCTAGTGCGCTGAACTAGTTTTTGCTGAACCGAACAATGAGCAAGCAGGACTGTGTCACTGGCTGATGCGCAGCCACCGATGCCATTAGCTGGTGCCTACTGTAATGCATTATTGCTTGCCCATTGGTCAGTTCATCAAAAACTAAACCATGTCAGTTCAGTTCAGTCTCTCTATATGCAACTTTAACCTTCAAATTCAGGTGGGGCAACTACAGACTGAAAATAAAAGGTGGGGAATGCAGTGGCCCTACATTTTCCTTTACTTTGACCACCGATGAAAACCCCTTTAGCTGCTTTACAACATGCACCGATAATGACCCTTAATAATCACCAGCAGAAGAGCAGCGTTTGGCGGAAAATATTGATTAATAATTCTACCTGAAAACATGCAGCATGGACTCATGCATAGCATTAATCATGCATCAAAAGACTATTGAGTAATAACCTTATAAATCACACAAAACTGTTCACATTCGACAGCAGGTCTTAGAAACGAGTGGTGGCTAGAATAACAAGAGACAAAAGAATAATAACTTTTGAAATCCTCACACACAACATAGAAATAAAAACGTCTGTCAAATTTCTCGAGTCAATTTAAATGAGAACCTTTAGTGATACATTACACAAAATGTCACCTTAAAAAAGAAAGGATAAATCAAACAATATGCCCAGTAACTTGGCCACTGGCAATAATCATTTAAGGACTAGCTAACATTACATCACGTAATACTAGTTTATTAAATTTTGGTTCTGTTTCAGTTCAATTGGTGTTTGAAATATTTGCAGTTTTTGGTTTTGCCATGACAAAAAATGCAGGACTGGTTACGGAATAATTAGCACGAACGGATGGATCTCGTTTCTGCTGTTTCTGCATTACAGCAGAGTAAAACAGTCAACTAGTCGACTATCTTCCAAAAACAACAGACACAACTACAAAGTTCGTTCATACGAATTTCACATATTGGCTTCCCATAGTCCTAGTTTGCATTTCACACTAGTTGCCTGCAATTACTGTGAACAGACAATGGGGCGCATTTGCCATCGCTGTGTCAGAATGGAACTAAAAAAACGAACTGTTCGGTTTCTAAAAACTAAACCGACTTTTGGCTGCACAGAGTTTGATAATATACACAAAATGTAACACATCACTCACAAAGAAAGACCATGGTGCTCTCAGAACTGCTGCTAAACTCACTGAAAAAACCCAGGTTTTAACTCCCCCACAAAAAACCTCAAAAGTCCAAATTTCCATTTTTTGTATGCTGTACAGTTTTGCATGCTTACAGATCATAATATTTAATTTTATATTATGCAGAGATGCTAAGGCCTCGTGATCTTGAGGTCAAAATTTTGGCCTTGGCCTCAAATATTTGACACTTTTTGAGATCTATAGTATTAACTTGTAGAAATAACAGAAAGCAGTGACGTGGTTGACAGAAAAGTGTACAGCATCTTCTTCCCCATATATGATAACTCTGTGTCCCATTTTTTTGTTTCTTGGGGGCAGGGAATCTAAACATAAAAAACTTTTCCGCAGAAAACCTAGTTTTTCCAGCCCTCTGGTTAGCAACCCAGCGTTTCTCCTGGGACTACAAAGTACTTCTGTAAAGTAAAACAGTTTACTTTATCAATATAACCATTGTTACCAGCAATAGTCATTTATATACATGCAGTATGATGACGGGGGCAGAATGGCAAAATATCCTAGAATCTACTGTCAATAAATAACAATTCAAGAAAAATGGAAGGGAGAAAAAAACTTTCCACCCATGATGCATTTTACTGAATAGTGTTTTAACACTATTTTATGATAAATAGCAAGCACAGTAGCCCTAGCTATTTTTCACTTTGTATCAAGAAATAGAAGATATATTATGAGTAAACACTTGAAATTTTGACACAGAGCTTTATAGTTGAAAATAGGTGGCGTTAGGAGTTCACAAACTAGGCAAGGCATAAAAGTTGCAAATTTCTAACAAACGAGAAAATTACAGGTACACAAAATGTGAATGTTAGACCTAAATTTCCTCAAAATGAGGGTCTTCAGCCCCAAATTTTGTGAATTCTATGACAAAAATTTTCTGATGGGGAGAAAATTTTCAGACAAGGCAAAACTTAGTGTGGGTGGGCAATTGCTTCCTTACCTAACACTCCCTGCCACTGCTTAGAAAGTTCTGCCGGGAAACTACAGTACTAGCGCAGCAAAAAACCAAATTTGATTAAGTTCGGGGTGGGTTTTATTGGGCGGGTTTTTTAGGTGGGTAGCTGACCTCTCACCTATTCCTTCATATTTCTATGTGTTGCGACTTAATTCATCCTGGGCCACCCACATGCTCAAAAGTTTGCTACTTACAACATTTCCCAAATATCTTTTCATGTCAGATGGTAGTGGCTTCTATGGCCCATGTAAATCTAGAATCAAAATTGAGCTCGAGTTCACCCGCTCCCCCTATCTTCCTCTCCTTTTCTCTACCACACCCCGAATGTCAAACGATTTGTGGTGCATTTTGAGCTAATAATAGCGCTTCTGCTGATAGCAGTTTTGCATACACCCTTAGCAGAATTTCCCACCCCCTATTTTTCACTGTGCCTACAAGATACAGGGATAAAAGCCACTGGATTTAGGTAGGTAAATGAGGATGTTTTGCCATCCTGCCACTGTCAATACATATCACTCGGTAGATGACTCAGTCAAGGGAAAAAGTGTCAAATTTAGTATCCCCATCGACATATCACTTGAATGCAGTTTCTCCACATATTTTCAATTGATGCAGTCAGGAGAAGAAGTAGGGAATGCAGTTTCCACAAATATTTTTAGCCCTCCCTAGTCGCTAGTCGCTGTCAACAACAGCCCTGGTAGCGGTACCAGCTGATACTGACAATTGGTCTCCGATTTTCCCATCCCGACCAATAGCAGAATCTGGACTTTCCTCAGCCGAGGAATCTGCCATCTCTTTGGCCACATTATCTGTCATTTCTTTGGCCTCAATAGTATCCATCGCTGTTTCTTCAGCCACAGTTTCTTCAGCCATGCTATCCGTGGATTCATCGTCAGCCAAATTATCTGTCGTCCCTCCTTCGGCATCGGTCTCATACGCTGTTGTCTGTTCAGCCTCAGTTTCATCTGTAGTTATCTCCGTTGCCTCAGCATCCGTTGTCTTGTTGGCCGTAGTATCGGTCTCTTCGGCAGCCATGTTATCCGTTTTCTCTTCAGCCACACTATCCATCGTCTCTTTGGCCACACTATCTGTCATTCTCCCTTTGGCCAAACTATTCTCCATGCTCTCTTCAGCCCCATCTGTTGCTTCTTTGGCCTCTGCAGTGGTTGTCCCCTTGGCATCAATCCGTTGTTCTTTGGCCCCAGCATCCGTCGTCCCATCTGCTGTCTCTTCAGTCACATTATCCACCGTGTTGTCTTCGGCCGCTGTGATGGTACCATTTTCCATTGTTTCTGTATCCATCGGCTCTTGTTCATTGTGTTCCGTTTGGTCTGGAGGATGCTCAGTGCTTACGAAAAATACCGAGCCATCATCCTTTCCCACTTCTGCTACTTCTGTTGACGCCGCTGTTGTTGCTACTTCTCTTGCACTGTGAAGCGTACTTTCGTCGCTACCATCCACCACTTTCGCTGCTTCTGTTGCTACCGATATGGAAACCGACTCTCCACCATCTCCGGCCTTTCCTGCCATGCCTGCCTCTTGTCCTACTGCTGTATTGGTGAGCTTTTCCAACGCTTCTCCGGCTTCATCCGACCCTGGTAGGACTGCCACAGCCGCTGGTTCGGTGGATGCTGTGTTACCTGATGTTTCATCGCCATCATTGTCAGCGTTTGTCCCAAGCTGGGCGGGCTCCAGTTCTACCTCAATGTTTGTATCATCGACATTATCATTGCCATCATCATTTCCTTTCCGCTTCTGGAGGTCAGTTGCGGGGGCGACGGTTTCAACTACCTGTTCAGCCGTGGTGACGGGTGCCTCAGAGACGGATGCCGTGGTGACGCCAGTGGTTGCTGAGGTGATGCTGTTGTCACTGGAGCTGCTGGTCACCGTGGGTATCTGCAGCTCTGCATTGTCTTCGTTGTCCTTGTCCTTCCTGATCTTGTTGTCCTTACGATCGGTCTTCTTAGTCTTCTTTGCTGCATCCTTATTGACCACCTTTAAAAATAAATGAATCAAGTTTATTTGTAGTAGTAACAGTAGCAGCACTATAGCAGTAATAGCAGCACTGAAGTGATAGTACTTCCTAGTAGTAATCACAGTGGCAGTAGTACTGGTGTCGTTTTTGTACTTAGTAGTAGTAGTAGTAGTAGTAGTAGTAATTGACTGTATTACAATCAGCCTTGTCACTCACCGTCACAGAATCAAACGATCAAGCTTGTACACTGTACTAAGAGTACTGTAGTAGTATTAGTAGTAGAAGCAACAGCAGTAGTAGTAAAGGTTGTGTACGGCTTTTTATGGTAACTGTATCCCGAAACTACAAAGCATCACCTGCCATATGAAATGACACAGCAATACCTGCCACTAGACATAGGCAAATGTGATCCAAATTAACCTCAGCCAGACAGGCTGGTACTTGATTTACCTATCCTAAAAAGATAGAAGGCTGAGTTGATGTTAGTGCTGGTTATATACCTAATCGATTTACCTGTCTGCAGACGGTCACTGATCCAAGTAGTAACCATTTGATAGCAACCCACAACCTCTCGATCACAAGTCCAACATCATAACCATTACACTACCAGGTCACACATAATGAAAAAATAATACATAAAATTACTTCAAAATCGAGTCATTTCACAGTCTAAAAATGTAACAGCTAAACAGTGCAGTAGATAGCTAGCTGCCAGTGCCTAATGACTCTTCAAACAATCACAAGGTTTGAACTCTGGATCTACAATGACCTTCTGCAAAGCCACAACTGCTACTGCTGCTACTGCTACTACAGGCAGCTGCCTAATGGTTCAAGGACAAGGTCATTTGAACTCCCGATATTCCATCACTTTCAGAACTTGGTTTTGAAAATGCGAATGAAAGAAGGTCGACAAGCTGACATAGATGTCCTCTTTGTTTTCAGACTGACATCGCAGACAAGGTCTTAAGATGTGTGCAGAGCAACGTAACAGAACTGAACTGAAACGATTTAGTTTTTGATGAACTGACCAATGAGCAAGCAGAGTGAGCCAGTTGGTCATTGGTTAACACGTACGTGAATGTAGTCACGTAGGCCACTGACACCATTAGACGATGCCTACTGTAATGCATTACTGCTTGCCCATTGGTATGTTCGAAAAAAAATTAAACCATGTGAGTTTAGTTCAGTTCAGTTACGTCATACCATATGCACCTAAAGATTTCCCCCCTGATGGATGAAAAACAATTACCGATAGCAAATAAGATGCCGAGTCCGTGAGGCCAAAATTTGGCCTCGGCCTCAGTCTTTGCTTCGAAACCATGGCCTTGGCCCTAAGCATTTAGCCTCGGCATGGCCTCAGTCATAGTGTTTTGGCCTGTTAACACCAGCAAACTTCTAGCTTATGATGTCAACGTCACTTTTTACGCGCAACAGCACGCAGTCTTAGCCATCGTCTAAACGTCTGTCTGTCTGCCCATCAAACTGCAGTATTGTGTCAATATGGCGCAAGCTAGGATCACAAGATCTTTACTGTGGGCTGCCCCAAAGACTCATAGTTGATTGTGACAAAATTTTGTGCCCCTGGGTGAGGGGGTTCCCTTCGAACTAGGGTGTCAAAGAGAGGTACCCCCTCTAAAAGACGTTATTTATAGTGTGAAAAACGATTGTAGGTAAGTACAAACTTAATGCATATCAGAACAAGCACTGGTGATGGGCTTTTTAGATTTGTCAACATCGATGACCTTAAGCCCCCCAAATAGGTGGTTTTAGTGGGTTTTTTGCAATTTGTGGCTGCGGCGCATGCAGATTTCAAGAGTGAATTGCCACGAAATGGATGGAGATAGACCAAGACAACCTGCAAACAGGAACTGCTAGGCTGTCATGTGTCTCAGGAGCTTTGCTCAAATTACTTGTACAGTTCTACCTTTGACCTCGGTCTTAGCCTTGAACAGTTTTCTGCATCTTTGATCTTAACCTCAACTTTCTGGCCTTGACCTTGGCCTCATCCTTGGGAGCAAGTGCTTCTATCGCAATAATCTAAAGCTAGGAGGTCTGGGGGGTGGGGTGCTGTAAACTTCCCCAGCGAGTCCCACAAAAAACAGTTTGTGCACTGTATTTTGAACTCAAAACAGCAATCGGGCTCAAGTTTCCCCCCCTCTTTCGAGCTTCTTCCCTTCCCTGCCTTTCCCTCAATCTGCCCTTTTCCCTTTCC
>Ga0056128_1003096_pt1 | contig 20195 bp, 14 predicted proteins | sample WorMetLIZISLAND2_FD_71113 | JGI IMG/M metagenome (GOLD analysis project Ga0056128, IMG submission 71113) | Marine gutless worms symbiont microbial communities from Max Planck institute for Marine Microbiology, Germany - Olavius geniculatus... ... | reverse complement strand
GTCACCGATCATCTTGTACACTTCCCTGGTCTTATATTCTCCATAGTATTTCTCTGTGTCCTCGCACTGTCTCTCCAGCCATTTCGCTTTGTCTGCTCTGGCCGCTTTTCGTACCTCATTACATTTCTGTCGATATTCCCTGTCTGCCAGTTCGCTACTGTCTTTTTTATTCTTCAAGATCCTTTTTTCTTGAACTAGACTTAGTGTCTCTGGTGTAATCCATTTCTTAGTTATCATCTCTTTCTCTGGAATCGGCTCCCATTGCACAAACAAAAGCTAAGTGTTTTAGCTACAGGGGGTTCCCCCCCTGAAGCCCTGGCCAGAGACTCGGCCCTGGACCCCACTACATTTTTACGCGCGATAGCAGAATGCTTCGCGCGTCTTAGCTATCGTCTGGGCGTCTGTCTGTCCGTCTGTCCGTCACACTCGTGATCTGTATCAAAACGGTGCAAGCTAGGATTGGTAGGACTAAGTTATGTTACTAGTGTGAGATGACGTAGTCTGACATTGAGCAGATCTAGTTAATTGACTCCACAATAACTGTATACTTAATTCGCTGCCGTGCCGTTGAAGCGAGCACATCTCGCTCTCTTTTGCTATCCAATACATAGGGTGTCGCCCCGGACTGTATATAGAGTCGAGTGTGTCTTACTATACACTGTGTCTCAAAAAAAATCCCCGACATTTTCGACTGTAACTTGAAAAGCAATTATCAGATTTTAATAATTTTTGGTAAGAATATTCTTGACACAACTTGCGATCAAATGACTAATTAGTTTCCCACCTCACCAAACATTTGTTTCTGCACTACCTGGGGAAAACACAATCAGCGAAATATCACTTTTTTATCCAATGCGATATGATTGCTTAATTAACATAACATGTAAAAACACATTTTGTTTACATTTCTGACACTTTGGCCGACGTTTCATCCAGTTGTTCATTTTTCAACTGCCTGCAGTAAAATTGCTTAAAGTGTTGGCTCACTATGTGAACACAGGCAATGAGATGCTTTCTCCATTCACTGACAGCAGTATCGATAAAGTTCTGCTAAAGACTAATCCAAGCTGTACCAGTCGCTTTTTGACTTCACAAACATACCTAAACTTCGTCTGGTAGACACACTGCTGCATGACAGTCAAACCTTGTAATAGACTGGCTGTTGGGGCCCACAGATTAGGATAGATGGAATTTATCGACGTTTTTCATTCATTTTAACACGTATTATGCTTGGTCTGCTTTCCCCAGGTAGTGCAAAAGCAGACGTTAGGTGAGGTAAAAACTAAAACACATTTAATAAGCATTTGTGTCAGAAAAATTTCGGCCAAAAATTATTAAAATCTGCTAATGATTCTTCAGTTTACGATCGATAATGTTGGGGATGTTTTTTTCAGGTTTTCTGTTTATTTCAACACATATTTCGCTTGATCTGCTTTTCCTAGGTAGTACAGAAGCATACATTGGGTGAGGTGGAAAATCGCACAGTCATTTGATGGCAAGTTGTGTCAGAAATATTCATATTGAAAATTATCAAAATTTGATAATTGGTTTTCAAGTTACAGTCAAAAATGTTGGGGATGTTTTTTTGAGACACAGTGTAGATTTTTTACATTCGCAGCTAAAACCCCCAAACAAACAGGGCTAATAGGATGACGAAATCTTTGCCACGGCTGCCTCAAGGTCTCTAGTTTTTCGTGCCCCTGGGTGAGGGGTTTCCCTCGAACGAGGACGTCAAAGAGGGGTACCCCCTAAAAAGACGTTATTTTAGCGTTATTGGCTCGTATAGTGTGAAAACGGTTGCAGATAGGTACAGACTTGATGCCTATCGTAACAAGCACTGGTGACAGGCTTTTTAGATTTGTAAACATCGATGACCTTGAACGACCTTAAACCCCCAAAAAAGGGTTTTAGTGAATTTTTCGCAATTTTTAGATGCAGCACACATTTCAACACTGAATTGCGACGAGATGGCTGGAGATAGACCAAGACAACCTGCGTATGAAATTTTCAGTATTAAACGTGGGTTTTAGCAGTCTAAGTCCCGACCCGCTAGGTTCAAGGAGGCTGGCGCAGGCGGTCGTCAAAGACGGCTACCCCCCTGAAAAGTGGTTCTTTTATCGTAATTATCTCGTGTAGCGTAAAAAAACGGTTGCAGATAGGCATAGACATGCTGCTTATCGTAACAAGCAATAGTGACAAGCTTTTCATTGGTGTCAACGTCGATGACCTTGAATGACCTTAAATTCTCAAAATAGGAGTTTTTAGTGATTTTTTGGCGACTTCCGGCTGCGACACACATTTTAAGAATGAATTGCGCCGAAATGGCTGGAGATAGACCTGGAGCTCCTGCGTATGACATTTTTAGCATAGAACGTAGGCCTACAATTTTTAGAATCTAAGTTTCGATCTCTTAAATTCAAGGAGTCTTCCGTACGAAGGCTTCAAATTTAAGTACTTTTTAAAGATGCATTAATCTTATTGCTGTAGGCCTACGTACACTGATTGCCAAAGTGGCAGGACCGCTGCTATCGCGCGTCACGTGAGCTTTTCTCAAATTACTTGTTTGATGCACACAACTGAATAAGGTCGCCATTTGACGCATGCAAAAAAATATTGCACCCCCTGTACCCCGGCCCTTGCCCCCCGTTGCCTCCCCAGCTTCAGATTTCTAGCAGCGCCCATGCCGCATAGGGATGAGTGAGTGCGTATGGTTTAACGTCCCAGCAGACACAATATAGGTCATTTCGGGCTCGGCCTTTCCAGGCAAAATGCACGTAGGCCTACACATAATAACAGAACAAAAGTTTAACCTATACAGGAAGTCTAACCTTTATGAAACACAAAACCTAAAAACAACCTAAACCTAAAATTGTAAGAACTGCCAATTTTAAGTGTGCAGAAGTAACTAACGGTAATGGCAGTTCTAATAATCTTCCCTCTTATTCTTCAGTCATCAGCATAGGGATGAAGCACGTTGTACATGTAACTGAAACTAACCGTTCGTACGCCTGCGGTGTCGAGTTTATAGTAGCCTTGTCATTCCAATCTTTGGACGTGTTCATATGGAGAACTGCAACACGGGGTTAAAGCTTTTGGAGTCGGCAGGAAGAAAACATGACCTTTGTGCTTTTTGAGGTCAGAGATAATATATTTTCGTTATCAAACACATTTAAAACAGTGTTATAGCAGAACGATGAACAGGCCTCTGAATTCACGCGCCTTGGTGAGGTACGTACTGAACTGTAATTTATGTTCTGGAAACAACTGTCCTAAGTGGAGTAGGGGTTAAACCGCCAAACTCCTCCCTGTGCTTAAAGCCACATTACAGTCAGAAACAAATTCTATAACGGTGGATCGGACACCGGCGCATCATCGTCGTCGACGTCACTGCTGACATCTGTTCGTTGAAGTAGCAGCCGGATGAACTCGCCACTGCTGTAGACTAGCCTTGCCGACGTCAAGTCGACGGACAACGACAGTGTTTTGTTGGACGGCAATACGAAAGACGGAAAGCGATCTGTCGCAGCCAGTCCGCCGGACACAGTTTGACGACGAGGTCGAAGTACTGTCCGCGGGTCGTCCAAGTCTCGTCGTTCTGGACGTTCATTTGCGTCGTCGTCGGTGTCCTGAGTCCGATGATTGTCGACTGTGATGCGCGGGATGCTGAGCGTTGTCAGTGACGACGTGTAATGCCGGGTGGTCGCCTGGCGCTGGGTGGAGGCTCCGCGACCAGGTCGACGGCGCAGACTGGACCGAAGTTGATCGTGGGTGGCACGGCGGCACGGCACGCTGCCGGACCGCCCACGGTGCTGTGCTGGGTGAGGCGAGGTGATCGATGGTTGGGACGGTGACTGCGGCAGTGATGAGCCGAACATGTGCCCGGTGATCGGCGCCGGTGATTGGCTGACCGACACCCCGTGCTGCGCATGCTCGCTCTCTTCCTCCAACATCGTCTGCACGCAGTATCACACCATAACAACTTATTTGAATGACGGTCATTTCCTTATCGGAATATTACTGTATCCTAAGACATGCACATGCCAACTGCATAAAGTACGCTACAAATTGCAACAGCAGTTTTATAATGGCAGACATTTAGACAAAAATAGCCCATAAATCATACTTCGAGAAGTTTCGGTCGTCGTTTAGCGGCGGTAGCTGCATGTCGTTCCCGTTCGGCTTGTTCCAGTTCTCGCTCGATTTCCGCTTCCAAGTCGCCGTCGTCGTCCAAGTGTTTATGTGACTCCTGCAAGTAAACGCAAAATAATTACGTCGTAGATTGACGAATCTATTATTAATTTTTTATTATTTTTCTTTTTACTGTGATCATCTCTGCGCCGAATGTCACGTGAATCTACGTAACTCCAAGCGCCTGATATCAGCGGGTTTTAAAAGTTGCGGGGCAAGAATTTGCAATTTTCCGACAGAGCTGCGGATTTTCTACAGCGGAGACCACGGGTGTGCAAAATTTCAATTTTGTTCCTCAATTCACTCTACCCCCAGAAATGGAGTATTTCCGTTCTACAATTTTGTATTAAAAACGTCCGACAAAAAATCTTTCAATAGGCTAAAATTTAGGGGGATTTCCCTTGCCGTCCCGCTGTCACGGCGCAATCACTACGTAAGAAAGAGATCAATTGCTAGAACATGCGGACATGTTTTAAATACCTCGAGGTGTTTCATAAGCACGGCGACGACAACGTTGACGAGAACGAACTGAGCCACGAGGACGAAAACAACGAAGAAGACAGGGGCAACGACACGACTGACGCAGCAGTTTTTAACACAATCATCGGATGAGTCGCAGTCTTCACGCAGGGTGTCCTGCATGTGTCACAACACATATCTGCTGTACGTGGCCATCACCAAACAAATGCAACACAATTCTCAAGAAATTCCAAGGCCACAGACATTTTTTGGAAAAAGCAGTAAATATAGTTTATTTATTCACCACAAAGGTAGACACACACAAATGAACAGACAGACAGACATACAGACAGACATACATACACACAAAAGACAGTAAAAAACAAGCAATTCGCGTAACCTAATAGAGTCCATCACATACAAGAGATGATATACTAACTGTACTAACAGAAAAGTCACAAACCAGCTGTGGCGCTAAACCAAGAAAAAATAGTTTGTCTAATTGCGCTAAAAAGCAAATTAACATCCACATCATAAGAACGACATAATTAGTTGAATTCAATTGAACTGAACTGAATAACAGAAATGATTTATTTTGCGACTGTCCTTTAAGCCACACTGTGCGTTTTGGTCGTTTTGGTCTGTCTGTCTGTCTGTCTGGCAACGTCAGAGACGCTCGACAACTGGTCAGACGGCCGCATACTATGTCGCCCTTTGTTTATAATTATAATATATCTGACCGCTGAGTTCTGACCTTCATGATGCCGTTCCAATTGTCGCCGGTAGCAACGCGAAACAGCGTCAGAAACGCCATGCCGAAGTTGCGGAAGTGGGCGTGGTCACTTAGTCCCTCGCATGGATGAGCGTCCGAACATTCTGCAATATACACACTCCGTCTGCTTCACAAATGCAGGCCACGCCTACTCGTACAACAATTCCATTTTTGGAAGGGAAGGTTTAGGGCTACTTAATTTACTGTATAATATGATTTTGCATTATTTTCATACGACTTTAACTTGTACAAACTACTGGTATGTCAGGTGATGTTAACTATTATAGTAAAGCTACTATGAGCGCTGTTTTAAACCAGGTATGTCTCGACATCACGTGTTTTCATCAGTTCTTCTGTACTTGCATTTTTGTCAATGAACGATGATGATGAAAATGGAACGGGTAAAAGAACAAGCTCACTTGACTAAAAGGTGAGAAGTGGTGGCCTACGCACGCTACTCGGCAGTATCAATGTCTCATCCTTGGCACTTTCTCTAGTCTATGGCCACCTCACATTTTCCAGGAGGAAAACTTCTTTGAATAAGCCACTGGCTGCAGTCTGTTATCTTGGTTACACGTATACTAAAATGTTGCAAAACATTTTTATCAAATCTTGCCGACATAATAACACCTTCAACACTAGTTGAAAACAGGTCGTAAATAGAACTGAAATAAAACATGAGAGAATGCAGATAGTCGTTCTTGATATGTGACATAACTATAACAGCAGATTGCTCACCGACTCTGCCGAACAGTTCGACGCCGAGAGCGGCAAAGATGTAGAAGAGTAGAAAGAACAGAAGCCCAAGATTGCCGACCTCCGGCAGTGCTTGAACCACGGTGTCAAGCAGAGCACGAACTGACACCGCCATCTTGAGCAACTTCAGAACTACAAGCACGACATCATGAAACTACATGGCTGCCGCTGCTGAGACAGCGCAAACCTTCATAGAGTTTATAGTCCTGTCACATGGCAAAAAAACTGACTCAATACAACCTGCTATAATTATGTATCCGTTTAAAGCAATTCCCGGATCCTAACGCCACCAAAATCTAATCATTTGGTCCTTTGGTCAGGCCGCATTTCTCCGAAAAAAATTCAGTAAAACTGGTTCATAGCTTTGTGAGTAATTTGGTAAACAAGCAGACAAACAAACAGTCAAAAACTCAAACATGCACAAATTTGATGCCCTCCTTCGGTAGAGCTGATACGGCTAGGTCAGTAAAGTGATATTTTCAATCAAAACCGCTGTCAGAGTCTGTATTTTTGTATTGTAGTAGCCTTGCCTTAACAATATGAAAACACCATTACAAAGTTACAGAGAAAAAAATAAGTAATTCTCTGTATCATTAAAATATCCTCAGTGCATGCTGCCCACACTATTATTGCATTTTACGGCGGTCGAGGTCCTTGTCCCTTTTGCACTCCATGCCTAGCAGTAGCAGGTGTGCCACAAAATTATCGTGAAAACTCTATGTAATTGGTAATTACCCCTGGCAATGCGCAGTACTCGCATGACTCGTATGATGGTTGGATTGATTGGAATGACGCCCGATTTCATCTCCTCCAATATGATGCCGGCTACTGACAGCAGCACGATGCCTACATCCAACTGATTCCACCTACGAAACACGTCGCCTATCGAATCATATACGAGCATACAAATTGAATTTTTAAACCAACACAAAAGCGTCATAGAAACTGACTATCTGCACGGACAATAGACATAAATACAGCAAGGTGTGCATGTGTATCATCAGTGAAAAATAACAAACCAGCAATTCCTATGCTGTTCTAATCAGCACCGAAAAGCATCAGAAAAAAGTAATGTCGCACTCATACATAGGTTCAAAATGATCACGGATAAGAGTCATCACAAACTATTATGTACGAGTACTGTAGTTACACCAGTAATAAAAAAGAAAGTAATAACATTAATGGCATGCAAAAGCGATAGAAATAAACTGAAATGAACTGACTGCACTGATATATTTTAGTTCAGTTCTTTCGCTTAGAACACTCTTGTACGTGGTAGCAACTAAACTGAAGTAAAATTTCGCTTTATTTCGGTCGCAAGGTACACATTTAAATATGAAATAGTTCGCATTTAGACGACGAATACGTCACGTTACACGCACCTGTCACTGAGATACTTGAAGAAACCGAGTGACGTCATTTTCACCCCGGACTCTAGCACGAAGACCGACGTGAAGAAAAAGTTGCATATTTTTAGAGCAAATTCCAATTCCTGCATTTGACACGATCAGTCAATCCAACGTCATCATCGTCGATATACTAATAATCAGTATTATTATCATTTTATCTGAGCAAAAAGGGTGCAAGATATGATATCACGCGTGGTCGCTGCTGCCCCTTTCAACGCGCGTCCGTGATCGGCAAGTTGTACACACAATGCGTAGGTAAACAGGCACGCTGTGGACAGTGGACACAGTTCATTTCTGGATTTTTAACAGCCACAAACTTTGACCACTTGGAGTGAACATCAACATCAATTTAGTTTTTATAGCTTTTTTGTTTTCAATTTTTTAGTCCGTACAGCACAGACAGACGGACGAGTAAGACCCATAATATTAAGAAACTGCACAGTAATAAGCCCGCCTACTGATAACGGTAACTGATGTGACGACAGCGGTTATGCTATATGACCACAATGTCTGGGGTATGCAACGACGTACGTACGTCGGGCATGAGGTAAAACTCGAGAGCCATGGTAATGACATTGAGTCCGATGACGCCTGCGATGCACAAGTCAAAGTACTTGCTGGTGACGACTGCGTGCAGCAGTAGACGAGGCTTCGAATAACTCGACCAATACGGCAACTCACGCAGTCCTGTACACGCATAAAGTTCCAATAAAATTAAACTACTGCACAATATAGCGTATTACAAATGTCACCAAATTAAAATTAAACGAGTAAAATTTATCGGCAAAAGCTATGTTAAAATAGTAATTATTGACGTTGACATTGGCTCCACTCATGCATGACCTTCAGAACTGGACAAATTCATGTTTGGCCGCCGCCACATCATCAGCTAAAAATCGGTGAAATAACGCCCGTTGTGCGCCAAGATATCTCGCTAACATAGTGACCGCGCGTCTATCATGCACCGTTATGGAAATGTAAAAAACTTACCGGTTTATAACTGTGTGTAAGGACAACAGCAAAAATCATTTATGTAACCTTAGATGGGGCTATGCATATGGCGTCCTTACAAGCTGACTTTAATTGGTAATTACTAACATAGTCTAAAGCCTTCTTTACTTAAAGGAAAGGGGAAGGAAAAAAGGAAAGGAAGGTAAAGGAAAGGAAGGTAAAGGGAAGGGGAAGGGAAAGCGAGAAGTAAAGGGAAGGGGAAGCGAAAGGGAAAGGGGAAAGAAAAGGAAAAAGGGGAAGAGGAAAAAGCAAGGAAGAGCGGAAGAGGAAGGAAAAGGGAATAGAGAAGGTTAAGGAAAAGAGGAAGAAAGATGGGAAATGGGAAAAGGGAAGGGAAAAGGAAAATGGAAGGATAGCTTAAGGAAAGTTAGACGCACGCACGGACACACAGGTGATTTTATACTCTGTTCAATGCTATGCAAAGCCTTGGACAGACAATAAAATGTTGAGAAGTGTGTATGGTATGATCTTACGTTTGCGGCGTCGTTCCAGCTTGCGTGCATGCTGTGCTGCGCGTCGCGCCTTCTCTTCTTGTTCCTGACTCTCACGACACACTTTGCCTCATTGCAACCCTCACGCTGGCCTTACCCCCAGGACCTTTGACCTTTGAGCTTCGAGTTGTTCCTGACTCTCTCTGCACTTGTGGAAGTTTTCGACGACGACGCCGACGAACATGTTGAGCACGAAGAACGCCACCAGCAGCAGGAACGATATGAAGTACAGCAGGCGCCATTCGTTGTGATTTACTTTCGGCTGAATCACGCCCACACAACAGAACTACGTGTTACACTGTAAGTTAAAATTAACTGGACTTTGATTAATAACCCGCGACAATGACACATATTTTACAACGCTTGAAAACTATAAAATTACGCAATAGATGCCTTAGTGTCACAGCACTGAACACGACGGACCTGCATATCAACTCCGACAGCGTCGAGTCCCGTGTACATGATGTTGACCCAGCCGTCCTTTGACGCCAGGACAAACAGCGACATCAGAGCCTATAGCCAACCCCAGACAACAACCCACGTACAATAGCAAGCATTGCCAAGCATATAGCTGTGTCGACATGATATGCGGTCGTCCGTCCAGCTGTCAGGCGTTTCAGGCGTTGACAGTAAATTAGGTCACCGCACAAACCTGACTGCGCGAGATATGCGTCGTTTTCTTCGAGTTTTTTTAAACATCCGATAACCTTTACCTTTGACTTTTTTAACTGAAAATAGGCGAGCGTTAATTTTGGTATTTTTATCTATGTTTTCGAGTCAGAAGCCGAAACGAGACAGAAGAACAGACCAACAGACGGTCAAAACGTGAAACGCGGCCTATAAAACGGCTGCACAATACAGCTTAAATAACGTTAACGTTATAGCTCGAGAAAGACCACACTTTTACAATATGTGTAATTTAATTTATTCTCTTATTCACATTTTCACCACGAAATTTGCATTATGTTTCAAAGCACAACATGCTTTATTCTTATTTTTACAGCATTTTACCGTTTCAAGGTGTAGGTGGGGATAAATTTTTCCCGTGCGTAAGCCTGTGGCGCCCATTTAACTGCAGAAAAAAAATTAGCGACGTCTGCAATTACGTAGCCGCTTCTTTGTGAACTTAGCAGCAATACTACACGAATATTTAAATGCTGAGGATCAAAACTTTGCTGTCAAGGACAAACATATTGACCGCAGGTTGATTAGTAAAAGGTCATTGAAAACAAGAACTAACAACAGAGTCATCTAGTAGGTCATCACTGCAGACCTGGCCGAGATCGTCGAAGTTGTACTTGTAGTTGATCCAGCGGAACGGAGGTCCTTTGTTGAGGCAGTCCGTCTTGTTGATGACGTCACTCACGTCACCGCCCACGCAGTGATACAGCATACCCTTAAACAACTGTATCACACGCATGCGCAATGCTGTCTTTACTGATCGTGAGCAGCTTCACACCTTAAGAAAACAACTTCTGGTGCGCACGAGTGTAAATATTTTTTAAATTACTATGTACAGCCAATTTGGAGTTTTTTGGCAATTTTGTCCGGTTTTGGGGTATGATTGCGTGCGACATTGCCGCTGTATCAACGGGTTTTGTTTTTATTGAAAACTTCAGGCGTACTGCTAAAAGTGCGGTCGACTAAAACCACTGACGCAGTCGACATTTTATGTAGGCTGTCATCATTTTATTGCTAAGTCTACATAAAATGTCGACCTAGCGATAACATAATGGTGATGACTGCACGCGCATACATGTAGGGGTTGTCTGTTGTTTCCATCGCGGCAAACAACAGACAACCCCTACATGTATGCGCCGACAGTAAGCGAAATCTTACAATAGACATTTTCGGATTTTTTTACCTTTCTTGCGTTTGGTGACCATCATCTTTGAGTTTTTTAAAATTGAGAATTGGCACACCGGTCAATCTATTTTTGTTTTCCGCGTTGTTTTGTGTTCGAGTTAGAAATACGTAAGGGACAGACAGACAGATAGGTAAGACATGTAATGCGACCCGCTGCACAATAATAATTTCGACAGACTTGTACCTGAAGTCCGAGAATGCCGAAGATGATGAAGAACGTGCAGCAGATGAGAACGATGTTGCCGATTGGTCGAAGTGACGACAGTAACGTCTGCACTACGAGCTTCAGTCCAGGAGCTCGACTAATCACTCTGTCACCCGCCCGCCCAGTCACAATGCATCATTTATATAAACGGCTTTATAATACAGTGATTGATTTGCAACACAATGCAAGAAATTTTTATAAATCCTGCAAGGTATGCGAAAACTAAGGAATAGTTTTGAAATGATCTGGGTGAGAAGCCGAGAAGGTTACTAGCCTACACACGGCAAACTTTTAGCTATAATTTTACGATTTCGTAAATTTGTCTAACTGGTGTACTTACTAAAACTTACAGTTTGATTTTTAATCAATTTAGCAAATCCTGTAGACGTGCCGGTTAATACCACCAACGAGATAAATATTGTCGTAAAGCGTTGGTGTTTGGTGGACTCCGTACTTACAGATTTTTGGCTTCAATGTTTTTAGAGTAGGCTAAACATTTTTGCGTGACAGAAAACAAAAATAAGCCTTATTATATTCGTATCGATCATTGACCGGTTTTTAAAATTTCGAGTTTTAAATTTTAAAAAGTGTTCATTAAGCCTACTGACCGCAAACCGCAAACTGAGTATCAATTATTACCTGTATAATCACAGCTTTAATTACTATACTCTGCTCTATACTAGGCCTATACCAATAAGACGGATAAATATAATTATTAGCATAAAATATTATTATTAAACTTAATGCCGGCGTTAGAAAGTTGAAGGCCCCCCAAATACAAGTGTGAGGCCCTATAATAAGGGGTCTGCAAGCGGAACTCCCAACGGGGTCCAGGGGCAGAACCCCTGGTCAGAAGGTCAGAGTGGCGAAGCCCCCTAAGTTGAAACACTTTGGGCTTTTAGACGTTCACTAAAAGTCGCAAATTTGCACACTTAAAAAATGTGAAACGTAAAAAATCAGATACAATTTGTGTTGTCTTTTCAAAAAATGACGTCTATAGGCCGCAATACGTCATAGATTACTGTACAGTAATAAAAATTAATAAACTTGTCCATTTTGGGGGTAAACTTTGCACATGTTTATTCATTTTATATTGTAAATATATATTTTTTTTAAATTAGAAATTTTTTTTCCACACTTAGCATGAGGCCCCTGAGCATACGTGAGGCCCCCCCGGCTCTGACCGGACTGAAAGCGAACGAAATTGGCTAGGTACCTGAGTGGACGGAGTGTGCGAAGAAGTCGAAAGACGCGGAGAATGCCGAAGATGCGAGGACTCTGTGAGCTGGACAGCATCACAAACGCGATGTCAACGAGCGATATAAACACGAGGAAACCGTCCATCATGTTCCAGCCACTCTTCAGATAGGCGTGCTTACCCAGCAGCAGACCCTTGGCAACCACCTGCAATGACGTCACTGTGACGTCACGATCACGTGCTCGACGGCGCGTTGATAGAATGCAGCAAGCTAATTTGTACGACTTATAATTGATGCTAATTCATTACCAACTGCCTTGGATGAACACACTCGAAAACTCCGCAGTGTCACAGGACAGACTCAGAGTCTTAATGTTGTAAGCAAGTTTCTGTTAAAAATTAAACTTTGGTGCAGTTTTACGTTAAACACTCTCTCATCACATCGTACGCAACAAAATGTATTAAAAACCGTCCACAATAGAGAAAAATCGCTAAAATCGATAAACGATGATGACGATGATGAAGCAAAATAAATACTTTGTTCAATGACCACTTGAGAAGCGTTTAGCTTACCTTCTACGTTTCACCGCTTACGGGCTTGCTATTTCATAATACTATGAATGGCCGAATGATACACGCTAACTAACGTAAAATTAATGACGTTACAGAATACAGACCTTGATTGACATTTCTAACGTAAACAGCACCGTAAACAAGTAGTTGGATACGGACAAAAATTGGCGCTCCTGCACACAAACAATTATTCTGCTATCAATTTCTGATCAAGTTTTCAACAACCCGTTAAAATGTAAATTTTCAGGTAATCTCTGTGTAAGTTAATCATGCAGTTACAACATGCAAAAAAGTTTTAAAACTGTTTATTATTGGTCAGTAAAGTAATTGAAATTTAAGTGTGGTGCTAAACGGCTAAAAGACAGGCAAGATGCGCAATGCCGTGGCTATACATGCACCGATTTCCTCGTCCGAGGTATTGTTCGCCGAGGTTTCCGAGGTTTAAAAAACATCGTCCGAGGAAATCAAACGGAATATGCATGCTCATTCTTTCAGACGAGGTTTTTTGCCTGCCAACCAAAAGACGCCCATCAAAACTTTGGACGAGGAAATCGGTGCGTGTAGCCATGTCTCAATGCGGCCAATGAAGTGGACAGATCATGAGCAAGTGGACTTACTATACTAGGCGGTGGGATGTTTGGGCGTTCCATGGCCAGCGTGATGCAGTTCAGCGCAATCAGCACTAGCACGGCGTAGTCAAACCACTGGTGATCCATCAGCTGCTGGCATTTTCTGCGCACCCTATAGTCCCATTACATACACACAGTCGGCAATTACTACATGGGATGTAAGTGAATCTACAGTGTGGCACATAAGCACAAGGTACATGCATGCTTTTTACATAGATCCAGCAGTCGGGCAGTTTTTTTTTTATAAAATTAGCCTCGATCGGTGTGGCGATTCAGTAAAAAAGCATTATACTTTTTCCATATCTTCGCTAAATATTGACCAATTTTTACAATTTTTTAACCCGTAGACTTTGGAAAAAATTTGCTACTCAGTGACATGCAACATCACACATATTATGTTACTACACTACCTTGTAAAATATAAATATCCAAAAACGTACAATATCTACAGATGGTGATAAGGTCGAGTGGTAAATTTTTTTAAGTATTTAACTCAAACGTCAAAATATAAGTTAAAGTAAGTGTCGAAAAGGTTTATATGTATATACAAAGTAAGTTTTCATGTTTCAAAAAATAGTGCACAGCTTGTAGGGCCACACAATTGAAATACATTGCTCTGTATGCTCATGCAGTTAACTAAACAAGATTGCAGCCATCAACCAACATTAATGTACATTAAAAATTACTGCAGAGTAAAATCGTTAAAACTGTTTTAAAAAGAATGTTTAATATATTCGCTAATGTTTTTGATATTTACAATAACTCATTTAAGTTGAATACTTCAAAAATTTACCATTAGATCTTCTGTCCATCTGTAGATATTGTATGTTTTTTGATATTTATATTTTACAAAGTATTGTAGCGACATAATAAGTGTGGTGTACACGCCAATAAGTAGCAAATTTCCTTCGGAGTCCACTGGTAAAAAATTGTGAAAACTGAGCAATATTTAGTGAAAATATGGACAAAGTGTAATAGCTTACTTTTTGGCGCACCATGTAGTTTAATCTGCTGCATGTAGCTCACAGATAAAATTAACAGTAATACTTCGTTTACACGATCGAGCAAACATCAAGCAGACATCGAGCAAACATCGAGCAAATATGAAGCATGCATAAAGCATAGCAAACATCGAGCAGACATCGAGCAAACATCGAGCAAACATCAAACAGGCCTGATGGAACCCCGCCCCCTGGCTCAGCTCACAGCTGATCACGTGTTATATAGGCCTTCCAATTACAACCCGCCCGCCCTCCTAATTAGCATGCTACTTACCATAGCTCGTCGAGTTAGCTCGATGTTTGCTTGATCGTGTAAACGGGATATAACTAACTAAAAATCAACTGACGTCAGACATCATTATGAAGGTCGAGAAGTCAGCTCTGTAAGTTTTGAGAGTGAAGCGAAAAAGTGAAGAAGTCACAATATGAATAACATCATAACAACATCATCAACATCGTTGTCATCATCACGATTTACGGCAATGCTAATGAGCAAAATAGATGCAGAAGAAAGTACGCGATAAAGCCAATATTAACCCGATACCGACAAACAGAGACTAACCGGTTTGAAGACGGTAAAAGATATAGCGAGTAATCTTTGCGAGTGCGCAGGCGACTGCTGTCACGAGGCAAATACGATTGTAGCCGCATCAGCATCTGCACTCGCATTAGATCATACGACAAACGCATTCGGTCTTCGATGTCGGCAACATCGTATAGCAAAAATTCATCCAGGCAAGTTTGGTTAGCCTGCCTAACTGCTCGCATGCACTAAAGTTAAATATAAATACATGTTTACAGTCGACAGTGCTGTATTGGCTTTGTGTCTGGCTAAAATATCCACCTTTCTGCCCCGGTTCTTCCTTGAGCCAAACCCGTGAGACTGCGACCCCATCCCTGCAAAAAATTCATGAAACTAGTTCATAATTTTTTTAAAGTACTAACGATGATGATAGTTAAAGCAAAAAATACTTTCACAGTTTACAAAGCTATGTAAAGGCGATATGAGTTAACACTTGAAAACGCCAAAAATGGTTCTGGGCGATATTATCGCGTGTCAAATTCCAGACTGGCCCTTATAAGACTAGCGATCCAAAATACTTGAAGTGATCGACAGAGAATGCAACAGGATAGGCCGGTGGATCTTTTACAGGAACCGAGTTATAGTCAATTTTGTCCCACAATTCGTTGCCATGGCAACAGGGGTTGTTAGGGGAAAATGTAAATGACACCATCGGATAGCCCGGGCCCGAAAAAAGGGGATAGGTAAAACAGCATGCATGTATCTTTTACGGGAATCGACTTATACTGCTTTAAAATCCCCATAGGCCGTCATGCACATGTAAAAAATTGGGGCATAAAAAACGAAATTTTAAAATTTTTTATCGAAAAAATATAAGGAATGTGTCCGGCGTCAGGACGCTTCGTTTGAGTCATTAGCGGCGTCGGTCGGTTCAACGGGCTGGCCTGTAGTCATGCGCAAAGAAAAAGAAAAAATAGACTAATTTCGCGCATGCGCAGCCACGTCCCCTTTGAATCGATTGTAACTAAATTTTGCATGTAAGGTCGAATCGGATATGAGATCACTGACAAGTTTTGAGAAAATCAGTTTAGGGGTTTCGGAGTTACAGAATTCCCCCAAACGCCATTTCTTTCACTTAACGTTCATCGCCCTTACAACAGTGTCAGCAGTGCACTACCGTGCTGCACTGCGATGCAGATGATGATGATGATAATGAACTGACCCGCTGTAGCCTCGTCTTGCTGACGTCGGCGTCACGAGCTGTGGTCAGCTGGGCGGCGCCAGGCGAGGAGATCGCAGTGGCCGTGGGACTAGACGTCTGGATAGGAACGACGACCTGCCTCAGTCGACACCGGTCCGACGCTGCTGTGCTACTGCCGCTGGCGTTGATCGAGTTCTGACGGTTGAGGGTGATGCCACGTGGTGCACCGGGAATCGTGGTGTCGCCGACGGTCAACGAGCGTTCAGTCACGGCCGGCGATTGGTTGTTGAGAGCAACTGGTGACCTGCTCAACCGACGCGAACGGCATGCTTGTCAAACCACAATTCCACTCCCACAGGACAGATAGCTTTTGTTTGCTCGGAGTTAGGCTTCTGTTAACTTAGGTGACGTGCTTCAGCGGATAACACGCTATTGTCAATGGACAGATGGCTGCTTGCGGACAGGAGAACTATCACGGGATATAACTAACCATGCGGATCAAACCAGCCTGGCCATCTCTCAGTGCGTTGGTGCAATGAGTAGTACCAGTAAAAGCTGAGAGCATAAACACGCACACCGTGAGAAACACTAACGTGTGGTCCGTGATCTCGCCGAGCAAGTTCGAGTCTGGCTGACGGCTAAGAAAATGAGGAGCCGCGCTGCCCTATATGAATATCATCGTGGCTTGGAAAAACTTAACGTTTTAAAGAATTCTGAAAGAAAAATAGAATAATTCGGCGTTTTCAATCCAACTGTACTGCTGCCAGATTTTACAACAATGACAACAACAACTGTTACTACTACTACTACTACTACTACTACTACTACTACTGCTACTATCACTACTATTAAAGTGCACTGCTGTACAGTACCGAGTCTGAAGTGCAAAACAGTCTGAACCGGTCGGACTGCTCCCGGCGTCAAGTCTATGTTCAGCTGTACTTCCGGCATCAGCAGCACCGACCGTCAAACTGTTTCCGGTCTGTTTGGCAGTAGGAATGTCGCTGGTGTTCATCAGCTCGGCACTCGGTGAAATGCAGCATGGAACCAGCTTCGTGTCGAGCAAAATGACGTCACTTCCTGCCGCCGTTAGCGACAAGGTTGGCGGAGCGGGCTGGATGTTGCGAAAGAGAAGTTTTTCTGCATATGAAAATCACACAAACATACCTGCAAAATTGTGCAGGTGTTTGCATGCAAACGTTTTTGGTCTAGCGCATATATCTGTACCGTAGCTTTTCTGGCTTTTCATTCATCAGACTTAAGTCATGGTTACATGTAAAATAAAACATTTTCAAAACATGTCCAAAACGATTACAAAACAGCATGCTATGGCACCCTGGACACATGTTGCAAATGTATTTAGTACAACCACGCCTTAACACTGCCGGCTGCGGGTTCAATTATTTCAAGAAAATTGATCAGCATCCCGCCAATCCGCTTCCTACCGATCACCTGGAGCAGCATCTTTTGTTTTTTTACATAAAATATTGTTGTAGCTCAGAAATGTCTCTTTTAGTCTTCTCTTGTATGGCGCTTTTTGCAGATTGATGTCGATTTCACCTGTAGCTGCTCTCACAATCTTTGCTCGTGATGTCACAGAGCATTTGCATTTTTTATAACAATTATATTCCATACTGTGTTATTTCTTTGTAGTAGTCTAACAGTAGCGCGTCAAACTAATAATCACGAGGTACCTACTGGTTCGACTCTCGCCCGGTCCACTACCAGGTAACATCCCTGGGTAACAACCTCTGTCACCAAGCAGTATAATTTGAACAAATGAATGAATGAATATGTCAATTTGTATAGCGCCCAATTACAGAAGACCTCAGGAGCGCTCGCAACCAAATAAATGAGATTTGAGTTTTTTCGCAAATGTATCTCTAGACAGTGATGAAATCCGCAGGTCGACGGGGAGGCTGTTCCAAGTGGCCGGGCCAGCCACGGCAAAGTCCCTCCGACCGATCGTGGTCCTTGTGCGCGGCACGACGAGTGCCCCGCTGTTTGCCGACCGCAGGTGCCACCTGACGACGACAGACGAGACCGGCGTGAACACATCTGCCAAGTATGACGGCGCCAGACCATGGAGGCACTTGAAGGTGATCATCGCTAGCTTGAAGGTAATTCGCTGGCGGACCGGAAGCCAGTAAAGTTGACGCAGCACTGGAATGATGTGGTCGAACTTCCTAGTTCCGATTACAACACGCGCTGGTACCAGCTTAACTGCCGAGAAGGTAATGGCAGTATATGGGAGAGGACTGACCTTCCACTCATGTTGCTGAGTTGTGTTGCACACACTGCCGGCTCGCAGAGATGGAAATAGAGATGAGCACCGCTTGCATCGGTCACAGAAATCTGACAGAGAAAGCGCTGTTGACTATCGGTGATTTAACCTTTTAGCGATTTTAAAACTGTGCGCAGCTGGCGGCTGTAGGCCTACAGTGAGAAGGCAAAGAAGCAAGTCGTGAGTACAAAGCATAACGTGCAAACAGTTACGAGTAGCGTTCTGGCTCTATACAAGCCGGCTTCTTCGTCAATGTCTCTATGCTGCATTGTATACGCCTAGGTCTATTTTATTGTCACCGACAACGTGTCAGACTTCGTCGCTTAATATCATCACTAATTGATTGAATTTGACTTGGCAGCGACACATATCTCAGACGAATTAAGTAACTGCGTTTACTTATAACGTGCTGGGAAAATTACAATTCGATGAGATCGTTCGTTTTTTTCCATTTTTATTCGATTCTTACACTCGCCTGAGAAGAAGATATTTTATCATAATTACTATGCGGCCGTCCAGTAAGCCGCATTAAGAATCTTGCCCGTCCGTCCGTTCATGTGTCTGTCTTGTACGGGCAGCTAACTCGAGAACAAAAATGCACATAAAAACCGTAATTGTCGTAAACGTTCCCCAAAACAAAAGTAACCCGTGTGCCAATATTTAGTTTAAAAGGTCAACGGTCAAGGTCATCAGAAGTCAAAAACTTCCCCCGCCCAAACGGCGCATATCTCGCGTACTCGCGCCGGCAGCTTTCGCTGATTAGCGTCCGGCGCAGTGCTATGGGACTAGACAGACGGCCGCATACATGTCGGCATAAGGCGCAGTGGTGGTTGATACAAACCTTTCTCGACGTTGTTCTTGACGTCGACCGTGTGACTGGTGACTCGGAGTGGTACGTCAGCGCCCAGTGGCTGCTGAGTGCCGCGCAGTGCCGAGTCTCGCTCTTCCTGTTTGTTTGTGTCTTTCACCGTCTTTATTTCTTCTTCCTTGTCCGTGTCATCACTCGCCTCATCGTCGTCATCCAGTTCCTCCTTTATGACAAACGTACACAGTCAGTTAGACCGTGGTTACACGTAAAATTCCAAACACTCCAAAAATAATTTTTTTCTTTGCCACTTTCTCAGCTTAGTTTTTTTTGCATCGTTTTACGCTTCGTTCTTATTATAGCGTCTTACTGTACTGTAGTCTGTAAAAAAGTAACCAACAAATACTGTAAATGTATTGCATCACAAACTTGACAATATTTAGTTTTAACGATCCTTGAAATTCACATCTGGATTGGAAAATATGTCAACAGTTTGTTAACTATAATAGGCCTATTACGAAAAAGTGAAATACCCGCTAGTCAAGCATGATATCATTAGCTCTGTCGGAGGTTGTTTCGTGCAGGTCAGAAGTCTGCATAATTGACACGATCCGTTTCTTGGCCTGGCGGATAGTGCAAAAAGCGCTAAAACAGGTTTCCTTATTTCTACGAGGGTCATCCCAAAAGTTTCCGGTCTCGACATGTTAGACAACAATATTTTCCACAATCTATACATCAGTGAAACGTACATCCTTTACGAACTCTAATGAGTCGGTTGCGGATATGACGTCGTTGTAATTTATGACGTCACAGAGCATTAAACA
>Ga0056128_1003095_pt1 | contig 20198 bp, 9 predicted proteins | sample WorMetLIZISLAND2_FD_71113 | JGI IMG/M metagenome (GOLD analysis project Ga0056128, IMG submission 71113) | Marine gutless worms symbiont microbial communities from Max Planck institute for Marine Microbiology, Germany - Olavius geniculatus... ... | reverse complement strand
AGGACGCCATATGCATAGCCCCATCTAAGGTTACCCAAATGATTTTTGCTGTTTTAGAGACCTGATATCATCACATCGTCCTTACACACAGTTGTAAACTGGTAAGTTTTTTACATATATCATTATAACGTCATCAAGAAATTCTCATAGTCAGAGTCCTGGCAGCGTCAGAAAAAATCAGCCAGATAGACAATAAATTTGGCAAGAAAAAAGGTTTATAACATTGATGACGATATAAAGAAATTGTCAGCCGTTTTCTCTTCTCCACTTGCTATGAGAGGGTCGCTTCGATACATTAATTGACCTAAAGCACTTCTGAAAAAAATAAATCGGCGATATAATGCACAGCAGCACATTAATGTTTGACCATCGAACGTGGCGGAATTTATTCACAGCTATAAAGTTCAAACTTGTTAAATATTCAAGTTCGCTTAACAGGCACATTTTACAGCTGGTTTTGTATGACATCAGTTTGTTCCATATGCTAAGCTAATGATCTTATTTTCTGATTCAGAACACTCAATTTTGAATTTTAAAAATGTCAACATGAATCTAGATGGTTAAAAGGGCTGGGTCATTTGTCTGTTATTTAACACTTTGCTGCTCATATTCCTATGTAAAAAGACTTATTTATAATTCAGTCACGAACCTTGAATAAATAATGTTTGCATCGCCGTGGATCGGCGTACAACGGCCATGGGCGATAAAAGCAAACTAAGAATAAGTGGATTAACATTATTGCGAAAGACTATCATCAAATGCACACATTTCGGTCAAACAAAAACTGGCCGTCGAATGACAGACATTGTGGTTTACTGCGCATAATCTCTGCTTTAATTCTTTTTCGTTGCAGTTGCCAAGAAACTATAAAGAAGAACAGCAGTGGTTAAAGTGGGCCGGAATTCAGTTCCGGAGCACTGCCGACGAGAGTTCTGGGGCTCACACGACGAAGCAAACGTGAAGCAAACTTAGAGTCGTGTACACGTAGTGTACGTGTATATTGAATACGTTTGATTTATGTTTGGCATTGTTTGCTTCATCGTGTAAACGGGGTATAAGGAAACTCCTGCCGGAACGCCCATTTTGGCCTTCGCATATTGTGTATACAATTATTGTTGGCGTTCCAATGTAATGAGTAACAGGGACCCCGAAACTACACTGAGTTTTTGGACCCAAAATTTGCACTTTAAGCAGTGAAGAAGTGTCACTTTAAAAGTTTTGCGATAGGCTCCTGCGGTAACTCGTCAGTGGTCATTGTCGATTACTTGACAGAATGGCGCCGATAATATCGTAAAACTGTAACTGTTAAAAAATGAAACGTAGTCAAAAATGGCATTTTGCAACATCGGTACAGATGTGCTTTGAATATATTTTTGTTTTTTGCAACAGTTAAAAAAACTTTACTAACTAATGTAATAATTACGAGATTGTCAACTTACATACGAAAAGTGCAGAACCAGTATAATGTTGCAAGCCTTTGCTAAAGTAACTCAGAATGCGCGAAAGAGTAGGGCCTACCCGTATAATTATTTACTAACCATTATTTTCCAACTTTTTCACACATCCTGTTTATTACGATCGTCATTTTATTTTGATGCTTTGGTTCGTTTTGCTTGAGTGGACGGGTGTCCACTCTCAGTGGCGTATTTAAGGGGAGCCACGGTGCGTCGCCCCCTCCCCCTTTGGCTCGACCATGAAAATTTTTTACAGGCGACTTCATATCAAAAGGTGCGTTTTTGCCATTTTCCAGCAAGAACTGCAAAATTCAACAATGTTTGATGGTCTTCTTTCATACCGATACAGTATGCGACTAAAATCTCCATGTGAGATTGCATCTGATATGACGCGCCGAGTCCGCCGACAGTTAGGCGATGTGATGGTGAGTGATATCACTTTTTTTATAATTTTTGCTGTTTTCGATGTGTCACTTATTGCGTGTCGCCGTTAACAAGTGTATAAACTGATGTTTTGTACATTTATAGATACAGTATGCCTGACGTTATCAGAACTCACCAGTACGAGAATCTCAGGAACCAAGTTCCGTATGCCAGTGTCATTATATCATAATGTCATTAAGCGACGGAGTGTTCTATTTCACTGGAGAGATGGACAGTTTGGACACGTCAGCCCGCCCGCTGTCTTACATGTATGTACAGCATTTGTTGCCAGCCCGCCACTCGCGCACGAAACAGCTAGAAGTCAAAGAAGAGATAGACAAAACTATGAGCTCAGCTTAATCACTAGCCAGTGGAGACGAAAGTGGCAAAGCGTCATATCGCATAAACCTACGTTGTTGACGTCAAACGCCAAAGACACGGCGCACCGCTTACGAGCGACGACATCGACGACAATCAACGGATCAAGCATTCTGACTACGACAGACCGGGTTTGACACGGCCCATTTATCATTGTACTTTAGGCCTACTGTGCTTATTGTGAAATTTATTGTTTTTTTAATAATTTACATTAATCCGTACATAACGACGTTTTGCAGCTTACTAAACTTTATTTTTTGCTAAAACAACGCAAATTTCTGTGACTTTCTGCCTTTCCAAATTTCAGAAAAATGGTCGAATTTGCGGCTTCCATTAAACGTTCAAAAGCAAAAAGTGTTTCAGCTTCAGAGGGGCTTCGTCCCCTGACTCCCTGACCAGGGGCTCTGCCCTTGGACCCCGCTGGGGGCTGCGCCCCCAGACCCGCGTTATAGGCTCGCGCTCTGCGCGCTCGCCATGCCCCCCCCCTTTGCCAAATCTTAAATACGGCACTGTCCACTCTACTGTTTGTTCGGCAACAATCACTCTGATCGGATAGCGTGTGTACTTAAAGAAGTCGGATACTTTCCAATTTCCGGCGTATTTTGAAGGATAATTGAAGTGTCAAATTCAGTCAGGGGACCCGCCAACATTGGCTTCGACTAAGACGTTGAAAATGCAAAGCTGCAGAACGACTGTGATATGATATTAAAGTCATGCACGGCGTCTGCCAATAATGGTGCGTGGTAAATAAAGATTTACAGTAAAGATACGTGCGCATGCATCCTCGTCATTAAAAATACACTTAGCACGATACATTTCAATCATTAATGCGGCAGGTCTATTATTATGTTCGTGAAGTAATCAGGCTCGACAGGAAGGAATTTTCAACTCGCTGAAACAAACTCGCAAACTCATTCTTCGCCTTGAACAGCGGCAAACTTAATTACTTTCACGTAATGGTAGAATACTGTTGTAAAGACAGTCTGCTAAAGTAGCTACAACGTCAGATGTAAACCATTTGTGGCACAAGTACATTATTGGGCTTGAAGAGAAAAGGTGAAACAGTTTTTTTGTAATGTAAGAGTAAATTTTATGAAATGACATCGAAAAATTTAGATGAGCATGAAAACATGAAGTAATGTGCTCGTGTGCAACAGAAAAAAGCTTATGTTTTAAAAGAAATGTGAGAAGATTTAAGAGCCTTAACGACAGCGCGCGCGATCAAGAGTATTTGAATCAACCGGAGGCGATTTATTTGAGATTTCGATAAGCCATACAAGTCGGTGAGCTGTGCAGGAGAAAAGGCACGCTTAGACATGATTAGTCTACTTATATTAAAACGGACTTTACTGTTGTAAATTTAGGTTTTCTCTAGCTTTGGTTTTGGATTTAATATTTGCGCATAGACCCAAGTCGATGTCTGACGTCAGAGTCGCCAAACTTAAGATGTTAATCAACGGCAAGTTATGATTCAAACGTGTCTGCCAATTACGTATGACGTGACGTACCGTACTGGTCTTAACGCCTTTGGAACAACAAATTATCATCAATCTTTCTGATAAATCTCTACAACTTTTACAAAAAAATAGTTCTAGACGATAAATATTATCGACAGTCTAGTGATTCTATTCTCGTACACTTTTGTTCGGTATATTAAACGAAAAGTCCCAATAATGTGCGTTAATGTGTCACTGTCAAAAGCCGTATCCGAGTTAGTTATGATACATAGGTTGTTAGTAATAACAATAAACTTGAACGATTACCAAGTCGACTACAAAATTGGTGGATATTTCGCGACTGCATATTTCTCTTACATAAAAAACTACATCCGTTCGTCAACATATTCTTTTCTTTCCACGACTTAGAATTTTCAGCGAGTATAATACGTCGTGTCCGGAAATAAAAAGTCTACACTTTTGCCTGAATAACTTCAACAAATGTAAATTTACTTTTATAATTTTTGGCACACATTATCATAATGATACGCTTTACTGAAAACGTCTGTAACTACTCTTTAAAATATACTTCTTTCTGAGTATAGCTAATGTAATCGTGACGTCATGGAAAATGCCATTTTCGCCGAAAGATAACGTCTAAATGAGCCTCTGCAATATGAAAACGGAAAAAAACTACTAAAAGAAAATTGCAGTAAACAGCTTGAAACATTGTTGACATAGAAATAGTTACTTTTTATTAAAATTTTTTAACCTGAGCTCTATTTTCGCCATGTTTATTGTGGCCGTCACGTGCACAACGGGAACGTCGTTGTGCAACAGCCGTTATCCGCGAGCAGCGTCATTTCTGCAGCATGCGTTAGCGTCGCGGTAGTGTACATTTGTAAAAAAAGTTGTTGACCCAAAAGTTGATTAATAGCAAGTTTTGTCACTGTTGCTGACAACTAAAGCAGCTACAGACAAAAAAGACTTTTTTTCTGCATTTCTGTTTATTTTGGTATGCAGTAAAGTAAGAATACGAAGAGTGCTTTATTTTGCACGGTAAAGTGGCGTCAGTATTCGCACAAAGTGGACTATCAGCATACTGTCAGTTGCATGTTACTTTTTCAATGTTGCCTACCAAAAATTCTAAACATACGTTCAAATTTGTTAAAGTTATTAACCGAAACACTCTTAGCGTTTTTCACCTAGGATACAATAAAACGGTATTTTCGATGACGTCATAATTACGTCAGCTCTACGTAGTGACATGGCAATATAAAGAGAAAATATCTCGACAGTTTAATCAAGTGAATATTCAGGACGACTCATGCCAAAAATTATAAAAATAGGTTTAAGTTTGTCAAAGTCATGTCGAAAATACCGTAGACTTTTTTTCCGGACACGGTGTAAGCTACTGATTATGCAAAATGAGAATAACAACGTTATCTGTTTACGTCAAAGCTGCAGTCGTTGCTGCTGCAGCTGTTGCCTGCGGTCATAATCAGCGAGGCAGACGGTCGGGTCAAATCAAACGCTCGTCGAAACCTGATACATGAGGCGGCGCGGCGAGTCCAGCGACGGCGCGTCTTCCAGCGTGGCCAGTAATTCGCCGTGGGCGGCCGCGCCGCTGTTGGACGTACGCCGGGTCTGCACGGCGCCGTACTTGCCCCGGCGTCCGCTAACTCCTGCCCGGGCGGCGGCATCAGTCTGTCCCCAGCACGAGACACGGCGACGAGCATCGTCGAGGACACGTCGAAACGCTTCGCGGAACTCACGGTTGAAGATGCTGTAAATGATCGGGTTCATTCGCATACGGCGGTCCAAACTCCACTACTTCTATACTTGTGGTGTGTTTGTCGTACACCTCGTTGTACTGCATGTTGTACAACAGATTCACAAGAAATCGAAACAAATGGAGGTAGTACTATAGTATATCCGGTATATAACCTGGTATATGATTGGGTTCATGGTACTGTTGACGTAACCGAGCCAGGTGAAGACAGCGAAGACCAGCGGCGGCACGCAGCCGGGACCACACAGAGCGCCGACCAGGTTCACCGTGAAGAACGGACTCCACGACATAAGAAAGACGCCCATGATGATGCCGAGTGTGATGGCGGCTTTGTGGTCGGACACCTTGTCGCGCAGTGGACTGCTGGTCGGTCCGTCTTTCTCCTCGTCCACAGTGACGCAGACAACCTCCCGCTGAGAATGTCCACTTCCGCCAAGGGAGGTCTTGTATGTCATCCTGATCGTCTCTACCTGTTTGCGCGCGTAGCGGTACAGTCGGTAATAGATACAGAGCATTGCCAGACAGGGCAGGTAGAAGCTGACTGTCGACGATGTGATCGCGTATACTGGGTTCAGCTCCAGCACACAGACGCCGTTCTCGCCTTCCGTCCCGACTGACGCCGCCGCCGACGAATTGTTCAGCGTCCCCGCCACAGCCCTAGCAACACACACATACAACCGTCAGCCATGCAGTCATCATCAATAAATATCCGGAAGCAGGCCGAAGGCCTTTATTTCCGTCCAAGTAAATAACTTCAACACGAATATCAACTAAAACTAAACTAATACTGTTTTTACATTAACTTCCGGTATTAGATGACGGATTTATAATCATAATACAAGCTAAAACCACGCCATAGCAAATCAAAACGTCTCTTAAAACTACTAACACTGCATGCCGATACAACATCCTCTACTAATCTATTTACAAAAACGTTTCCGGAGATCATATTTATACAACTGGGGCACCAATTTGTATCTATGACCCCTGGTATCATAACTCTTTTCTAACATAGGCCTAGATTTATACTGCAAACGTAACACAAAATTGGTATCATTCTTGTTATTTACATATTATATAACTGAATCATATTCCCTCTTAATTGCCTATATCGTAAAGTTGGCAACTGCAAAACACGTAATCTTACTTCATAAGAACGACTGTAATATTTCTGCATCAACTATACTCTTAATATGATTGTATAGCCTTGCATCATCTACAAAAAGATAAATTTTGGCATCTTCCCCGCACGACTCGTTTAAGTCAATGTACTAATTATGTGTGACACAAAATATCTCCAAATGTAATATCAATGCAAATACAAGTCATCGCCGTGTCGTTCAAATATAATTTCAAAACCTTTTTTGCCATTTTCGATACCTTTCTTGTTTTTGTAGGCATATTTCTTTGTTTTCTTCGTTTACTCCTTTACCGTATTTTGCCAACAAACGTGTTGGTCAATGCAGTGAGCTTGTATTTACAAACAATCGTTTGTCGAACTGTTATAGTAAAGATAAACATTTTGTCGCTTACGCAAAAAAGAAGCTTAACAGATATACGCATAATTAATTGCTCGAGTAGCTGGTGACATCGGTTACGTCGTGTATTTTCGGACACAACACTTTTTACGACTTCCAAACGCGGGTCTTTCTTTACAGTCCTGCTGGCTAAAAACAATGAAACTACGCGTCTGACATGAAATCTATCATGGAATTATGTGAACATTTTGATAGTTAATCTCAGGCTCGGCACGAGATATCAACTTGGTTTCCAAGCTAAGCGATCGATCAACTTTTCCGCTATCATCAATCTTAACGGATAGCTTCCGCAGCCCAAGTAATGACCACTACTGATTCACAAACATCGATTTAACTGTTTACCTAGATACAGTTTGGTTCGTTGTAATTATTGCATGCCCAACGGCCCGTTTTCGTTTACAATCACGATCTGCTGGACACTGAAGTTCGTCGTGCCATGGCGGAACCCTGCGTGCGTGGGTGGTCATCCAGTCAGCTCGTGGTTTGACAAACATGTCAACACGAGTCTTCTACTCACTTCATCAATTACCGCTCGCACGTCGAACGATACTGTTGACAGTGCTGACCTTTTATTACCGCGCGAAACAAATATGGAGTGCGATCTATTTGGTCCAATGTCAGTCAGTTGATGAAATCACTGGAAAGACGTCGGCGAAATTCCGAGGATACTCTAGTACGCGGACTAGCTGAGGACTATCATCAGATATTGTAACGATGTTTGACAGATGGCTCGGACCCCATATTTGTCACGCCCTGTTGTGTAGCCAAGGTAGTCAGAATGAATGTTCCAATCTTTGCATTGGAAATAATATCAAGGGAAATAAGAAAAAAATTTCTCACTTGCGTGTTATGCTATCGTTTAACCAGAAGTGTTCTGTAAAGCTGAGAATGCACCAGGCTTCTCTTGGGAACTTACAAATACGTATAAAACACGAACGGCTTGATCGTGAACGAGTTTTCGAGACACGGATTGACAGACAAACCGACCGACAGACAGACAGCACGGCATCAGATTTACGACTTGGCGCGACCTGCGTTCACAAAGTCGGACTAATGGAATCTAGCGCGATGCTGCAGTGGTCCAAACAACGCCTGACGCTGAATCCAATATTGTGACGTCGACGCGTCCACTAGGCCTATGCATGCAACTCAATCCAGCATCCATGCCCGTCGACTGTCGGTCCGTCTGGTAACACGCCTAAGTGGATTGCGATGCGCCAGAATTACGCATCGCTTTCCTCTGTGCCAGATTTTTCTTGATCTTGCCTACTCCCTCGGTACTGTTGATTCAATTTTATTAGTGTTGTTAAATACTGTTTACGATCACAGTATTGCAAAAAATAATGCAAAGACGAAGAATACATACACGTGACCAGCTGCTTTTACAGTGTGGTAAAATCCGGCGGTAGAGTATAGGCCTATAGGCCTACTATTAATGTGCCTTATCGGAACGACCACCTGCAAAGAGTGACTGTTTCTGTCACCGTTTTATTCCGCATTGGTCGGTTTTCTGTCGTCAGTCAAATTAGAAATTATCTTCGGGATTTAACGACCTTGACGGTTTTCTTTTCTTTGCGGCATTTTAATGTATGGTTTGACGCAGTATACTAACTAAGCCATTGACTATGCGGCGTTACGTTTTGCATCGTGTAGTATGGCATAGGCGCCGCATTTGTATGCATTATCACGCAGGGACCTAACACCTTTGCACCCCCGTCCTCCAGTTCGTGAGAAAAATAAACCGTGGTTGATTTACGGTCGAACTAGCTCGCCTGTATAACCAAGACGTCGATTCGTGGTATGCATTAGGGACATGGCCGTAGCTGAACTTTCCGGACGCGTGCTAGTACCCCTGTCCCGTGGGTGTCGCCTATAGCCGTATGTCATAGCTATTGTCATAGCTCTTGTCATAGCCATATGTCATAGCTTTCAGCACACGGCTGTCATTTATTACATATTCAAACCCACAGGGAAGCATAAAGCATATTGACCTCTGTTCATCTATGTTGTGTCTCTGCCTACAGTCGCTTATGTAGTTTATCATCACTTCTAACACAGATAAAGACTCAAAACGAAATGCCAAAAAATAATTAACAAAAAAGTCATCATTAAGCATGCGGCAAAATAATTTCGTACATAAATTAAACTGTGTTGAAGCCATCTGCAGCAGATTTACTGTTATTGACTCTTACCTGTCTTCGGACTGATGCGACGTTATTAAAGAACATTCGTTCATCATTATCAACATCATTATTGAACAGAAATACATAGGGCATATCGTTACGACCACGACCATTAAAGTTTACAATATTGCTATTTTTCCGCCTTTTGCAACTCATTATATGTAACTTGTCAGCTAATGATAACGTCTCGTTTAGTGATGAAAATTTCGTTGCGCAAGGCCGTGGTTACAATGTAAAATATTTTTTTTGCAATTTTTTCGCTCATTTATTTACTCAGATCAAACCAAACGCAAATACACGTACACTCCATCTACTAAACACGTCTGTGCATAGTTGCAACACATTGTTAGCATTCCAAACACCCACGCTGAATACAGAACGTAGTTACATGCAAAACAAAACATTTGCAAAATATTTTATTTTGTATATAACCACTAAGCAGGTTTTATCTTTAACATGCGCTCAAGATGCAAAATATTTGTTAGGCAACAGTTTTCAAATATCTTACTTAACACTTAATTTCGGTCCATTACCTACGCCATGACGTCAGTGACGAATGTAAGACAACAAATTCGAAAGCTTTCTATAAACCACCCAGGGAGTGCAACTCTTTCGCTACTCCGCCCGCCTCCAGACTTGCATGATGATGTCACAGCTTTTACTATTGGGATTCTTCGCAGTGACTTTCCGCGCTGCAATCAGTGCAATGAATACAAATTCCCGGGTCCTTATCTGCCGATGGTCCCCAAATCTATAATCGACAACGCCTTCACTTCCGTTTCTTGGTAAAACGACAGGTTGTTTACAAATGTAGCCTACGCTTGTGGAAGCTTCAATAGGCTGCTGTAGATACGGCATGTACATGAAGATCAATACGTTAGCAGCTTTTCATCGTTCGCTTACACGATGTCCGCATTATGCACTGACATAACTGACTAACACCGCGTTAAACCGCAATAGGAATAATTGTGCGTCTGCAGAACACGCGTTCAGTGTTGAAGCAATTCGGTTTAGTTTAGTTTAGCTAGTTTGTTGTACGTTTTTGTCACTGTCCTTTTATATTTTTGTCAATGTCCTTCCGGCTTCTCTCTCCAGCTGCTCATGTGCAGCGCGTTGCTGACGTGCCATATCTTGATGGGAAAAATTTATAAATGCGAAATAAAAGTCATGTATGTAATCCGGATGTTCCATAGACTGTCGGGCATGCTTGTGATATACTTGTAAGCCCTGCAGTAGAAGCCTATAGGATTAATACCTGCTATAGGCTACTGATTCCGTCCAGGATGTTATCTTGTTCTGTTAAAGCCTGGTGCTTACGACTTTACAGTATTCAAACTCAAGTCCAACAAAGATGTATGGGGCTCCGAAGGCCGATAATGTCCCTGGTCGTGTTAAATTATCGTAACTTTTTGTTGGCAGTTTTTAAGGACCGACCGACAAAAATGATGCAACACATCAAAAAATAAAGTCGGTTCCGTTATCGAAATGTTCTTTTCAAGCTGATCTGTTGTTTTATGGCAGAATACGAAAATACACATTTTAGCTTAATTCACCGCATACAGCCAAGCTAAAATTAACGAATGACGAAACCTGAAAATATTTTGTAGAACTCACGAACCCAAAAGTCCGCTAAACAGTCAAAGCTACGTAGGCCTAACGTACGCTAAATATGTAGCTAAAGCATGCATATCATATCGTTAAAAATTATCCAAAAAGTTACACTTTTTAAACTATACGTAAATTATACAGTAAACCCCCAAAAATAAAACGCGTAAGTGTCCTGATAACACAGTTCCGGAATCGAACTGGAGACTTGGACTTGAGTCGCTGGTTTTGCGGCTTGAGACTCGTCTAGGCCTACGCCTATGTATACCACTTGCACGCACTGACCTCACTTGACGCCTTGCCTTGAGACCAACTGAAAAGCCCAAGACTTAACTGGAGACATTAATTTTGCTTTTAAGGTCAGCAGGCATTCAGTTGCTAGCAAGCAAGTGTCTTATAAAACTTAGGTCTCTACAAGCGGCGAATTAAAATTTGCCTAGTCAGCAATTCGAATCGATCAAAAACATCATAGAAAGACAATATCATAGCCATGCAGTGACTCATGTTTGTAGCGAAAAAAAAATTCGAAGTCTGCGCAGTTTTTCAAAGTTTCCTGATGCAACACTTTACCTGACAATAACGAAATACGTAGCTGTTTCTCTATAGCGCATCGCATGAAATCGTAGCAAACTGAATCACAGTCGAGTATATGTTCGGGGAGCAAGTTTTGCAGTAGTTTGAGCGACTTGGCAGATTTAGACAGCAATGAAGCGCCTATAGCCACACGTCGTCATAAAGTAGCCCTATACTGACTGGATGCACTGCATTTACAGGTCCGTATATCGTTGTTAAGCACACAGTAGATTAGCATCTTGCTGGACGTTGTTCGGCGAGGCCGGTTCGACATTAAACGCTCGCCACTTTCTTACTTCTTAGCAACGAGTCCGATATCTGTCGCGAGATAGCGCCTAGCTGCAGTGCTCCATTTGCTTTTTATGAATTTCCGTAATTGACTGAGAACCCGTTAGGGTCAGGGCCTAAACACATTTTCAGCGCGACAATCGCTATTTGCACTAAACCGTAAAACACATGCGCTGTATAATTATGATCGCAAATCTGGGATAATTTTAAAATGTTTACCATATTTCTGGTTGCAAAGACTCTCTCTAAGCCCATTTTGTCCAGAATTAAGCAGAGTTCTGCAGTCGAGTAAAACAAATTGTCGTCAGATCAGAAAACGTGAATGTTGCTGCGTGCGCAGGTACACAGTGAGTGAACGTGGCAAAGAACTGACGCCCGACGGGAGCAACTTGTATCAGAAGCAAAACATAGCAGTTACTAACAGGTTTCATCGACTGTGACATCGTTGCTTCGGTTGCCGGTATCGTTATTCAGATGGAGAATATAACAATAACCCCCCCCTGCGTATTTCTTACGCAGCTGACGTAACCGACCCAACGGCCATAACGCAAAAATAAAAAAGGTGTTTATTCTTGTGTTGCGTACGTTGTGTTTGTTGCGTTCGTTGCGTTCGTTCGTTGAATGTACGTAAACAAACCTCAACATATCGACAGTGACTGACTGAACGTCATTATGACGCCAAGGCGTTTTGAATGATCCGGCGTCTTTCATCTTCATTGCGCCGATGCATGGCTCGCTACTTGCAAGCTTATACAACCCTTAATGTCAAGCAGCGGGTCTGCGGCTGTCTGACTGCGTCTGTTGTTTACCTATTCTTTTGCAATGGAGCTAACGAGCACGTCGCCTTCCGGCTTGTATGGTATAATGCTGTCACTCTGTGATGTCTGCAGTGTAGTGTGGCAAGCACGGGTATCTTTTTATCAACGAACCAAACGAAGCTAATGCCATTCAGCAAATGTCACGTACAGCTAACTTTGCATCGTAATTTCCATCACTTAGTTCTTTCGCAAGCGCTAAACACTTCAAACCCAACAGAGCGCTAGATAAATAAGGTACGCGTAATTCGTATATACGGCAGTTAACAGTGCTGTTAAAGGTGTTGAAGAATGAAATCGTGGTTCAGAATCAGCTCATCTACAGCAGTGCGGGTGTGCTTACGTCTAAAACTAATACCAAAACTTGCGCATGTTTTTTAAAACAGATGTAAGTTTTACAAAACGGCCCCAAAACTGCATAAAACAAAATCGCACGCAAGTTTTAGTACTGTTTTAGTTTGCTTTTAGTTTTACAAGCATGTTGACCACCCCCAACATTCTTTTCGAGGCGTGCGCACTTGGTCAATCAGTGCGTGGTCGTGCGTTGGTTCAGTTTAATTCTTAACAACTAATATTTCGTAATGCAGTGTTGTAGTGCTCAACACTTTAAAGCTGGAGAATTTTTACTAAAAGCTTTATCGGAAATTTCCTGCTGAATGCATAGTGCCATGAATTCGAAAGTTTAAAATAGCGGTCAATATTTGGCGAAAATATGGACAAAAATATGCTGCGCTGTTTTTTATCGGTACTCACACTGCACAAAAAATTTTGGGACCTACAATACAATATCGTTTGCTTTAGTCGTAATCGAGAGTACATAAAATGTTTATATCAAAACATGCGAAATTTTTTTCATATGCCGATTTGTTTCATTTTCCGAAAAATTGCAAAAGTCCACACGCTTTGAATAAGCATCTAATATGTAATAAAATGACATCGTCTGTACAAAAGATACCATAAAATGCAGACAGTATACTAGCACATTTATACTGACGAGTAATTAAGAAGCGGCGTAGACGACGTGTTAGCAACTTTGGTTGCGGCGGCGGAGACCGTTGCCATAGCAGCGCCGTTGACGCGGTGCCAGCCGACGTGTATTGGCAGGAACGAGATAAGCGCCGACATAATCCAGACGAGGGCAATGGCAGCCAGTGAGCGGCGGTGTGTGACAAGACGCTCGTAATGTAGCGGACTGCGCACGTGCACGTAACGATCCAAGCTGATAGCACACAGGTTGAGGATAGACGCCGTCGAGCACATGACGTCAGCAGACATCCAGATACGACACGTCCGAGCCCCGAACAGCCAGCGACCCGTGACGTTATTGGAACGACCCGTGACGTCACTGGCAGCAGCCAGCGACCGGTGACGTCATTGACGATGGCGAATGTCATGACGACGGCTGCGACGAGTGCATCGGCCAAGGCCAGAGAGACGATGAAATAGTTTCCGGTGCGTCGCAGGTTTCTGTCGGTCATCACCGCGACGATCACCAACAAGTTGCCCGCCAGAGCGACGACGACGAACGACGACAGCAGCAGAGCGAGTACAATCTTTCCCGCCAAACTCGACGCGGCCGTGTCTGTCACACGATGGCCGTATGAACCGTTGAAGTCTCTGAACGACTGCTGCCATTCGTACGGACCACCGTTACCACCCGTCTCGTTCGTCAGTGAAACTACCTTCACTTCCATCGTGACTTCAGTTTTCGGCGACAACGGCAGTATGCCGGAGCAAATTTCGTCACAGTTGACAACGAGTAGCTGTATATGTCGGAAATCCACACACAAGTTACCTGGTAATATTGTGCACGGGCGGTCACGGGCGGTCCGAGATAAGCCTGCAAGTAAACTGCAGTGGGATAAATCCGTAATCTCAGCTACTTTACTTATGATTCGGTCGGATAGAGCTAATCCAATGCTCTTTTAAGTTTCTCCATGCACGTCGCTCATCGCTGGTCGGACGCGTTTCGCACTACCGGTTTTCTGCTTTCACCGCTGCATGCATAATTAACAGCTTATCGTCAGAATCATACAGTCGCACAGTAGGCTTACGTTAATTAATCTTAATATAACCAACGGTCGAAATACGCACACGCCTTACGTTCATCACAGCAGTTGGTGTTGCCGACAGCCGCTGGTGGGATAAGCGTGATCGGCGCCTGCAGATAAGCAGAGAAGCATAGGCTGCTGCTGCTGCTGCTGCCATTGGGCGATGCACCGCGCACATCCAACGACATTACGCTCAATTTACGACGAAATACTGCGAATTTACCCGCACGAGTTTGACTCCGATGTAGAAATTTTTGTGATTTACAGTTTATCGTATTATCAACGTTCTTGTATAAGACGCGAAACGATTTCTAAATTTAGTACGCCATTTCTGGAGTCAGTCAGCTTTTCTTCCCATCTTTCCTCACTTTTCTTTTTCAGCGAAGCAGCTATAACTCTGATTAGGCTTACACGTAGGCCCAAAATGCAGCAAAACATTTGCTGTTGTATTTTGCGTTTGCAAAACGTTTCGAAGTGTAAAACATTTAGCAAATGTTCTAGACTGGTTACGTGCGAAAACGGTACATGAAACATATTCACAGCTTTTTTTGTGTTTTACATGTAACCCAGCCCCATGCACGTGATGAAAGCAGGTAAGTAATGCGTGAATTAGTACGGCAAATTACTTTAGACCTAAACACTTTTAATGCGCTGCTTAGGCCTACATTAACACGGTACTAGGAAAAGATGTATTTTCGTTCCGAATGTGTCAATGTCACAGCTACGCCGTGCACGGAGGACCATTAGCGGCCTTTTGCATCACACCGCATAATAGGCCTATTTCGAACTCTCTGATGATCCACCAAACATATGCCCTGTGTATGTACGCACCTTACATTCATTCTACATCCTCATGTTGTTCTGCATTATTTTACAGAGTGTTAGAAAACATTTCCAATTAACCAAGAACATAGCTATGAATATTGATGACTAATAGGCGACTTCTCAGTAGTTCTCTGTAATGTTTGCATTCTCGAGCTATGGTTTGATGAAGGAAATTTAGCTAGCGTTCGTGAACAGTGGCACAGGGCGGCAAGCACAAAAGCAGTGCTATCGCAGGAACAGCGTGCAATGCCGCCGTCTTGAGAGTTTTTAAAGGTATTCTGCTGACGACTTTCAGCGTTGCAAAACAACCGACCCGCTCGATTGTAACTTGAAAAACAATTATCAAATTCTGATAATTTTTGGTATAAATATTTCTGATACAATTTGCCATCAAATGACCATGCAACTTCTTATTTTATCTAACGTTTGTTTCTGCACTACCTAGGGTAAACACAACCAGCGAAATATCACTTTTATTTATCCAATGCGATATGATTGCTTAATTAACATAACGCGTAAAAACACATTTTGTTCACATTTCTGACACTGTGGCTGACATTTTATTCAGTTATCCATTTTTCAATTGCCTGCAGTAAAATTGCCTGAAGTGTTAACCCACTATGCGAGCACAGGCAAGGAGACGCTTTCTCCATTCATTGACAGCAGTATCGATAATGTTCTGCTCCAGACCAATCCAGGCTGTACCAGTTGCTTCTTGACTTCCCAAACATTCCTAAACTTTATCTGGTAGATGCACTGCTGCATGGCAGTCAAACCTTGTAATAGACCTGCTGTTGGGCCCCCAAATTAGAATAGATGGAATTTATTTATCTTTTTTTCATTTATTTTAACACGTATTATGCTTGGTCTGCTTTCCTCAGGTAGTGCAAAAGCAGACGTTGGGTGAAGTGGAAACTAAAACACTTATTTAATAACCAGTTGTGTCGTAAATATTTCTGCTAAATATTATTAAAATCTGCTAATTTTTATTTAAGGTACGATCGATAATGTTGGGAATGTTTTTTCAGGTTTTCTGTTTATTTTAACACATATTTCGCTTGATCTGCTTTCTCTAGGTAGTGCAGATGCATACACTGGGTGAGGTGAATAACTGAACAATCATTTAATGTCAAGTTATGTCAGAAATATTTGTACCAAAAATTATTAAAATTTGATAATTGGTTTTCAAGTTACAGTGGAAAATGTCGGGGATGCTTTTTTGAGACACAGTGTACATATCACAGCCGTTGGTGCGAGAGGTGCCTGCAACATGCAGACCTAAAATCTGAATCGTCATTTAATTGACAGACTGCCGAGGCCGAGTTGACAATATATGGGGCCTATGGCGTACGTTGGCGGTTAATAATGGCATTAATATGCTGGTACGGATGCGTTCACATTATATGATGTCACGGATTCAGTGGCCGCAGGGTGTCAATGCAAGTTGATCCGCTACTGATTCATTACTGATTCGACATTTCCTACTGCAGTAACGTGTCGTCGGTCGGTCGGACGATCGTCTGCAAGAGACCAGTTATAGCCCATCTGTAGCGCTGCAGTCACGAAGTAGCCTATATACAGGTGCCGCCATGTAGCAGTGTGATGCGAGGCCGTGTGACCAACCGACGACCATCAGTCACTAATGATGGTCACGTACAACGTACATCTCAGCAGATCTGAATATAATCAATGATTACTTACTGTATGTCCGCACAGCGACACCTGGCAGACAGTCGTTCCGACGAAGACAGCAGCGTTTGCCGAAACGTCAACAAACTACCTAGTAATAAAGATTGTTTAAGTTTGTTAAATTTATGTAACTTATTGTATACATCTCAGCAGATTGAATGAATGCACGTAGGCCATACGACGGACGAAGGTATAGGTCCCGCAGTCTTTTCTCACCACGAATCGCTGCAGCTCGTAGTGACGAGTGGCCGAAGGAAAGCTCATTAGTCGCCGCGTGAAAGACGTACAGGACCGTCATCGAACAACTACAGCCAATTAACGCTTGCTTGCATTCATTATCGCTGAATGCAGTCAACGGTCTTTTTGTAAAGGATAGTCGCGTTGAATGACGGTTTCACACTGGCGATGCTCTACTATTTCGAGCTTTCGTGAGACTATAAAGTGACAAGAAACCGACCTGTCGCTAGGATAGCTGACCGTAATGGTTGTAAGTGACCTTCAAAGCCATTCAAGGTCAATGATTTTTATTTCGTCTGAAAAAGCGTATGCGATTTTTTATTAATGATCAATAGCAACCTTGGTCCTATCTCGCACCGTTTAGCCACAATACATCCGTGACAAACAGACGACTGACGGACAGACAGACGACAACCGTGCCTTTAGCTCGACCATTAAGTAAGTACGGTCGCTGAAAACAAAAAAAGAGTCAAACGAACTGATACTATTAGACCGTTAAATTGTTTTTATCCATCCAATTTTATCACAAAATTATTCCTAAATGTTTAAGACACGGATAATAGAGGATCAAAAAATAAATTACGTTCCATTATGAAGCTCTTTTTAAAGCTCGTTTGATGATTTTACGAGGGAATACGCCGTTAGACGTATTCCCTATACGTCTAACGGCTTCGGTGGCCTATGTGACTACGCTCACGTACGCGTCAACCAATGACCAGTGGTAGAAACAGCTAAACTTTCTTAATGTTCTTTTCACTCGGTTTCGTTTTTATCTGAATCTAATTTTGTCATACTGAGTTACTGACAAAGCAATCTGTCGCAGATTTTGTGAAGTATATACACGCGCAGTTTATATGCATATAGGCCTACATGCATCTGTCAAACCATGTTGAAGTAAGGTCAACAGCAAACATTTACATTACTGCGTCAATCGTGACCGGAAGCACTTTGTACGATCTCTGACAGCTGATTAGCGTGAGCCAGTGGGACTCCAGCGTACTATGCAGCCGTCCATTTCCCACCCTACTTGGAGACTGAACCCAATTTGTCCACATTATACAGCGCTTTTATTACGCACACCTGCTGCTCTCCGGGGGAAAACGTTTGATTAGAAAGACGTCAAAATCATTCCTTACTAACTGGAAAACTATGGAACCTGAGAGAATGAACCGCAATTATCTTAAAGACAGTGATTTCGGATAGGGCGACTAAAAATGCGAAAAGGAAAATGCTGCAGAACAACAAGATAATGTTCATACGAACACGGAGTTTGTCCAATGCATTTCGATAGTTTACAGTATATGTCCGTATAAATATAATCAGTGAGCTGTTTAGACTGGTAGAAAAAAAATCAAACAGTTTAATTTCATATTGTAGAGCAGCAATGATCCTTTCATCCTTTTGTATTATTTTAACTAAACAATAGACATTGTCAGTCACGAGACCATTCGATTCACTATAAATGGTCCATCGTCACCATGCGTTTGTCTTGCACCGTTATGGAGATATGGCGCCTCAAAGATAATAGGGTCACGCCTTTGACCTTTTGTGGTCACGTGACGTCATCGGTCACGTGACCATTTGACTCCCGGAGGCCGAGTTCCTATGGGTGGTCCATAGTGACCATGCGCGCATCTGGCACCGTTACAGAGATATGACGCCTCAAATGTAATGGGGTCACGACTTTGACCTTTTGGGGTCACGTGACGTCATCGGTCACGTGATCATTTGACTCCCCGGAGTCGACTTCTTATAGGTGGTTTATAGTGACCATGCGTCTATCGTGCACCGTTATGGAGATATGGCGCCTCAAATATTGGACGCACGGATGTGGACACAGAAAGAAAGACGGAAGAATGGAAAGAGAAAGAAGAAGGGGAGGGGAAGGGAAGGGAAAGGAAAAGAAAAGTGGAAAAGAAAAAGGAAGTGAAAGGGGAGGGAGAAAATGAATGGAAAGTAAAGTGAAGGGGAAAGGAAATGGAAAGGGAAAGAAAAAAAGGGAAAGGGAAAAGGAAAAGAAAGGGGGAAGGAAAAGGGAAAGGGGATAAGGGTAAATGAAAGGGGAAGGGCAAGGAAAAGGGGAAAGAATAAGGGAAGGAAAAGAAGAAGGGAAAGGGGAAGGGAAAGGAAAAAAAGGAAAGGGCAAGGGGAAGGGGAAGGAAAAGAAGATAAAGAAGGGGAAGGAGAAGGGAAAGAAAAATAAAGAAGCAGAAAAAAGGAAAGGGAAGAGGAAGGAAAAGGGGAAGGAGAAGGAAAAGAGAAAGGGAAAGGGAAAGGAAAGGTGAAAGAAAGATAGCTTTAAAAATGTAGAACGCACGGACGCACGGACACAAAAGTGATTTTATACTCTGTCCAATGCTATGTATTGCATTGAACAGACAATAAAAAATGCGAGACTAAAATTTGCAGCACCAAAATGCAGAGCAAATGCAGGACAAGTTCCATTTCTCATGCACAAAAGGTCAGTGAGTTTTATACTTGTTCTTATTTTCGTTAGCAGTACCATGATTATGACATTGCTATTATTTTGTAACATTAAGCATAGGCATAGGCTACATAGCGCCACGGATTCAAGGCCAAAAAGTTAAAGGCCAAAATCATTTGGCTAAACCCATAGACCTACTCCAAAACCTCTACAGGGTGCGGCAAAAAAGTAGCCCCCTAAAGTTTTTCGCTGTTTTCTCAGCAACCGCTTGGAATTTTAATTTGAAATTTTACAAATTTATTTGTTAAAACCTCTTACATCTAACTGCCAAATACAATTTGATTCTGTTAAAAAATGACGAAGTTATAAACTTTTTAACTTGACCGCCTACCGATTTTTCAGCATTCAAAAATGTTCTGGCTTCAACGCCAATTTAATAACATCGTTGAAACAACACAGTTAACTAATGATCAAATGCCAGAATTT
>Ga0056128_1003094_pt1 | contig 20201 bp, 10 predicted proteins | sample WorMetLIZISLAND2_FD_71113 | JGI IMG/M metagenome (GOLD analysis project Ga0056128, IMG submission 71113) | Marine gutless worms symbiont microbial communities from Max Planck institute for Marine Microbiology, Germany - Olavius geniculatus... ... | reverse complement strand
CAGACGTTATTTCGAGGTGCTGCGCTAATGCAAACGAAGAAATTTCAGAACAACGAATATTTACTACACTAAGTCAAGACTCAAGACAGTCAATGTCAACTACTTAGTGCTGAAGTGCGAGACTTAGCAAACAGCAACATCCGTACAAAAGCTGCTGATCCCTAACTATCATCATCGAGTACCGTTACTGGTCAATGACTAGATCTCCAAGTAACGGAGTTAAAACAAGAAATCGTCGAATTGCGGTTGTAGAGTTATGGTTAGAATTATCGATAGGGTCAGTGCACAGGGTTAGGTTTTGAGTTTGTGATTCGGAGTTAGACCTAAAACTCGAATTTCTGATTCACCCCACATTTACTTAGACACTTTGGGCTACAAGTCGGAAACCAAAACCATAGAATTCGACGTGTTCCGTTGTGGGCTGAAGGCCAGCAGTAAATTGTGCTTTTAGAAACAAGCGGATAAACAAATATTTGCATTGGTTAGCCAGTATGCTTCGAATATAGGTATCATACGAAGAGTGGAATAAAGTACCGAGTGACTCAGAACAAGAATAAGGTATTCAAACCAAGGCACAAGACCAAAACCGCATATTTATGATTTTGAGGAACCACACAGCTATTCCCGATCGATGCACGTGATCGACTGGCAGGACCTTGTAATTGCAGGGATGCCGTAGGTCGCGTCTGAAGTCGGGAGACTACTATTTTATTGGCTCGCCGCGGTCATCCGTGTATTTCTGATAGCTTTTGGCCTCGGCTGATCTACTTCACAATAAAGTACGGCTGCATATGGACGTGACAACAACAACTATGTGTGCCGTAGTGCCGTTGATGCGTTCGTCTGCGGGGTTCTTGTGCTGTCAGCCCAGGAGGTCCGTGACGTCAACATTACAACAAACTGCGATATACTCTATAAATATTAATAAGCGCAGCGGTCGACGAAACGCGCCATATTCAACGCAAAAGAATGTCAGTGAAAAGTCTATTGCAGATATGTAGGTCTGACGATTGTTCCGATCAAGTTGGTCCGTCAGCAGCTTAACTTGGGCCAACAGAGTGGTCCAAAAGTAAGCTTCTAGTTTTTTTATCGCCGTGTTTTTGCGAAATAAACTTATATAACTATCAAATGTTACAATTCTGTTATCTAAATTAGTTTACCGATATACTATACATAAAATTTGCAACTAATTGATGGTTAAAATCGAGTCACACTTCCAACACCTTATACCATTACCTTGTAAAATGCATTCAGAATAGGCTAAATAAGTTACAAAGTGACTTTCCGTATTTTAAAGCTAATTATGTTTTACTATGCGCTCAGGATGTAAAAAAACTTTTTCAACAATAAGTACTAGTGTTTTATTACTAATTTTGTTAACAAAAAATAAATAAAAATTGGTTAATATTTGACTAGGCTATGAAAGATGGAGGCACATTTTTATGGACCACCTGAAATAATGTATAGTGTGTTCATTTGTAAAATTAATAAAAAAACCCGCAATTTATAAAAATGAAATACAATGTCGCTAAAGATTGTTAAACACTAATCGCAAATTAAAAATTTTGGGTGTTCTTTTCAAGTGTAAATGTTTGAACCACTCCGTACTTACCATAACAATAACGGATATTATCGTGGATACGGTACCATCAAAATATGTGCATATTTGGTTAAAAAATTTTATACAAAAAGCAGTCCAAATATTTTTTAAAAATGTTGTTTTAATGAAAAATGGCACGTCGATCGTTGCCATGTATAATTTTATTAAGAAATTAAATTAATGCAAACACGAAGTTAAGGTATTGCAAAGACACTGTGGTTTAAGGTCATCCAAGGTCAATCTAGAGCTTGCGAAAATTTTCTGTTAACAATTTATACCATACTGCGGCAACATATCGCATCGTTTCAGATTATTACAGTAACGTAATGGTTGAAAATTGTCACCTCTAACGCGCTCGTTAAACGTTAGCAATGACATTTCTCGGAAAGCGAGCGTTCAGAAACTCTTTTGACACGTTACCAATGTGTAAAAGTCAAAGTGGTTTGCTGCGGCTATCATTGCGCCATAGAATAGGAGAGCATAGTTGACGAGCGGTGTATAATAAACTGCGGCAGGCAGCATTGACTTTAACGGGCCAAGTTCTGTCGATGACGAGAGGGATATGTGGTTGCTGAAATACTAAGTCGAGACGAGCAAAGAGTTCATTCAATAGCACTCGCTTATATATTGACGTGTCGTATATACTAAAGCAAAAAAAGAAACATTTGTAAAGTTATTACTACTAGCTAAGTGTGTTTATTTTTAGATGTATTAACTGAAAAAAGCTTACAATGATAAAAATGACTGAAACTTCCAACTTGTGAGAACAACTGATATTGCAAACGGTAACCGAAAACGATAATTAAGCGCCGTGTTAAATTAATTGTTTTAGTCATTTTGTGGCAATATCAACAGCAACATTTTAATTTCTTTAATTTTGACCATCTTCGTTTGCGGTGACTTTTTGTTCGCTGTATAGTCGAAAGATGGTACAGGAAGACAGAAACCTCCAAGACTAAGACCATTATTCCACTGTGAGAATACGTAGCTGGGCGCAAGCAGAAAAAGCATAGTTCGACGTTGTCATCAGCGCAAATGCAGACCAATTAACGAGCGTCCTCTAGTGTGTACAAAAGTTGCATTCATCAGTTTGGTCGATTAGAAGTCGTGTCGACGCGTCACCACAGCTGCCGGTTGTTAACTTCACTTCCCATCGACGGCCGAGAAACACAGCACTGGGAGACGCACGTTCGTCCTGGTGCAGGCCCCGCTGCCGTAGCACCGATTGTCAGTAGTCGGTCGGCGGCCAACAGTTCTTCGGGGCTAGAAGACGCGTGCGGGAACACATTGCAGAGACCGGCGGCACCTGTCTCAGCTGGTTTTAGGCGCCATCGCGGCTAGAGCGATTTCGCCTATTGCGACACATTTCTCCGTAGCGTTGTCTGTCTCTCCGTCGTCCGTCGTCTGTCACATTCATGCACCCTGTTTAAACCGTTCAAAGAAATTGTACGTTATCTAGCAGGTACATTTTGTCTGGTCCAATGATACATTGTGTTAGACGGGGGCCTGAGACTCCAGAGGAAGGGGAGATTTCGGGAGGGGGTCGAATCGCTAGCCAAAACATGCAATAATTGCTTCCGACTTGCGATAAAAAATTATGATTCACTAGGTGGCAGCGTCGTCGGCCAGCGATGCCACCTTTTGCCAAATTACTTTGATTCTTGTTAGTTGTTGAATCGTTTGTCCGTGGACTCATGTATACCATGGCTTATCTGTCGGAAGATGCGATAATAGATCGACGCAGACCGTCGGCTGATGTGACGTCCGTCACGGCGCATGACCGTCCGGTTGTAAACTTAGCTCTACATATCCTAGGCGTAAATACACTGCCGACTGACTGACTGACTGACTGACTGTCCGGTCCGGTCTTTCCAGCTCCCTCCGTGGTCGTAAATATTGAGTCCGTAGCCACATGTTCACTTACGTTACGAGCTACGACAGAAAGCGCCGTCTTCTTCGATCAAAACCGACCACGACCATGATGTCTCTTAATTTATGTGGCTGGTCATTAGAATATTACGTTACAGACAACTGTGATTTATGTGTTGATTTTTCAGTAAAATTACACGAAGCTACAGGCGCATTTGGCTGAAATTTTTAGAAAAGTTATACTTTGCCAAAGTTAGAGGTGATTAGATTTTGGTAAATAGAATAAAAAATTGACATAGCGTTGGCGTAGGTTTGCGGTCTCTGAGTGTCCTTCTAGTTTATACACACATTTTCTCCCTGCAGGGTATAGGCCTACAGAATTAGCCGACCGGGGTGAACACTGGACAGTGACGTGGATTGCCTGCAAAACAGTTCTGTTGACTGCTGAGTGAGCAGACGCCACTTCCGTGCAGTCACGTTACGTGATGCACATTGTTCAATGCCCATGCGTCATTTAACGGCCAACTGCGGCCGCAAAAAAGACAACACCACGAATCGGAGTTGAACGGCAGGCTAACTAAGACAGATAGTCAATGATCCACAGCATGTGCATCGCCATTGGCACCAGCGCCGACGGTACGACTTTCGCTGGCTTGTCTGGCGTCGATATATTCTTGCGAGATAGTCAAAGATGCTAAAGTTGATTTGAATTAATGATCATCATTGCTCCTGGCTAAATCTGGTGTCATTTTCCAACTTCATGCTACACCTGATCTCAGACATACTTGCTTTGTGTGACACAAAGCGCAACATCAGACTGTAATAATGTGGCTGAAACACAAAAAGTAAGCCTTTAGCATTCATTCAAAACTTAATCAAACTAATTGATTTTCAGAAAAAAAGTTTACCTGCAGAATCAGTGGTAAAGGTAATAGTTCTGATTGTTCAACATCCTATTACACCCTATTACTAAACGCGTCGAAAAATACAGTCAGTTTTAGAAATGCTGAAAGTTAACTGAAAACTCATTCCAAAGTTGACTGTATTTCACAAGGTAGTGTAACAACAGTTTGGGGCGTGATGGGACTTTAAAAAGTACTTAGCTGCAAATTTGTTGCAAAGTGTATCGATGAAAATGTTGAGAATAGAACAATATTTGATGCAGTTGTGACAAAAACTTAGAAGATTACTTTTTATCGAACCACTCTGTACAAGGAGGTTGTTTGAGTCAAGTAGAACTACCATAATCATATTTTTCTGAACAGCTATGATTTTGAATTTGAAAGCTATTGGTAATCATGTCGACAATATCGGATGTGGAAAAGCAGAAATTTACATATAAATTTCCTATCTCATCATTACAACGCCACGATCTAAATACAGATACAGAAAATCAATCCGGTGAATTATTGCAGAAGCATTTAACAGGCCGAGCAAGCGGACATAGCAGTCGTCCAGCATTAAACTTTGGTTGCCACACTGCTTCGTGTGGTAACCAAGCAATCAAACGGTGTGCTGGCAAATAGGCGCGCCGATAAACGTGCATGGTCGGGACTGTTCGTTAAGGACGTCGTCAATGATGAATGGGGACGGGAATGGCTGTCTGTCGTAGTACATCTGGTGACTGAGCGGCGGCCTGCACGGGACTATCATTGTTCCACGGATGGACGTAGGCTGCGTCGGTCGACTGCACAGACCGCAGCAACCGGCGACATATTGTCCGTCCCAAGACGACACGACAGAGATGACGCTGTGACGGCATGCAATGCACTGCTTCCACTCACAGACTGCTACGTGCATGGGTCTCGCTCAGTGTCACACCAGCTAACCAGTCGACCAAAACGTTGCTTCGCTTATTCTGGATTTACTGCTGTCGTTTGGCGATGACGCGACTTCTGCGACCGTCTCGTCATATCATCAGACACACTGCCGACTGATAACACAAACTATACAGATCATATCAAGCTTCTGGGACTCGTTGTAAGTCTACGAGGATTGCTTATCTGCCAGTCGTGCCAAATCCTGTCTGAGACCTGCAATTTGTGACCGCAGCTTACTCTTCAAAACCAAGTGATTTTGGCCATGGTTTTGACAAATCGTTGGCTTATTTCCGTTTCGTTTGCCGCTAAATGTTCGTCGCAGCGACATCTAACGGCGAGCAATCGTTCTGAGGAAAGCAGCAGCGATTGTCGAGACGTCAACAAATAAAGAATCAAAGGTTTTGATTTAATAAATTTATATGAGCTTATTCCAAAAAATGCTTTAATCTTTCATATTTCATTTTCCGTTGCAAGCATGTCCACCCAGTCGCAATTGTTTTACTGCATCACAACAATTCACTTTACCCGGTACAACAAACAGGCGGCGTGTTTTTTAATCCGTTGTGGTGGTAAAAAGCCTTAGGAAAACGAATTCAGCAGACATTTCAAAAGAAATAAATACGCTCCTCAATTATAGAACGAATCTTTGTCGTTGCTGTGATCAGTCCGGAACGAACATTTGACTTTGACGTATCCCGGACCATTTTCTCACAGCTAGGCAAAATGTGCATACATAAGTGAAAGTAGACAATGTGGAAAAACACACAGACTTGTGGTTGCTAGACTCTTTAGAGTACGCCTGCAGCTATATAAACGACCACAGAAATTTTTTAATCCACAAAAAGTATATTACACATACTTGTACGCGATTTTGCACTACCATTGCAATAATGTAAATAAACAAAATAAAATGTGTTATACTCACAAATACAATGCTTTGAGTTTCTGGTATTTATCTCAGTGCGTTCATCATCATCGTTTATTTATTGCATTAATTGCCACCAGCAATAATAGCAACGCAAGATAATATTATACGCAACAGAAACGAGTCAAAGGCAAAAATGGCTTATGCTAAAACTCGCCCCTAACCAAACAAATATTACTCAAATAATTAGTTTTGTACAAAGGATTAAAAAACAATAATATGTGTTAGCTCACGTACAATTAACTTTACAGTCTCATAGATATCAACAATTAAACACATTGTTATCAGAACAATAAACATGTCAGAAATATAGCGTTAAAACCAAAATCTAGTATATGCAAAGCACCGGAAGACCTGTACAGTGCCGAAGACAATAAAAGGTGTGGCGGCCGAGGCGAGTAGTTAAATTTTCACAACTTGCTACTGCAGCCGCCCCGCAATACGCACCGTAATAGATGCCGCTGTATCATGTTCTGGCGTTAAGACCCTCATTCAACCCCACACTTGACAATGAGCGGGAAAATGTCCTAGCAAAGAAAAAAATAATATTATTAATGTCTGTACGAGGAGATCTCTGAGATCCGGTCAGTCAAGGTCAAGCAGATGACCAGGAAATCATTGAATATTAAAAATATCGACTAAATTCTGTTCACCGGTACAATTATGCAGGTCTATGGCAAACGTTTAACGACTAACACATGTTTCGAGCTAATCTGGTGTCATTGCACCAGTACAGTAATTTTCAACGAAAACGAAACATTGCAAAGCAATTTTTCTCTGTCAGAGTTCCTTACAAAGTCATGTTTGCCAGGCAGACTATAAAAGCTAATGACTCGAGATCGATAAACGACCAGAGAATTTGCCTTAAACTCAATATGGGCTGTTTTAATTTTTTTTGTTTTTAAGTCGACATAGCTGCGGTTATAAACGTGATTTACGAGTATTAGCAGCACTCGATGCAGCATGAAAATGGCCTCTGAAGGCTACTTGAGATCAGCCGACGATGTTATGTAGATTTTTCTGTCATATTTGATGGTGGAGTTGAGTTAGAGGATACTGGAAATGACAGTAGCAATATGCATCATATGTATAAACCCCTCGGGCGAAACAATTGCGCATTGACCGAGATTGGTATTGCCACTGGGGTCTTTTTGTGGCGTTATTCATTCCGCTCAATGGCGGAGAAATGTGGAGGCATCGTGCCCGTCATAAACTGTGATGCCGGCAACGCGACCCAACGCGACCCAATTCTGCCATCAAAAGTGTCGGCCGATTCTGTTTGAGAAGAAACGTCACAGTGGAGCGATCAAAGTTATCATTCAAAAATTAGCCGAAGGCCCCATATGATATATCAAATGATGAACGACTTGTTGTCCGTCAAATCCACAAAAAAATCAAAGTAATGAAACTTGGGGCTAAAATGGCGTAGTATTAAAAGGCGCAATGCATTGTAACTGCCAAAGACGATAAACTACTACAGTAATGCCAAGCAAAAAAGAAAATTTTATTTTTATTCTACATCGCATGCGTGGCGGAAAAGTAAGGCAGCATAACGACAGTAATTATGCAACTGACCAAAAAATGTTCGCCATAACATGACCGCACTATACGACGTAACGATCGATGCTAATTTTGTTTCGGAATTCGTGACCAAGCAAATATCTACGTAAAGGACGTGCACGTATGTTCGCCTTTTCTATGTGCCATCATGCACATCTGTCTATTACATTAGTGCCACTTAGACGTAGGCCTACAGACACATCCGGATCGCAGGATCGATAGGCCTAATTGCCTTGCTTTCGTTCTCGTCCCACTGATGCGGTTGCTATAAACTAAGTATATGACATTTACGAGTGGAGATAGTAAACTTTTTATTGCCGTTGTTTTAATACGATGCGTATAAGCAGCATTTATATAACAAAAAGTGTTATTTGCTCATAGATCCGATTCAGGTTTTTGACGTGCGCGCTTTCATCAGTTGACCACTAAAACTGCAACACGCGGTGCACTACATTGCCTAGTCTTATCACAAAAAAGTAACTCGTGTTAAGTAGGCTATGCTGTGGTTTTGTGCAGAACTAGGCTAACTAACTTAACGACTTCTGATAGAAAGCGTCGAAACTACACACTGCAATTCTTCTAGTCGAATTTCCACTACACTACGGTAGACTACTGGCGTGACGCTGATAAAAAAGTCTCACCACAAGGTCTTCAATATACACGAGTCAATTAAGTCAGGTCAGGTGTTTATCGTCCAGCTGCTTTTAGCCACAGATGCCATTAAGCCAGCGACACACGACCCGGGTGCTTGGCCGGGATGCGGCCGGGCAGCCGGCCTGGAGCCAGCCGTCGTCAGCGAAAACGTTTTAATAACTATTTTACATTTCTCATAATATGTAACGCAATGACGCATAAGTCACCTAAAAGTCCAAAGTGCGTTCCTATTTCTTCCTTGGCTTTCTTCTTTATTGCAATATTTTTGCAGTCAGAATCTTCATATCCCAGAGACAAATGTGTGATTGATACAATTTTATCAGTTTTTACACTTTCTGGATCTTCCCAGAAAGCAGCTTTAGTAGTACGTATTAAGTACGGGTACTCTGAATCGGAGGACAACATAAGCATGAGCGGCTGTCGGCCACAAAAAGCATTGCAATGCATTGCTTTTCTCTCTCTCGTCGGGTGTCAGCGACACACGAGCAGGATGCCCGGGCCGGGTGTCCTGGCCCGCCCAAAGCGGCTCGCGTGTCGCTGAAACCGGGTGCCCGGCCAGGGTGCCCGGCCCGGGTGTTTTGCTCGTCCGTCGCTGGCTTTCCGATGGTTTCTGAACGCAGCGCACTACCCTCTGAAATGTCAGCGTTAGACTGTTAGTGCGAAAGGCGTTCGTTCTACACCAACTCTGGTGTAATCTCTTCTCGACACCTCCTCCACTCTCCACGACTCCGATGCATGCTAAATGTAGCGGTTATCGTAGCAACACAAGCAGCAGTAGGAATCGGCAGAACAGCAGCGGAAACTTGCGACAGCGTCGAATAATTTGTCTGCATCAATTTCGATAGTAGGCACCACCGCGGCGATCTCGCGGGATACGTCGCCAGGAGTGACAGGAGAGAAAGAGGGAAAAATTGCCTTCGTACTGAGTAATTTACTGTTGATTCTCAAGGGCGTGCTTTATTTTTTCGCCGTCCGTCTGCATCCACGCTAAATATTTTTAACATTCTCTACGTCAACAGAATGCAACATCATAGCGTCTGCGTGCGTCTGTATGGCTGTTCGTTCGAACCGAGTGCGTTCTGTATAGCTCTCTGGCGACTGCTGCTGAACACGTAACGAATTCCTAACAACACACCGTCGAAATAAATGGCTGCCAAGAAGCTGGTATTTATCAGTGCTACGAAAAATCAGTGCTATGAAAACTGTATCGATTAAGGTATATTATAAATGTAAAAAATTGCAACAAAGCTGCGTTAAATATATTTTATTTCAAACGCGCTGCTGAACTACGTTTTGGACTTTTATACAATATTGTCATTATTAATAGGATCGTATGTTCGTTTAATGAGAAGTTGACACTTTTAAGAAGGCAAACAGAAATACACTGAAAATATGCAAACATTTGTAGAACGAGAACATCTAATGGTATCAGATAAGTAACTATGCTGCAAAATTTAACACATCTTTTCGTGGCATAAAAATTATAGGCCTACTAAACAGACACTTATAAACAGTCCGAGTTGGAGCTTTCAGTAGGCCTATCAGAATTATGCATCGCATTCGGTGTTCGATCTCCAACGTTCGCCAGGACACACGTACAGCTTTAAGCCGATCACGCTGCTGGAAAGCCAAAGTCTTCGGTCTAGCAATTACAGTGTACATGCTTAAGCTTACACGTTCTCAAACTTCGTTAAATGCTTGTCCAATCCAAATGTTTTTCATTTTCCCCAGTAAACTTACTCAGAAATCTTTATGGTTCGTAGTCGTTTGTAAAATATTTTTTGTTAAATGTTTGGTTTTATTTTTAACAAAAAACATTTCAGGATTTTTCATTGCAATTTTTAAGTTTACAAAAATCGTCGGTTAATAATTCACAGCCAATAAAGCCTGTAAAACACTAACTTGGTGATTTAGTTTAAAAATAGCAACAAACACTTTTTGTGCAAAACTGCACTTAGTGCCTGTTATGTGTAACGATTTTGGCAAGTTCGTTTTCAGCAAAGCTGCCACATCGTTCAGTACATAATATGCTGACATTAAAAATTGACAAATAATATGGCGTGTTAGGTATAATGAGTTCTTTGATAATTGCTTATTGCCATTGCCGGCGTTAGAGAGTTGGAGGCCCTCAAATACAAGTGTGAGGCCCCTATAATAGGGGGTCAGGGGGCAAAGCCCCCGTGTAGCTAAAACATTTATGGCTTTTGGACGTTCACTAAAAATCATAAATTTGCCCACTTTAAAAAAATTGACACGCAAAAAATCAGATACAATTTGTGTTGTCTTTTCAAAAAATGACGTCATAAGCGGCAATACGTCACCGATTACTGTACAGTAATAAAAAGTAATAGACTTGTCCACTTTGGGTAAACTTTTCACATGTTTACTTATTTTATATTTTAAATACATGTAAATTGTAAAAAAAACTAGAAAAAAATTCACATTTAGCATAAGGCCCCTGAGTATACGTGAGGCCTCCCGGCCGGGGGTACTGGGGGCCCTTCCTCTGGCTTTGCTTATTGTAGTTTTTTTGAAAAGTGTATCACTAAAAAGTTTAAAATAGACAACACTGTTGTCATACAGCAATGGTAAAAATTACGTATTTTATATCAGCTTGCCAGAAGTCTCAAAGTGCCCTTTAAAATTTTGAAATAACAACGACAGACCTACATAAAATAAAGTAAAAATTCGAGTCACTAATATAAAATTGTAATTGAACTTTTGTTGGGTTTTACAACCCGCTTTTTTGTTTTTTTTTTAAATTAAGAATGCTTTTATGGTCACAACTTATTGGCTGACTTGCTGTTAATAAACAAACAAAGTGTTGTCAAAAAATTAACGTTCAATGAAAATGCTCAGAGTTAAAAAGTACGATGATAAAAAAATACTGTTTGTCCAAAAAACTGCTCTCTAGTTTTTGTAAAACGCTTAATACACAAGATCTATACGACTAAATCTGCAGGCCGCAGAACAAGCAGTAGTTGACGTCGCACGTTTAATTGTGTCGAAGAGCTTGTATTGAGTTGAAAATGCACCAGGAACACACAAAACTGCTCGCCAGATTGTACAAAAATGTTCATTGGGCAGTTTCAACATCTGATTTAAAAAAGCCGATTTGTTTCGACTGACAGTAGGCCAAGATGTGTTTTAAAACTTTTATCGTGTGACAGCGTTATTTAAAATTTGATATGTCCGCAAAGACAATGCAGATTTCTACGAAACTACACTGCAGTGTTTAAAATAAATGTCCTTTCATGCGTGTTAAAATTTTACTTTATTTGGTGCAGGTTTGCGATTATTACTGCAAAATGTTTAGTGTGCCGCTTTTTGTGAACACAGTGTACAAGTAAATGAAAAATACTTTAATTGAAAATATTTACAATATCATTACTAAAATTACGTAAATAATATTCAGAGTTTTTAAAACTACCGCAACAATCAAAAATTCATCTGTGTAAATAAGAATATTTATAAAATTTGTTGTATTGCCTATAGTTGACGTCAATGACTTTTGCGAAATCGAAGAATGGTTCAAACTTTTACTACCGTTCTGAAAAGCACCGGGGTCGTGAGTGGTGTAAAAACAGACAGCGATAACTCAACTTACAGCAGTCGAGCTAGACAGAAGTCAGCCGTCTGGACTGTCGAAATGTCTGCACAAGCAACGACGGCGCGTGCTTCTTCCGGCGTTCGTTGTCCGGCAGAAGCTGCAGCAGCTGCGTCTCACTCGAGCGCTTGACCGTTCATCCATCGTGCTCAGCGCTAACAGCACGGTGTGATGCTGCTGCTGCTGCTGCTACTAACAGCGCAGCTTGCGATCTGACGAGCACGTCGTCGTGCAGCGGTCGCTGAGAGAGTGAGTGACATGTGCGACGACTGACTGACTAGCTACTCTGCTGCTGCGCAGTTGTTTCCTGACAGTGAATCGCTGTAACTGCTGGGACTGTTGCTGATGACGACGACGGCGCCTAAGAACGAATTCAAATCTCACCGGCAGCAAAAGAAGAAAATTGATCGGTAGGTGGGTCAAGAAAACCAGAGCCTAGCTGGACGCATCGCCGGAAAATAACGAACTAGTCTTTAAACCGAGTCGCAAGAAATCCTGCCTATTTCCTCATATCCATGACAAACGTTACTGTTAGTCACAGCGGCATCCAGTGGCAAACAGAAAAAAGTTCCGAGGAAGGCAGCAGCGGTCACCAAAACGTCAACAAATTACAGTAGCGAATAAACGTTGTTACGCGCGAGAGAGAGCATAGCTATAGCGCGTATTAGCTATGGTAATTCTGTCCTGGTGACTGTCTGTCTTGTCTGTCACGTCCCGGTACCGTTCCAAGACCAAGTGAGATAGAGACTTTAGGTTTTCACCATATTATGATAGCCTAGAGTCTCTAGTATTTCGTGACAAAATTTCATGCCGCTGGGTGTAGAGGATCCCCACGAACGAGGGGGCGAAAGAGGGGCACCTCCTTAAAAAGGCGTTATTTTACTGCTATTGGCTCGTCTAACGTAAAATGGTTGCAGATAGGCACATACGTGTTGCTTATCGTAACAAGCACTGGCGACGAGCTTCTTAGAAATGTCAACATCAATAACCTTGAATGACCCTAAACCCTCAAAATAACGGGTTTTAGTGAATTTTGCGCGATTTTAGGCTGCAACACACATTTCAACAGTGAATTGTGCCGAAATGGCTTAAAATAGACCAAAACAATTTGCATATTAAATTTTTTTAGTGTTCAATGTAGACTTTAGCAGTCCAAGTCCATATCCTCTAGGTTCAAAGAGGCCTGCGCACGCGGGTGTCAAAAAGGAGTACCCTTCTACAAAGTGGTTATTTTTCCGATTTTGGCTTGTCTAGCGTGAAAATGGTTGCAGATAGGCACAGACCTGCTGCTTAACATAACAAGCGCTGGCGACAGGCTTTTTAAAATTGTCGACATAGATGACCTTGAATGACCTTGAACTTTAAAATAAAGGGTTTTTAGTGATTTTTGGCGATTTTTGGCTGCGAAAGAGTGAATTGCGACAAAATGAATGGAGATAAATCAAGATTGCCTGCGATTACCTGCGAACAGGAACTGCTATATGACCTCGCGCGTTTCATCAGCATTAGCTTTAATTTCTTGTTATCTGACATGGAACGCCGTGTCACTGTACGTACGCGCCAGCAATAACACAACACATTCAAGCGGAGATTCAAAACTTATTTTTTCTGCAAATTTTATGACTTAACGAGTCCGAACGATTTCATGTAAGCCTGGTTATTTTATGGTATTTGGTTTAATTTTTAGACTTGTTAGCTGCGCTGTAAGTCGTGCCTGTTTGAGATTATCATCAGCATTTATTAGAGTTTAAATCTTGTTGATGTCATTAGCCCTTGCACCGACAATGACACCGTACCACCTTGATATAAGCTGTAGGCTATAACAGAAGACAAAAGATCTTAATCCGTTTAAGAATTGAAGCAGTGACGTACGTCGTGACATCTGTAATAATGTCTGACAACAGCTCATACTTATATCTTCTGTTTCAGTTTGTCGTTTCTTTCTAGCAGATCTCGATGTCAAGCTCTGCTTAACAGCGCTTTTACCGCCTTGGCTAAAGCTTGTAACTCTACAACTATTAATTAGATTTGTACAAAATTTGGCAAAAATTAATGTTTTTCATTGTTACATTGATTTATAGCATAACAATTTTATAACATAAATAAAATAACGCTGATTTTTGCCAAATTTGGTGCCGATCTGGGTAACAATTTTAAAGCTATTAGCCGTAAAACGACATGGACAAACGTACACCAACACGAGTTATTTTTCACTGTTATAATCAGATGATTTTTAAATTCATAAATGTTTCGTCGTATTGGAACTCATACGTTATCTTTAATTCAATATCTCCTTGTCGTTGCTGTTTTTACGACACTCGGCGCTCTGTGTTGGCTATTACTGTCCGGCTTGTGAATAATGAATTCGCATGTAATGAAGTTAAGCTAGCTTATTTAATCACAGTCGCAAAATATCAGCATTAATGGAGTGGAGAGTCAGTGATAATATTATGCGTAAATTAAATCAATTATTGGCAGCTGTAATAACGTATGACATCACATCGACACTGTCTCAATTATATAACGCCACTCGTCTGAATAGTACGAGCGCTATCCTGATAATTTGGAGGCGATTGAAAAAGGGAGACCTGGCATCGCGGGACTAGACAACGTGGCACCATATAGCAAAGGTGGACATCGCGAGACTTGTTTTAGGCCCTAATGTGCGAGTATCTGCTTACTGCCATTTTTGCTGCATGGAATATTATATGATCTGTACGGTTATCTATCAGTTTTTAATTAGTCTTCCTCGTCATAATCATAAAATTGAATGTCACGTAACCCGTAAAAATGGTGAAAAGCGAAAAAATTTATCAAGTGTAACAGCACAAAAACACTGAATTAACGTTGACGTGATGTACGGTTTATCTGCACTAAAAGGCAAATGATCTGTTACGAAAATGTCAATTGAACAGCGTTAAATAGCATTAATTACACTAAACGTCTCTATCTTACTTGCAGATGATGTAATATAAAACTCGACGCACAGCCTGAATTTTGTGAAAACACTGAATAAACTTCTGATGCTGACGGGTGTCACGACCCAGACTCTGACGTTATCGAATGCCACTGTGCAATTTTCAGACAAGTGCTGTCAACGACCTTGGCGTAATAATTGACAGTCAGCTCACCATGGCCAACCATATCAGTGCAGTTAGCCGATCCTGTTTCTATCAACTTCGTCAGCTCAAAACGATCAGAAAGTGTTTGACTTCAGAGACGACCAGGACGCTTATGCAGGCCTTCATTGGTGGTCGGCTTGACTATTGTAACAGCATAGGCCTACTTGTTGATATCAATGGTCAGCTGTTACAGAGACTGCAACTGATACAGAACGCAACCGCCCGTCTCGTAACTGGAGCCAGAAAGTACGATCACATATCGCCAACATTGCGCGAATTACACTGGCTGCTAAAACGACAACGAATAACATTCAAGTTGTCAGTTGGAATTTCTGTTTGTTTATCTTGTTTGTAATTTTTTCTGTAATTTTGATTTTTATTATGTGCGTCGTGCTTTTACAATAAATGATAAAATTTATGTTTCACTGCACTTTTGAGTTGACTTGTTGTTTTAGATTAGATATTTTGTTCTCTTTAGCTCGAGCTCGCGATCTCAAGGTCGTGACAATGAGAACAGAAAATCACTGAACATAAGAACAGAGAAAGCCACAATGACCACGCAAGACCGAGCGATCTTTAAACAGGCTTGCCGTGGATAACTGGATATTGATATTACGTGGCACGCCTGCCAATTAATCGCGGCTGATCAAGACCATCATCTAAACTCAACGTGTGTGTTAATGATTGTTGATATTTATGATGATATTTATGTATGCTGAATGAAAATCAACTTAAATCCATGCGTTACTGCCAATTTAGCATGATTTTAGTGGTAAGACAGATTTGTGTAAATCAAGCAAAAATATTTAAATGCTGAGACACGCAAGTTGTACACTTCTTTCGTACACAATTTTGAAACTTTTGGCATATTACGCGTTTTTCCATGAATAAACATCGCTAAGTTATAAAACTTCAAATGTCCATTGCGCTACAATGCGTTACAGTCAAATTTGGCAGAATTTCGAATGGGAGCAAAGAATATTTAAATGCTTCACTATGCAAATTTGTCATTTATTCTTTACAGCATTCTGAAACTTCTAATGCATCAGACGTCTTTTTACCACTAACCATCGCTGAGTTATCAACGCTGGCCCACCCTGTATAAATAATGAAGAAGATAATCGCTCTTTAGCCTCTTGCAGCGTCAATGAATTTTGGAAAAAATACAAAAATATTTTTTCTTGATTTTATGGATGTCGCATGAGTAATTTTATTACTTTATCGCAATGAAAGCGCATCAGTGTTCGTATCATTCGACGCCGGCAATCCGGCAATTATGAGCATAAAATTGCCTCTGAGAATGTGCAAAGCATTTGACCGCGCTTCTTATCTTTTAAGGCATCTCGGAATTCCATGGTATCGGGGGATATTAATTCCAGAGCTTAATGACATTTCAAGAAAATTGCATTCGCTGCATTCAGCACGTCAATACACTGTGGCCTGTTCCACCACGACTCAATTTACGCTACTCGAAATAAGTAGCTTAGTGAGACACCGTACAATTGACTTGTAGACAGCGAAATTTTTGGTAATAACCTACGACCTAAACCAGACAGTCTGGTCTGTTTAATTCATGGACAAAAAATAATAAAAAGTACGTTTGGCATATAAACAAACCACAGAACAACAGTCAGTAACAATACAATGCAGTATTCGATTACTTCAATGGTAGTCAAACAGTCAGAGCGCTACGAAGCTAAGTGACGTACAATCATAAACCTATAATAAATAACAGTAGAACTCTGTCATGAAGCTGTAAATCCTAACATGAATAAGTCAGTAAGTAAGTAAGTAAGTGTGTGGCTTGGTAGTTTAACGGTAACCTGCCGAACTTGTAATTTTGAGGTTGCTCAGGTCTCAGGATTCAGGTAACACTGTGTGATGCCATACGGCAGGCGAGGCGTCTACGGCACACTGCCGGCTCGGGGCCTTGGAAACGGAGATGAACACCACTGGCATCGGCTACAGAGCTGTGAGAGAATCTGTTGACTATCGGCGATTTAACCTTATCGGCGATACTATAACGAAATAAATGATGAATTAATAGCTCTAAATAACCTTCTATTAGAAAAGTTTTGTTAGCAGTTCTGACACAGATGGCAAAATGAGCGGCTAAGAGATCAGTTTAAAGTAATAGTCGTACGTTGATCGTACTCCGGCGTAACGTGTGAATAAACGCAACTGAAAACCGGCAAAACACGCTACAACTTTTCTTAAATTATCGTTTGCAGTGCCGTAATTACGACGTACTTGGACACTTATTTTTCGCGATTTCGGGCTGCGACACGCATTTCAAGAGTGAATTGCGTCGAACTGGCTGGAGATAGATTAAGACAACCTGCACATGAAATTTTTAGCATTAAATGTAAATTTTAGCAGTTTAAGTCCGGACCCTCTACTTTTAAGGAAGTTTGCGCACGCGGGTGACAAAGAGGGGTACTTCTCTAAAAAGCGGTTATTTATCCGCTGTTGGCTTGTCTAGCGTGAAAATGGTTGCAGATAGGCACAGACGTGCTGCTCAACATAACAAGCACTGGCGACGAGCTTCTTAAGATTGTCAACATTGATGACCTTGATTGACCTTGAGTTCTAAAAATAAGGTTTTTAGTGATTTTTGGCGATTTTTGGCTGCAAAAGAGTGAATTGCGACGAAATGGATGGAAATAGACCAAGATTACCTGCGGACCGAAACTGCTATTAGCTCTCGCGCGTCTCATGAGCATTAGCTCAGATTTCTTATATTAGTTACGTGTCATTTATACTGCCATTTATACATACCGTGTAGCTATCTGTAGCAGTGCAGGTGCGTGCTGCCTCCTATAGCAACATTCGGCGTTAAACGTCACGGTTTAAGCGCCCTCTGGCGATGAAACCAAATATATGGCTACTTCCACAGTAGGCCTACGGTAGAGCTTTTAGTCTTCTACACGCTTTCAGCCGTGAATTAACGCGGAAATACGATCCAGCCGTTGCCATTTGTGTGCAGAAAAAAAAACGCTGTCGGAGGTGCCGGTAGGATCCTTTCGACGGCGGAACTGAAGAAAAAGCAGCACATCACATGCAAAACGTCGCTTTATCCGGCGTTTAGTCTTTTAGCAATATAACACGCACACCACGGAAACAAAACCCTGCAGTACAGGCTATCTAGCTTCTATTATTGCACAATTTGTGTATCATTAAACTCATTTTGTTCAACATTAGATCACGGCTGGTGCATCTTTGACATATTTACGGTTGTTCACAAAAACATAGCATTTTATTAAAAATAGCAATTCTTGTCACCATCGTTTGCACTTTGCTGCTGGTATAGTATGGGTCTAACTTCTTCAGCGAAAGACGCATGCTTTCTATAGCAGAGTGCATAATGACTGTTTAAGGTCATCCAACGTCAATGATTTTCATATAAATTAAAAGAGCTTATGCGACTGTCTATGAGTAATCAGTAGCAACTTTGGCCCAATTTCTTACTGTTTCTGAGATGAAAACGACTTATAGGTTAAAAATCGCTACTCACTTCTGTTATACCCAAACATTATAGTGTTCTTGTTGCACCAGATGGCGAAAGTTATGTTAGTGAAAAAATGAGGTACTGAACTAGTAAAATATAACGTAGCCCAACTTACGTGATCACAGTCTACATCAACGTCACACCAGACAGGCGGACAGACAAACGGACATACGGCAGGCGACATAGGCCTATGCTGGAATCACCCTTAGTGCTATACATGGTGCAGACAGAAATACAGGCATAACTGTAATTATCATTTTTCACTAAGTTTATACTGTTTAAAATTATACTTACTATGTTTAGTATGGTCGATATTTTAATGACCGGCGAATGCGTAGGTTCATGGGGCTTAGCTTGATCCCTAGCGCCTAACAAACTTTACCGATGCACACTTTCTCGACAGAAGACGGCTAATTAGCAGCGAGCATGCGCACCTCGAGCATCTATGAGGAACTACAAACGACGACGTGCCTAGTGCGCCGTACAGCACATTATTAACGATACTGATTAGAATCAGTTCAAACAAATAAAACGCTTTATTAACTTTGGTGTAGAAAACTGCGAATTTCTACTTTTGCACTTATTTCTCTACAATTTATTTTACCAAACATCCGTGCAAGATTTGGTTACAGGTATATTTCAAGTATCTGGTATTACACGAGGGTCTTTCAAAAGTTCGTAGTAGACTTACGCACAAGTTAATTAAAAAATATGCACATCATATTTTGTCACTTTTTAACATAGCGTTCTGCAACTGAAATTTAGTTTTGTTCAGAGCTCGGATTACATTGTACAGGAGTTGTTAAATTTTATTTTTTTGCCAGCAAGTTGGAACGCATATTACTTTTTTGTCATCAACAAATTTTCAGCGTTTCATATTTTTTTTTAATTTAAGAAACAAATAACAGTCACTCGGAGCTAAGTCTAGCGGATACGGTGAGTGAGAAAATTGCTCGAATCGTCTGTTTAACCAATTTTTTTTATCAGTCGGTATCTGTTTAACGATTTATAATTTACATGTAAACCTATTCAGTTTTCAGTTTTGCTTTCTCTACTGTTTGTCATTATTCTTACAGTAATATTGTTATATTTGCATAATTAGTCCGCCCGAAAACGATAGTTTTCGGAAGGACTTCTGTTTTACTGCAGATGTTTTTTTTTTATTTTTTCTCCACTCGCGAGATCTCCGAGATGCGTGAGCCGACCGGCGTGAAATTTTGCATGATGGTCAGTACTAGGCCCTATTTTATAATGCCGGTCAAAATTTTAGGAGGCACACCCCGAAAAAATTTCGGGGGCGAAAAACATGCAAAATTTGGCCCGATTTCGGACGACATCGAAGTTCGGCGGCGAGTATCTCCGAAACGGATAAAGATATTCAAATTCGGATTTTTATTTCGTCTACCGCGATTCCTTCTGCGTTAGGCGAAACAAGTCCGGTGAAGTTTGGTCCAGTGACCTTGGAGATCTCGATGTTGAATCGTACCCACCCAAAGTGCATTTTTCGGAAGACCATATTTCGGCCCCTAGGGGGTG
>Ga0056128_1003092_pt1 | contig 20205 bp, 10 predicted proteins | sample WorMetLIZISLAND2_FD_71113 | JGI IMG/M metagenome (GOLD analysis project Ga0056128, IMG submission 71113) | Marine gutless worms symbiont microbial communities from Max Planck institute for Marine Microbiology, Germany - Olavius geniculatus... ... | reverse complement strand
TGTGTTGAGTCTGTATCTGTGAATCTTTCTGACATCGAGGGTTAAGATACATCAAGACAGTTGCAGGTTACATATAAGTGTATATGATGACAGAAAACTGGTGAATTGACAAGAACAAAACAGAATTTTTATTCAGCTGTGTGTTGATTGATTTGATGTATTTATTTTGTACAAGTTGCACATTTCTGTTTAAGATATTAATATTAATAACAACAATTGTTCTTAACCCCTGGGAATTTCTAGTACCAGGGGTAGAAAATAACAATCATGATAGTAATAAATAGGAACAGTTTTGTTTAAAATGTTTAATTGTTTATATTACTAACAATAATAATAATAATAATAAACAGGAGCATTTAGTTTAGTTATGTCTGATGGCTGAACTTGTTAGTGCTTATTGGCTCAGATTGTGATGTGTAGTTGTTTTTGATTATCATAATGTGTATTTATGAGGAGCGTTCAATAAATTCCAGGACTTAATGCAACAACAGTAAATCGCACATTTCTGACAGTTATGTTACTTTTCAACATATTTTCCTTGCAGTTCACTGCAGTGTTGCCATTGTTCCACAAGTCGGCTGGAATCCATAGCATTAAGTTTTTGTTGGCATTTGTAGAAATTTCCGGACATAATGCTATAGAACATCTTCATTGTTCATTAATTTAATATCTCCAAGTAATTCACTCCGTGGGCCAAATAAATGAAAATTACTTGGAGCTAAGTCTGGGCTGTATGGGAAATGCTGTAGCAGTTCCCAGCCCATCTCTTCAATTTTTACGCGCAACAGCAGCTACTGCTGTAGCGCGTCTTAGCCATCGCAATTCTGTCCATCTGTCTGTCACACAGGTGGATCAGTCAAAAACGGTGCAAGCTAGGATCACCAAATCTTCATCGTCGGCTGCCTGGAAAACTCCAGTTTCAGGAACCGTAAAGCTTTTCCATAAGTTTGAAGGGGGTCACCCTGAATGAATGCGCTAAATGAGAGCGGGTGAGGAAAATTTGCGATATATATCCAGTCTATACGGCGTTGCCAGAGTGAGATAGTGGCGCCGTTTGGTAAGTACAAGTAAAACACTATACAATACATAGTAAGCCGTAACTCATCTGGTGCCATCTGGCGAGTGATTTTGTTTTACTGGACTTTCTTTGAAACTGTAGCCAAAAGCCATATGGATGAGATCTGCGGATGAAGTCTGTGGATCACTAGCGTACGACGGTGCACCGCTGTTATGCATTCATCTTTGCGTTAGCAGGGCTTTTCTTGTCTTAACTGTCTAATGGGCCAATTGCATGGTGGGGCACTGCCATTTTAAAGAATGACACCTTTCTGCAGCAAACCTGGTCAATTGCTGCAAATTGCTACCAGTCCTAACCAATCGGACAATAACGCACAGCAATATTGTTCATTCACAGTCTGTCTTTCAAGCAAAAAGTCTGCAAGAACAACTCTGCAAGTAAACCAAAAAATGCTTTGTCTGCTTCTGACCGTTTTTGTCGTATGCAGTGCTCCGACACTGACATCATCACTGACTGACTGATGATCGCTGCAAAAGCAGACAAACTATTCAAATACTTTTAATCGTGATAAAGTGTCACTGCTGATTACTACAGATAATCTACAATAAATTTCAGCACTTTCTACGCCTTCTGCGACTAGAAAATTTTATAATTATTCTTTGCATGTGCCAAACGTCAACGCCCATCACTTATATCTTAATAATAATGGCGTCACAGTGTGACGTAATAAATGAAATCACAGTAAGTGATGTACAATAGTGGCTGTACAACTTCGTAATAGTTGTGGGTTTTAACTATCACTGTGTGCTTACTGAGAAGAACAGTCTTGGAATTTATTGAACGCCCTTCATATTTGTTTATAGACATTACACATGCAACATACAGTATCGAGGTGGAGCTAATTCAGTAAATTAATTATTACATACAAAAATTTATTAATTCGGACCAAATTTACGGATGGAAAAATGGCTGACTTTCATGAGAACCCTTCAAGTTTTACGTATGATCGCAACAACTCGCTGCTTTTTGTTTGTTGTATTTTTCAGGCATTGTAATGTCGTCAGTATTTTCTGTTGTTAATTTTGCATTTTTCATAGCCAGATGTTTCACATATTATGTATTACTTAAATAAAAATATATTTTTTTGTAGGCGAGTCTGGTCTCGGGAAATCAACTCTCATCAATAGTTTGTTTTTGAGTGATTTGTATCCAAATCGCGTTTCACCGACAGCTGCTGGTATAATTGCTATATTCCTGAGTGTACTTAATTTTTTGACTGAGTTATGGCACATTCTTCTATTTTTAGGGTCTTGGTGCTGTCACTTGTGTGGCATGGCAAGAAGAGCATTTTACCTGCAAAATTGTTACGGAAAGTTTATTTTCAGGGATTGGCTTTTCTAGTGTAACCAATCTGAAGAAAGTGCACTATATTATTTTATGTCAGGCTGTCAAATGGTAGAGTAATTCTGTAACTTTTATCTTTCTTGCTGTTACTGCTGTTTTGTAATTTTTGTGGAGTCTTTTTAGTTTCTATCTGAGTTCATTTTTAATGGATCTTCTTCATGTTTGTCTTCTATTCTGCCACTATTAGGCACATTTTGCAGGTTCATATGCATTGCTACATGAAAAGATAGCTATGGTGTAGCTGTATCAGTTGTTGTATGTTACTATGTGTATTAATATTAGTAGATATGTATTGTAATTTGTGACTGCCTGCCATTGTACAGTGCAGTGCAGAAGTCAGTGAGGATGCTCTGCGGTTGATTATTGCAGAGAAAATAAGTAAAACGGTGAGGATCGAAGCATCAACCGTAGACATCGAAGAGCGAGGGGTGAAGCTTCGATTGACAGTTGTTGACACACCTGGCTTTGGCGATGCTATTGATGCCGGCGAATGGTCTGTACGAATATATAATTTGTATAGGTTTTTTCGCGGTCTAGTATGTATTATGCCAGTCTGTTAACTTGACTGTAGTCAACAGTGTGTTCTGCCGGGAATTTTTGTTATAGAGAGACATGAGATGTATGTCCATTTTTGCGCTTGATTGGAGTGAGATTGTGAGTGGTTATAAGGCCTGTGATGAGAGTGAGTGAGTGAGTGAGTAGGGTTTAACGTCTTGCGCGATACAGTATAGGTCATTTCGGGGACAACCTCTGCAGGCAAAATTGCACGTACACATAATAAAGAAACAAAAAGTTTAACCTTTACAGAAAGTTTAACCTTTATGAAACACAAAGCACTAAGAACGACCTAAACCTAAAATTGTAAGAACTACCGATTATAATTGTGCATGTAACGATAATGGCAGTTTTTATAATCTTTCCTGTTATCCTCCAGACAGTCATCAATCTCATAATGCTGTCTATTGGAGGACAGGGATCCTGTGATGAGAGAGTAGGTAGGCAAAAAGTAAAACTCCCGTAGTCAACACTGCTGTCTTACAACTCTATGTTTGTAGGACAGTGCTTATCTCCGTTTCAAGGCCCTTAGCCGGCAGTGAGCCGCAGATCAGTTACATGGGTGGTAGGCCACACCTCTCCCATCTACTGCTGTTGCGTTACTGGTGGTGAGGCCGGTACCAAATTATACTGCTTGGTGACAGAGGCACGTGTGTGAACAACTTGCCCAAGGTCGTTACCTGGCACTGCACTAGGCTGGAATTGAACCGTGGACCTCCACTACACCACCAAGTCGTACTAAAGAGATGATGAGAGAGTAGAGACGACTAAATAGCTTTTGAAATAAGAAAGATTATAGTGTAGAAAAATATTATGAATGTGTAAATTTTGACTAACTGGATGGGATGTTTTCATATCATCATGGGGATAGGTCAGTTTGCTGAAAAAGTGCAAAACTTTTAGAGTACGTGGTGTTTTTGTGGCCCGTGGCGTACTGGGAAACATCACTAATTGTTGAGAATCTCATCTCACCATCTTCTTGCATAATGCATATTGTCGAGCTTTTTTATGTGCGAATATGAAAGTAAAAACAGTGTTTGTGGTCTTTGTATTGTTTTTCTTCATATAATGCACAAATGATGTCTGCACTGTTAAAATAAAGTTAAGGCTCTGAAGGGTTTGTTGAATTTTTTGAATGTGCCAGGCTAGGCGTATATTAGATGGAAGCCGTAACTAATATGACCAGTGAATCTGTAGTTTATCTATGCAGTTTCCAGACAATAGTGCAGTATGTCGACGCTCAGTTTGAGAAGTTTCTGAAGGATGAGAGTGGACTGAATCGAAGGAACATCGTCGACACTCGAGTCCATTGTTGCTTCTACTTCATCAGCTCTGCAGTACACGGGTATCAGCCACATCGTTTAAAATGTAGGGTCATTTACAAGCCGTTAGGCCTATAACAGAGTGGCCACTCTTCTGGTAAACCTAAAAAAGTCAGAGAATTGAAAAGTGGTTGGGGAAAAGTCAGGGAAAATGAATTATTCAGTTACCGCGAGTATTGTTCAGGCAGAAATATGCAACAACGGAGTTCTTTACTTGATAAAGTTGTTCATCAGATGCTGTCTGAAAGAAGAAATTGCATTTCTTACATGCAGGTAGAGTTATGGCATTTACTTACTTATGACTTCCTGGAGAATGTAGTTGTCATAGATATGTCAGTATATATGAGTCTTGCAGAGAGAAATAAGTGCATTTTTATATCACTACTGTTGCAAGGGGCGATACTTCATCTATGTTTCCTTAAAATGTCTGAGAAAGTCAGGGAATTTGATCTTGACTGGAGAGTGGCCACCCTGCTATAAGCCAGCGCTTTTGTTTACTTAGTTTACACTGCCAAGTCGCAGATACAGGGCTGGTGCATTGTGTGGTGCATTTGTCTATGCCCCAGGTTTTGCTGTGACTCGTTGCTTTTACCTACAGAAATATGGCCAGACTGAGTTGAACTAGGTGGCCGGTTATATACCAAGATGGGTTACCCATTTAAGTGCTAACCGGGTTAGTTGATCAGACACCGTGTTAACCAGTACAACTAGCCGCAGCATTATTAGCACTATTCATTGCTCAATCATCCTGTATGTGTAGGATTTATGTGAACCGTAGTTGGCGATAAACAATGCTGACATTTTTCTTCTGGTGAATGTTAGCTGTATATGATTGCCATTTCAGGTTGAAGCCGATTGATATAAAATTCATGAAGTCGCTGCATCACAAGGTCAATATTGTTCCCGTGATTGCAAAAGCTGACATGCTAACTCAAGCCGAGTTGAAGAAACTGAAAAAGAAGGTAAATATTCAGAATATAATTCTAATGGAAATAACATCGTAGTACAATATCCATGTCACAGTTGTAAGTAAGTAAGTAAGTAGCAATTTATATAGCTCCAAAATCTCGCAACAGAATCTGGGTGTAATTGGGGTTGCAAAAAATCCTGGGTTATTTAAAAACCAACGTATAGGTTTTTTGGTTTGGGGTTTTGGGGTTTTTTAAAAACTTAAACTGGGTTTTGTAAAAAGGCCCAACATGATGGGTTTTGGGGTTTCTGCAGGTTTTTACGCACGTTGGCAGAATGCTTCGTGTGTCATAGCTATGGCCTGGGTGTCCGTCCATCCGTCACACTGTTGTATTGTGTCAAAACTGTGTAAACTGGGATCACAAAATTTTCACCATGGACTGCCTCCAGGTCTCTAGTTTTTCGTGACAAAATTTCTTGCCTCTGGGTGCGGGGTTTCCCTCGAATGAGGGGATCAAAAAGGGGTACCTTTTAAAAAGATGTCATTTTGCCATTATTGGCTTGTATAGTGTCAAAATGGTTGCAGATAGGAAGAGACATGCTGCTTATCATAAAAAGCACTGGTGACAGGCTTTTTAGATTTATCAACATCGATGACCTTGAATGACATTGAACTCCCCAAAAAGGGGTTTTAGTGAATTTTTTGCAATTTTTGCATGCAGCTCACATTTTAACACTTGAATTGTGACAAAATGGCTAAAGATAGACCAAGATAATCTGCATATGAAATTTTCAGCATTAAACATAGATTTTAGCTGTTTAAGTCCCGACTCCCTAGGTTCAAGGAGGCCAGCACAGGCGGGCGTCAAAGATGGCTACCCCTCTTAATAAGTGGTTATTTTACCGCAATTATCTAGTGTAGCGTGAAACGGTTGCAGATAGGCACAGACATGCTGCTTATCATAACAAGCAATAGTGACAAATTTTTTATTAGTATCAACACCGATGATGTTGAATGACTTTGAACCTCCAAAATCGAGGTTTTTAGTGAATTTTTGTTGCGATTTCCAGCTGCGCCACACATTTTATGAGTGAATTGGACCGAAATGGCTGGAGATGGACCTGGACAACCTGCGTATGACATTTTTAGCATAGACCGTACATTTTTAAGAATCTAAGTTTTTATTTGAGTCTTCTGTACAGAGGCCTCAAATTATTTCATTACTAGTGGAACTATTAACTAAAATGGACAAGGCTTGGGGTCTGTTTTTAGCAAGTTTTCAGTGGGTTTATCTAGAAAGACCACATGGATTTTTAGGATATTTATCTCCACCCTGGTTGTAATGACAGTACTGTTATACATTATCATCTTTGAGTATTTTTGCTTGGTTTTATTTCCTGGTTTGTGATACTATTATCGAGAAGTTTTATGCAGGGAACTTATTTTTGTTTTGTTGTGCTAGTTGAACGAGGAGCTTGCGGCAGCTGGCATACAGACATATTCGTTGCCGGAGTGTGACGATGACGAAGATGTCGATTACAAGCAACAGTGTGCATTGCTAAAGGTATTTTGCAGCAGTCCATGTTCTTGAAAATCGATATTGCATTCTATGTCTGTGTTACTTGTAAACTAAACTTAATTTTTTTTGGTCGCTTTGGGTGAAGCGATCAAAAAAGTTTGGCAATGTGCAGTAAGTGTGTCTGTGGGCAATGTAGAATTGATGAGTGTCAGAAAAAAACTGAAATTTTTGAATTTCAGGATATCAATCAGTATGTACCTTATTTTATTTTATATGTCTGTTTGTGTCTTTTTGTGTTTGACTAATGTCAGTCATTCTTTAGCCCGCCCGGAAGCGATAGCTTGCGGAAGCGGACTTAAGTTTTAGCCCAGATGTTTTTTTTTCCGAGCGCAAGATCTCCGAGATGCGTGGGCCAACTGGCTTGAAATTTTGCACGATGGTCAGTACCAGGCCGAATTTTATAATGCCGGTCCAAAATTTTGGGGGGGTGCACCCCAAAAAAATTTCAGGGGGGAAAAACATGCAAAATTTGGCCCGTTTAATGACAACTTTCGACCTTGAGCACAAATATCTCTGAACTGCATAGGGATATCGACAAGCGGTAAACGGCGTTATCAAATACAGTTAATTCTGCGTTGAATAAAAAAAAATTGTGTGAACTTCAGTCCACTAACATCGGTCTTCTGTGAACCAAGTTATAACGGCTCATGTTGACCTACCTTTAGTCAACAATGCGCGTTCGGCATATACCAATGCATTTGAGTTCGGGCCACGTGACTTTGATGCCGGGGAAATTTTACCCCCCTCCCTAATTTCCCCTAATCGGACTTAGGGCGCCGGGCGGACTCACGTTGGGCTTTGCCCCAAATTTCTAGTTTTGTTATGTTTTCTTGTATCTGTTATTCCTGATTTATTGCAAATTATAACACTTTATTCATTATTGTTTTCTAGCGATTATTTTTGTATGTTTTGCAATCTTGTGATTGGCATGCTTTTAGACCCTTCATATTGCTTGGACAAATACATCATTCTTTCTACTATTGTCTGTTTTATTCACTGAACATCCTGTTTAAGAAAAACATGACACCATAGTGATTTTTAGTTGTTTTTCATGGTTAGCATTTCATGAGTTATGCAACGTGGGTTTACCATTACAGGAAGCGGTTCCATTTGCGGTTGTTGGGTCAAACACGGTGATTGAAGTTCGAGGCCAGAAAATGCGAGGTCGCTTGTATCCGTGGGGCGTGGTTGAGGTGGAAAACCCGGAACACTGCGACTTCATCAAGTTGCGCACTCTCCTTGTGTGCGTTTCACGTATATTCACATATTTCTGTCTGTGTATTTTTATGTTTGATTTTTGCTGTTTACCAGAACCGTTTTGGTAGGGGATTCGTACCTGCACAGTGTTCTAATGGTAATAACGGTCAAATTTCTAACGCAATGTTAGATCGTGACTCCAGAGGTGCGAGCTTTTTTTCCGACGGGATGCTCGTTTTCTAGTGCATGGCTTTCAGGGTAGGAACATTGACAGAATTATGTTAAGCACTGTAGAATCGGGTACAAAATGTTAATCAGCTAATAAAAGGAAAATGTTAATGAAGTATTATCATTGAAACGTTTCATTAGTATTTTGCCAGCTCATGAGGTGTGGCATTTAAGCATCATGGTATCTTTTTGCCGCAAATGCTAGCTAGTAAAAGAAGTGTGAATGTCAGTCAAGATTTGACAAAAAGAATTTGATGTCTAAAGGCGATGTCAGATGATCAATAAAATCGGATGATTTTATCTGCCGACAAAATCGCCCAATAAAAATCTGTCGTGTGTAATGCAAAAATTGCAACAAAATCGGGCGATTTTGTCGGCCAAGATAGAGCATGTTCTGTGTTTGACGATTTTGTCAGCCGACTTTTTATATATCCGACAACAAATTTGGTTTATGTTGCCTTGGTGATTGTTTACAATGGAAGATGAATATTTATTTAAGTTATTTATTGTGTTTCTTATTTATTTTCGTTCATTCGATGCAGAGAGAAGTGATGCAAGTATTATTTTGCGATCTGCAATCTGCCGTTGTGCTAGCTGATATCGTATGACGTAGCAGATGGAAATCTCAGCCTTGTGTCATGGTTCACCGATTTTGTCGGGCAACTAAACCATGCCGACAGAAGTCGGCTGACTTTGTCGTTCGTCTGACATCCGCTCAACAGTTTTGAAACGGTTCTAAATGCAGTGAGCAATGTATCTGGCGCAGAACGCACATGCAAGACATGCAGGAAGTGACGCATGAGGTTCACTACGAAAACTATCGACATCAGAAATTGGCATCTGCATCATCCGATGGAAAAAGTGCTACTTCTACTCCCAGGCAACAAAAATTATATTATTTTATGTCGTATATTATATAATTGACAGTTATTTACAAGTTTCAGTTTTAATATACAACATTTAAAATATGGTATATTGTTTTGATCTTTTTTTCTGCCGGTACTGATACTACTGTAAATTTATGTGTTCTTCTTTCCGGAATTGGTCAGATTATGCTGAGTTGCCATATAGTGGACTTTTTGAGAATTTTTTTAGCAGAACTTTGTACCGACAGATGTCCTGTTGTGACCCAACAAAGAACGTCAGAGCACTTTAACTCATTGTAACAAATGATTTGTTGTCTAAAATGAGTATAATATATAGTAGAGGTACTATTCGCTCTTAGAAAAAAAGAGTCACAACTAGAAATTTGGAGCAAAGCCCAACGTGAGTTTGCTCGGCACGCTGAGTTCCATTGGGGGACAGTTTAGGGTGCTCACATTTCTTTCGTAGCAAGGTCACTTGGCTCGAACTCCAACGCATTAGCAAACGCAGAACGCGTAGTGTCGACTTAGGATAGGTAGACATTAGCCAACTAACCGCTGTCGTTAGTGGACCAAAATTCACCACATTTTTTGTTCAACGTGGGAGAGAGACGGTAGTCGATAACGTCGTTTACTGCTTGTTGATATCTCTATCCATTTCAGAGATATTTGCGCTCAATGTTGAAAGTTGTCCTAAATCGTGTCAAATTTTGGATGTTTTTCGTTATCCCAAATTTTAAAGTGGTGGTGCCCCCCAAAATTTGTACGCAGATATCAGCCCCACTTAGGACTACATCACGTGGCAAAGTTTCATTAGGCTGCTTCATTTGGCTTTAAAGTTATAGTGGCTAATTCACTACAATTAAAGCCAATTTTGGACCCCCTTTGAAAGAAATTGTAAGGGGGACCCAGGTCCCCTGAGTGGGGAGCGCTAGCAAGACTTGGTCATTCTATGGCGCATGTAAAAATTTGGGGGCGCAGCACCCCCTAGGGGCCAAAATATGGTCTTCCGAAAAAGTCGATTAAGGTGAGTAGACATTAGCCAACTAACCTTTGTCGTTAGTGGACCAAAGTTTACCAAATTTCTTTTGTTCAATGCAGGAGGCACGGTAGTTGATAACGCCGTTTACCGCTTGTCGATATCTCCATCCGTTCCAGAGATATTTGCGCTCACAGTTGAAAGTTGTCCTAAATTGCGCCAAATTTTGGACATTTTTCGCTATCCCAAATTTTAAGGGGCTGGTGCACCCGAAAATTTGCATGCATGTTATCAGCCTCACATAGCACTGCATCACGTGGCAAAGTTTCATTAGGCTACTCCCTTTGGCTTTAAGGTTATAGTGGCTAATTCGCTACAATTAAGGCCAATTTTGAACCCCGCCTTTAAAAAATTGTAAGGGGGTCCAAACTTTGAAGTCGTCTGAAATCGGGCCAAATTTTGCATGTTTTTGGCTTCTAAAATTTTTTGGGGTGGGCCCCGAAATTCTGGATCGGCATTATAAAAGTCGGCTTAGTACTGAGCAGCGTGCAAAATTTTGCGCCAATCGGATGACGCATCTCGGAGATCTCGCGTTGAAATAAAAAAAAATTTTAAAACATCTGCAGTAGAACTTAAGTCCGCTCCGCAAGCTATCGCTTCCGGGCGGACTAATTAACCTACATACATTTAGAATTTGTTGTGTTTTGTTATATTAGTTGTTTTTGTACCATCAGTGAGCGTTTTATCTATAATTTACTTTTTTTTATTTGCATGTATTTTTTACGCGCGAAAGCAGCTACTGCTTTCAGTGTGTCTTAGCCATCGCAATTCTGTCCGTCTGTCTGTCTGTCCGTCCGTCTCTCTGTCTGTCACATGGGTGGATCAGTCAAAAACGGTGCAAGCTAGAATCACCAAATCTTCACCATCGGCTACCTGGAAGACTCTAATTTCAGGAACCGTAAAGCTTTTTCATAAATTCGGAGGGGGTCACTCTGAACGAGGGCACTAAATGAGAGGGGGTAGGCAAAATTTGCGATTTTTGGCCAATAAGTCACTGTATCTCAGTAACAGTGCACGCTAGGGCCTAGGTTACTATTAATCACTAATAGGAAGTCATACACTGTCTCTCGATTGGCACCGAATTCAATGCTTGTGAATGATTTTGAGCACCAAAATAGGGGGTTTTATAGATTTTTTTTCGATTTCGGGCTGCGACACAAGTCTATATCATTCACAAGGTGGCGCCACATACGGAACTATTGTTATGCGATCCAGAGAGCGAATTTGGTATTTGTATATTAACTTAGCGTGAACACCCTAATTTTCAGCTAAATTACCGAACCAGAACTGCTATAGACTTTTGCTCATCTCGTGAGCATTAGCTCAAATTTCTTGTTTATTCTGTTTTAGATTTTAGGCGTGTATAGTAAACAACTGGTTATTTTTGTAAGTGCGTAAATTTTTGTGATTGATTTGTCGATCTATTTGTTTATTTATGTATTTATTTATGTTATATTATGTTTTTATTGTTTTGGTCTTGCCTGTTTTGCAGCAAACCTGAAGTGAGAGTGGAGAATGTGACTTTAGTGGAACGTGAGAAGGAGCTGGCAGAAAAAGAAGCACAGGTTTGTGATAAACAATTACTGCTGTGTCACTTCAAAAAAACATCAATGTCATAACTTGATACTTATTATATTTTAAAGGCCTACTACAGTCAAAATTGATCTTGTGATTTTAATGTATTTTCAGTTTTAATGTATTATCTTTTACGGGGGCCGAGTTATAGTCAGTTTTGTCCCAAAATTCATTGCTATGGCAACAGTGGTCGGCAGGGGAGAAATTTGATGAAAGTGATTAAAAGTGCAATTTTTGCATATAATCTCCATTTAAAGTATATAAGTGAATTGCACATCTGAAATCTACATGTTACATTTGTTCAAACTGCATCAAAAAAAAATTTCACTCCAGTAGGCTTTTAATACGTGATGTCATACTAAATTATAATACAAACAAATTTTGTTGAATTTTTTGGAGAAGCGAGGCCTTGTGGATAATTAGTTAGCTTTTGGTGGCAGTTTAGATTGTAGTCCAGATCCTACGATTCTTAAACAATTTGTCGCTTAGTTGTAATGTGTGGAATAGCAGTACTTTGCTATAGCACTCGACATTTGCTTTTTATGTTTGTGTGATTTTTTTGGATTTTATGAATGTTTTTGCCACTTCTATTGGAATTGAGATATATTTTTATATAATTTACTAGGTGACAACAGGGTGGTGCCAGCAGTCTTGTGATGCAGGCCACCGTGAAATAAGGCCGATACTCTGGTGAAGTTTTGCACTCTTCAAGTGCTTCTATCGATGACAATGTTGCGATGTTGTTTTCAGCTGAAGAACATGCAGCAGATGCTGGCGATGATGCAGGCCGAGATGCAGCAGAAAGCTAATAACATTAACGCTGTCTCAAGCCCAACATCAAAGACCACTGACCTTGGTCCACTACCACCACCAACCAAACCAATCCCACCACCAGTTGCAGCTAGAAAACCATCTTTTGAAGGTCTGTTTAAAGCCTGCATCATTTAAACGTCAAAAGTAAAAGGTCTTATGGAAAGCCCAACTCAGAGCTACGGAGCGTCACCCACCATATGGGATCACACAGTGTTTGTTACCTGCCACCCGACACAGGTGAACGCGCCCCACCTCAGTCCCAGCCAGATAGGCCGGTACTCGATTTACCTACCCCAGAGGGATGGAAGGCTGAGTTGACCTAGGCGGCTTGTTACATACCGAGATGGTTTACCTACCTGCCTGCAGGTAGTCACCCATCAAAGTACTAACTCGGCCTAGCATACAGTAACTTCATAGATCAGATGAAAAGCACTACACCATGCTAACAACCCGGTGTTTGTTGTCTCTTGTGAATATGGCAGTTTGTTAGAGCTGCAGAAATTAATGACGAAATCACGTAATTAATCAAATGTTAAAAGATTTTGACTATTAACGTAATTTTGCTCATTAAATTTTTGATGTAATCTATTGCATTATAAAATAATATAATTAATAGATTAATGGAATGCAGCATGAAATAGGTAGAATGACAAGCATTCGACAAGTGATAGTCACATTCTCTGGAGTACATGATTAAATAAAATAATATACTTTACTTTTGTGGCTGTGCTACCGTTTGATGGTGCCAGAGGCATTTTGTTTCGATATTGTCTAACCTTTTGTTTTTTTGGTTGGATGATGCATCGGTTCGTGATGTCATTTTTGTGTAATTATGGTGGTGACAGTGTTATGTTCAAAGAACTTATATTAGATATTCACTAGTAGAAATATCATAGCCTGAGAGTTGTGGTGTTATCAGTCAATGAATCTTCTTACCTTACAGTCGTGACCACTAGCCGCTAGGAGCTTATGGCCAGTGCCTGGTGGTCACGTAGTGATGGGCAAAACAGTTTGCAGCATTATTATTATTCAGCCGTTATGTATGCTGTTATCCAATATTTCATAAGCATCGGATATTCTTTCTAGTGAATATTTGTTTAGTGTTAAGTTTATTGAGTACGATATACATTGTGTTCTGTTGTGCTGTGACGTTAGTTTCTGAATCACAAGGTAATGCGGCTACAAACAACAACTACCGCCACACTTCAATGATGATATGATCCAGCTGATGCGTGTGAGTTGTGGTATCGGATGACAACAGCCATTGAAATCGTGTCATCAGCAGATCACAATGGATGGATCTAACCGGTCTTTATTCTACACACAGCGTTGCTCAGATATTTTGTTCCATTTGCTAACAAATGATGCGCATATGCATGTTGGTAATACCAGTATAACCTCCTTGGCCACATGGCCACAGCGACTTTTGGCATCCTGTGCCGATCGATTGCTTTGGCCAGAACATTTTTTGTAATACATGGGAAAATTATGACTTGAAATTACAACAATAGCAGGTTTTTGTAGTCATAGATTTCATTTTAGCTTGCGTGCTATTTTAAATGATTTGTTTAGGAAATTGCTTCGGTTGTGAAAAGAACTACAGTAAATCTTCAGCTTGTGGGGGATTTTATTTGGCACCCAAAGCACTTTGGTGAGGCGTTCACTCACGAGTGGCCATATGGCTAGAACACTGTGCTGCCATCATTACAAACAGTATATACAGTGAGCTAACAGTGACACGTATTGTTATTCTTAATCACTTCTATATACACTTTGTTATTAATATTAATATTAATCAACTTAAAAGTGGTCTTTCTGTGTGTATGAACTGAGCGATTGAGTGATTTTGCATTGTTGAGATGGATCCTTGTTGCTGCTAAACTGTTTCTCGAGAAGTATTTTGCCTTTCTGAACAGTTTCCAATACCGTATTATTCTTTGCCATGTTTTTTTCGTCGTAGGTTAATGTGCCTGTTTGTTAATCAACTTGAGCTCTCTGCCAGCCGGCCGTCACACAGTGTGTTCTTTCAACGACGTTATTTACAGATTGTTTTTTGTTGTTTGTATTATGCTTCAATGGTGAATTCACTTATTACGATGAAGACTTGTGTTGAAATATGGTGTGTAATATGTTAACAGACTTTTGTAATATTTTTTTTAAAAAGTGCAACTTATGAAAATTACTGTAAACATGTTAATGGCAATCAAGTTAGGTGCCTTATCTGACGTCCGTCCAACATGAAATCTGGAGTTAGACCTGACAATTAGCTGACTGAATGAGCTGATATCATACAAAAACAGTCGGGTGGACGTTGATTTAATGTAAATGCACCTTCTGGGCAAAACTTAGTATTTGAAACTGTTGAACTTCTGTCTAATAATCAATTTGGCCTTTGCCAACATTGGCCTCTGCCTGGCCTATTTGATTAGGTTGACTTTTAGATGTACTGGTCTGCTATGTTGCCATTTTTACTCCCTGTCCTCCAATAGACATAATTCTGAAATTAACGACTGTCTGGAGGATAACAGGGAAGATTATTAGAACTGTCATTACTGTAACATATGAACAATTATAACGGCAAGTTCTTACAGTGTTAGGTTTAGGAGGTTGTTTTGTGTTTTTCAGCAAAGGTTAAACTGTCTGTTCTTTTTTATTCTAAAGGTTAAACTTTTTTTCCCATTATTATTTGTATGTGCTATTTTGCCTGGAAAGGCTGTCCCTGTAATGACCTATATTGTGTCGGGTGGGATGTTAAACCCTACTCACTCACTCACTCACTGTGGTTCTTAGCTTGTCAGCCATAAAATGTCTCGATTCTTTGTCTGATAACTTAATTACAGCTTGGTTGTACTCCTGTGAAAAATTTGTCTCTGGTCGTTATGTGCTAGTGAAATGGCTGCAAGTCGAACCGTTAACCTATTGATCATGAGCGTGATGGTCTCTTCGTTGTTCACGTTATTCCTGAACTTTCTAGCTTATGGGGTGACCAGTTGTCTGAAAACCTGGATGTATCTGTTGGTCAGGAAGTTTCAGAGAAATGTTGGAGAAAAAATCTAGTCGTGGACAGTTGGCTTTACATTTAGGACAGCACCAGCGTTCGGAAGCATAGCAGTAGCAAAATAGGGTGGACAGTGCGTTACTGCTGTGCTGTACTGTTTTGGTTGTATTGCAGTATTAGGTTAGTATTACAGTTGGTGTTCATTACGTAGGCAGCAACATGATTAGCAAGAGTGCTGCAAAGAGTGTGGGAATTCGTTGGTCACCCTCAGCTGAAATTTGTTTCATAGCAGTTGAGTGTTACTATAGTGATGTGAACTATGTAGCCCTGAAAACCTCATTCCACACACCAGCAGACTTTCATATTTTTTAATGCATAAATGCGTTTTCAGCTTGAACTGCCATAATTTGCATTTGTATTTCTTGTTCTCAATGTGTTTATGGCGCATTGTAGCTTTGGTGCATTGAAAGCTTTGTCCATCTTGTCGGGTACTGAAAAATAGAATAAAGAGATCTGCTGCACTGTTCTTCTGCATAATGGTGACCCATTTAAGCAAAAGTGGGATAATTTTTATACGTAGTGTTTCATAAAAAGACCCCTTTGTCTTTCTTTCATAATTTACTTAAATGGTTATCATTTTACATGAAATTTTTACCAGTTGTAGTTGAAGAAATACTAATTCAAAATATTTCAACAAGATATGACATTTGACTAAATATTCTTTCCTAGTTGTGATGTAACGCTGACGTCATAGTGTGTCATTGGTACAAGCTTCCTAGTCTCAACTGGTGCTGTCAGTTGCTATCCTGCTCTGATGGTGGAAAATCTGGTTCGTTGATGACGAATTCTTGAAGTTTTACAGCTGCAGCAACAAAAAATGTGCTAAGTGATCGCATTTACGTGTCTGTGGGGATAGTTGGACTTTCATGTGTTCAAACAAGACAGTGCACTAGCACACAGAGCTTGTGAGATGGTTGAGTTTTTGGATCGCGAGACGCCTGGTTTCATGTCCCCGTGTTGCTGACACGATGAACATTTTTCATCAGCGAACCATCGAAGCAGCACAGCAACTGACAGCACCAATTGAGACTAGCAAGCGTGTACTCTCAACACATTGTGACGTCAGTGTTACGTCACGACTAGCAAAGAATATTTAATTAACAGGGATATTTTGTTGAAATATTTTAAATTAGAATTTCTTCAGCTACAACTGATAAAAATGTTGTGTAAGTTGAGCGTCATTTGAGTGAATTATGAAAGAAAAAGGGGTAATTTTTATGAAACACCATGTAGTTTATTTTGAGCAGAGAAGACTAATAATGGATACTGGTGAGGTATTCATTTTTTAAACACTGGTGCAGACTACGGACTTCCATGGATTTCTTGAAACAAGGAGTTAAAAGCATTCTGCTGTTTAGTACCTGTATCTTATAGCTGAATTTCTCATATTTTTGTTACGTCAGACAAGCAAAGTGGCTGATGTTTGCAATGTTGTTCTGCTTTTATACTCTTTGAGTGTATTGGTATTTACTTCCAATGCTAATTGCAGTATGTGATAATCATTACCGTAGTATTAAATAGTGCAGGTCTTCAGATGGTGTCTCGTCTTCCAATGGATTGTGCCTATAATTGAACACCGGTGTTTTACTTAGTTAAATGCATAGTATTGTGCTTGTATTTTGCATAATGTACATGGCGCGCCAAAAAAGTGACATAAGTGTGTTGAGTGAGATTTCTAAAAATGTAACCACAGCATAAAGGAACAATTTGCCAAGAACTTCTGTTGGTCATTTTGAAGATTATATGCAGACAGTCTTTTTCAGTAATCTACTTTACCGATCTGTCCAGTTTATTGTAAATTATTTGTGAATCAAAAAGTTTTTTGGATCATGTCTACATAATAATAGTATCATCTGCTTTTAAATATTTCATTGTTTTTAATTTTGTTTTTATTTTTGAATGTTCTACATGCTGTAAGACTACGTACACTGTACTGGCTCTACCGATGTGACTGTAATGTGATTTTAGTATACTAATTTATACTGGTCGGCCACACGACGAAGTTAGTTATAGGATTTTCTGCTGTATTTAACAGATAATATTGTTGTTTGCTGTGTTCACCAAATTGTTTATTGATGCACTATTTTGCATTGTTTGTATTGAATTGGTATACGAAATGTAGTATGTATAATTGTGTGTGTTATGCAAACTGTTGCCAGTAAGTTTTTTCTTTTCCAACTGGCTCTGTCGTGGGCGTCTACAATGTATAAACCTTGGTGCATATAGATACTCGGTCATAATGGGATACTTATTCAATTTATTTCGACAAAATGTGGTTGGTAGTTAAATATTTTTTGCTAGTCGTGATGTAATGCTGACGTCATGATGTGCTGTGAGTACAAACTAACTTGCTTGTCGCAACCGGTGCCAACGTCTGCTGAATGGCTGCCCTGCGTTGATGGTGAACTTCATCTGATTCACTGATGACAAACTGTTGAAGTTTTACCATTGCTGTCTCAAAAAACGCCCAAAACGATCACTTTCACACACTTGTGGGGATAGCTTGACTTACACCTTTCAGCAAGAGAGTGCACCAGCACATATTCCTTGTGAGATGGTTGAGTTTGGGATTGCCTGACGTTTAATTTCATGTCTCGATGTTGCTTAGTCCTGATATGATGAACATTTTTACTTTCGAAAGCAGCTACTGCTTTCAGTGCGTCTTAGCCATCGCAGTTTTGTCTGTCTGTCCGTCCGTCCGTCCGTCTGTCCGTCACACGGGTGGATCAGTCAAAAATGGTGCAAGATAGGATCACCAAATCTTCACTGTCAGCTGCCTGGAAGACTGGTTTCAGGAACCGTAAATCTTTTTACATAAATTCGAAGGGAGTCACCCCGATCGAGGGCGCTAAATGAGAGGGGGTTGGCAAAATTTGCGATTTTTGGCCAATAAGTCGCTGTATCTAAGTAACGGTGCGAGATAGGGCCTAGGTTACTACTATTAATCACTAATAAGAAGTCGTACACTGGCTCTCGATTAGCGCCGAATTCAATGACCTTGAATGACCTTGAACGCCAAAATAGGGGGTTTTATAGATTTTTTGGCGATTTCGGGCTGCGACACAAGTCTATATCATTCACAAGGTGGCGCCATGACGGAACTATCGTTATGCAATCCGTTGATCCAAATAGAGAATTTGGTATTTGTATATTAACTTAGCGTGAACACCCACATTTTCAGCTAAACTACTGAACCGAAACTGCTATAGGCTTTCGCGCGTCTTGTGAGCATTAGCTCATATTTTTTTGTTTTATCAGTGACCCAGGTAGAAGTTCACTATTGTAGCAGGGTATCAACTGACAGCACCAGTTGAGACAAGCAAACTTGTACTCGTGACACATTATGACGTCAGCGTTACATCACAACTAGCAAAGAATATTTAACTAACAGCCACATTTTGTTGAAATATTTTGAATTAGTATTTCTTCAGCTACAGCTAGTAAAAATTTCATGTAAATTGATCACCATTCGACAGAATTATGCAAGAAAGAGAATTGGTGCCTTTTTTGTGAAACACCGTGTGTATACTAATTGGGGATAGGCCTACTCGCCACTGGGTTGTGTGTGTTATATACTGTACTTAAACAGCAAACTGTAGCGTGACATAATTATTGAATGTTTCGTATTTGTAACTAGTGATTAGTAATTAATTGTTAGTTTCATTCTCATGGGTTGTGAAGATGTAAGAATGGTTAATCATTCCAAGCTCTGAATTGTGGATTTTTTACTGAACTGATTCTCGTTGTCATACTTTATGTACAAGTCAGTATGATGTTCATCACAAGTGACTGTAATTTCATTTAGAAATGCGGAATTGTGCATTTTCATGGGTCATATCTTGTGCCCTGAGTCTAGCAGCTGATTTGGTGCGCTCAGCTATAGGGTGACACGGTAGGTCGTGGACGATATTAACTGACTATACGTTGACGCTATCAAATAGTGATTAAGCTGCTATCAGAGTTTAGATAAATTTGATACAGTCCTGTGTGCAAAATATCACGACCATCCGTTTCTTACTTGATTCATATGAGCCAACATCGTGCCGTTAATAAGTGGACATGGACAGCGACTTTGCTTCTAACATTAACATTTAGGCATATCGTTCGTTGTTGTGTAATTTCAACGTTGGTGACATACGGATGAGTATTGTAAATGCGGTAGTGGCTACAGCTTCGAAATTTTCTACAAAGAATTTCATTGACCATATCTACGAGAAAACATAAAATTATTGCTAGTTACTGTTAATAACAGGTTTATATTTGAAATCGAACTTGTTGACGACCTATCGTGTCGCCCTATAGTTAGGCTATGAGTACTGCATTGAAATGGGTAACATTACGAATACCTGATTTGTCAAGTTATGTAGCCTAATAACCAGTGGCGTAGACAAGGTTGGCCCAGGGGCCCAGCCCCCCCAATCCTCCAGACAAAACATAAGCATATGTTTAAACTGCACTAAATTTGCCAATTTGGTCAGTTTCTTTTTGGGAAAATGATTAAAATTGTTGCCACCAGATTTCATCTTTTAAAGCTAAAATGCACCAAATTCGCTCTCCAGCTCCCCCAAACCACCTAGCTAAATTTTAGGGGTCCTACTTCTAAGGAAAGGGATGGGAGGAAAAGAGGGAAGGACAGGTAAGGGG
>Ga0056128_1003087_pt1 | contig 20218 bp, 10 predicted proteins | sample WorMetLIZISLAND2_FD_71113 | JGI IMG/M metagenome (GOLD analysis project Ga0056128, IMG submission 71113) | Marine gutless worms symbiont microbial communities from Max Planck institute for Marine Microbiology, Germany - Olavius geniculatus... ... | reverse complement strand
CTTGCTATAGCGCTTCTTACATGCTTCTTCAAGACCAGAAGCGCTTTACAATCTTGGAAGTGGCAGCTGATTGGCATGAGCTAATGATACCGCAGCGCACTATGCGGCCATCCATTGCCCACGCGAACGAACAATTGGACCCGCGGTTTGCAGCAAGCAGACATACCACTGCCCCAATCAGCCACACTAGGCCTTCACCCCGTAGCCCGTGAGCTACTACTCATTTCCCGTCCCGTCCCACGAAGGGTAGGAGGCTGAGTTGAATGTCCTGTACCTATATTGGCAAGGCTGTAACATACAAAATTGCAAATCTGCACACTGCTCAACTCACATTCGTGGACCGCTTGACCGGTGCTGGGTCGTTGTGGCCTCTAAATATTGCAATCAGCGACCATGTCTCATGCAACATCTGCAGTGAGTCTGACGTCGGCCGATGGCAAAAGCCCTTCATGAAGTGACTCTGAAGGGTTGTGCCAAATAAGGCTAAATAAAGCACCGTGGACCAACAGTACCCAGTAGCTAGTTCTATGAGGTAGCATAAAAAGGTTGACCCTCCGACAGCATAAGGATTTGACGTAATACCGTCAGTTGCAGTTCAAGAAAGGCTGATCTCACAGTCAGCTAAAAGTGCTGATTTGAGATCGTGCCTTGCCAGGCCTGTCGAGAGCCACAGTGGGGCCCGGGGAAACATTTTTGCGGGGCCCCTCTGGGAAGAAATTTTTTTGAATTTTTTTTTTGAAAATGGTGCATTATGGTGTACTTTATATTTCTGAGTGACATGATTTCATGGCAGAATTTTTAAAATGTGTCAAATTTCACGGAAAATTCATGGAAAGAGTTTCGCAAATTCACGGGAAATTCACGGGCCCCACAGACGTTATTTCGAGGTGCTGCGCTATTGCAAACGAAGAAATTTCAGAACAACGAATATAGACTCTCTGGAATCATAGATAATCCACTGTTGGTACTTTCCATGGTACGATATTTGAAGCAGTTATATATCTGCATTTTAATATCATCTGAATGAATAAAGCAGCCATATTAATTATACTGTCCTTATCGGTTTGTACATCAAATTTCTTTTCTAATTTTCACAAGCTTTGTAAAACTTCATGTCCCTTTTCTTTAAAGGTGACATCATTGGACTAAAAAGGAATGGTTGTAATTATCACTTGATCACCATATTTCTTTGTCAGTTTTTCTTTCAACGTCTTTTATGAATATTCGTCTTCACATTGTTCAAGAAAGACTGGTGAATATCTAACAGTTCGTATAACGAATATAGGCATTCGTCATTTTCTTCAAATGCAGTTATTTTTACCTCCACTGGCAGTAGAGTCATTGTATTAACACATCAATATTACATTTGCATTCTACTCTTTATTTCCTTTGATTTGATATGCAATATGCCTATGTTTTAAGGTACTTAAAAATTGACCTATTTTTCTATTTTGTTAAAAATTTCAAATTCAAATTTTGAAGAGAGCACAGCTGGGATTCTTTGGGAGTTTTAATATGTTATTCCTAGTGCTGCAGGCTAACTATTTTGAAAAAATCAGCTTGATACTAATTTTTTCCTTAGTAAGCCCTAATGCTCTTGGACTATTAGGCATATGTGAAATACGTTTTGTAGTTGTGAGCTGTGCGTGGGGGCGTGTACCGTGGAATTTTGACGGTGGGGATCTCTCCATCAGCCTATGTGGCTCGCCGCCTGTATGACTGGAAATGACCCTGCAGTCCGGTGTAAGTCACGTGACGTTGGCGGAAGGGGCGGGGCGTCCAGTGACGACTGGCGACCTGGTTAATTGCTGCGTGACTTATGACCATCGATGATGTGCGTTAATTAGTTCGACCTGAAGTTTCTACCTACACTAGACAATGACAAAGAACAATTATGCAGTCAGCTGTCACATTGAACTGTGTACTGGTTGGCGCCGTCAAGTCTGTCTTGAGAACAGTGGCGGACCCAGCTATATTTCACGCGGCCAGTCGTGCTGCATACATCAACCACACTGTCTGCAGTGGTATAACGTTTCAATTATCACGTTTGCAGTAATGCGTGACCAGCCGAACGACACGACCGACTGCCACACCGGCTAGCGTGGAATAAATGGCGGAAATAAATGTCTGGAGTGAGATAAGTTCGTTTAACACTCATTTATCACATTTCAAACAGTTGTTTTGGATACAAATAAACACAAAACGTCTTGCCTTCGGTTCATTTAAAACTCTGTCCGTTTGCTTGAACGCAGAGAAAACCAAAGTTGGTGTAAACGTTCAGTCAAAAAACAGAACAGTAGTAACCTAAAAAAATGAACGAAATTATTCTGATTACAGTATGTCGAGCCGAGTTGGTATACGAAGAATGAACTCACGCGTAACAGACTTTTGTTAATACGCCAATCTTTTAATTTTTTTTTAATTTACTACTATTTACTACGGCTCAAAATTACAGTACGTCTATTACATTAGCCTCCACTCGAGAAAGCAACTTGTTATAGTCGAGATTTTCTGCCGCACTGCGTGCATAAAAAAGTTTTAAATTTATGTGTTCGTTTTTGTCTCTTTATCATTGACTGCAAATAAGTATCTGCTTCTGCTGACCTTTCTACCATCCGTGGCTGCATTGTAATAAATTGTATGTTATTGCTTTTTATCTCATCACAGTCGGTGCTGGGTGGGCCACTGTCGTGTGGCACTAATCGACCTACGCGGCTTAAAATTACAGTACGTCGCTGATGACGACTATGATGCCGTGTATCGGTGCATCAGCTCCTATAGCAGCCAGTCAGCATCCGGCAGTTGACGACGCCGGTCAAATGCTGCAGAGACAGCGGCGATCAGATATCCTGTGATATCGCATGATGTCCGTCTACAGAGAACACAACACAATGATGATGTTGCTTTTACGACTCTGTCTTGTGTCGGCTTTCTTACTATCGGCCTCCCCAGCAGCCGGTACGTCGCATCGCATATGATCTTTATCACCACACGTAAAAATGAAAAAAAATACTTTCAAAAATATTTTGCAAGGGTTTTTGTGTTTTCTTTTGCACGCAACCGCGTCCTGTCTTTAAGCCATGCGCGTGTCTCCTAAAAATGTTTCAAAAATATTTTGTGAAATGCTTTTGTGGAACACATTTTAAAAATGATTTGGACATGATTGCATTTTCATTAGACATTTAAATATATTTTTGCAGTTTTTTATTGGTTTAAAATTTTTACTGGAAAAAACACTTTGCGTCTGCTTTGCTGCAGTATTTTTACTTTAGTTTTCATTCGTACTGTTCAGTGTGTCAGTTTGTTTTTATGAGTTGCTGTGTAATATTGCACGAGCTGTCGTGAAATAAAAAAAACCAAAAACAAGTTTTAAAAGATATTTTCGCTTCTGTTCCTGTTTTTTATCCGCCAGACTGCACGGGATTTCGTGAGGTCTGAGAGACTGCAATGTCATGCTGTTGTTACTGTCAGTGACGGCAGAGACTGCAGTACAGCGACCTGACAACATCGCAGCATTGGCCGGCGCGACCGTCGTCTTCAAGTGTACTTCAGAAGCTAAAAACCAAACCAGGTGCCGCAAAACAGTTTACAATATTATTAGCGCTAGCGATTTGACTATTGCGTCACATTTCTCTATATCAGGATCTGTCTGTCGTCTGTCTGTCTGTCACAATCGTTTATCGAGCGGATCGAGATGCCATTTGGCAGATATTCTTGCGAGCCAGCCGTTTCTTTTTACGAACCATGCACGCTGAAATAGACAAGAGCAATCTGGCACCTTACCGCGCGAAATTATTGATAGTGCACGAATGATGTCGAAATTAACAATAGTTCAGTAGGCCTGATAATGCGACTGAAATGTAGAAATCTTATTTATACAATTTTCGTGCATTAAATAAACTCTCGTTAAGCCTAAACGCTATTGCTTAGGTGATTTGTGGCAAATAAATGTTATTTAAGCATGCAAATTGAACAGGGCCACAATGAACGAAAAATGTTCATAAGCCTATTTGGAACATTATTGGCGGTGTGTACGCACGGTAAATATAGTTATAATTACCTCTGCCCCAAGGAGGTTATGTTTTTGCCAGAGTTTGTTTGTTTGTCTGTCTGTTAGCAAGATAACTCAAAAAGTTATGGATAGATCTTTCTGAAATTTTCTGCGAATGTCGGGAATGCCAAAAGCTATTCATGGTTCAATTTTGGGGGTGATCCAGAAGGAATCCTGGATTCTGGATCACTTTAAAATTTTTGTTAACATTGCTTTTAATGGGACATACGGGAAACCGCTGCCAAACCGAATATGGTGCTGCCACCTGGCGAACAACACGGCGTTGGCGGAGATGTGCGGTCTCTGACTGCTTTCTAGTTTTGCATGTGTGGCATATCTGGGGCGGACGTGTGCAGGTGGGACTACTACCGGCACGGCATAAACCAGCCGTCAACAATATTCAACGGCGAGAGGGTAGATTGGAGAATGGGCGAGAGGTTCACGGTGAACGTTCAGAGCTGTATGACGCGTCGCTGTGATCTGACGATAAGCGACGTCCAGCCGAGTGATGCCGGCTACTTCGTCTGCTTCGAGCCTTCCAGTTCTCACAGGAGATCCGCCGCGCTGGTTGTACTCGGTACGTCGTCGACGTCGTTGTCATTGTAGCACTACTGTCAGATATACTAAATACTGAGAGGGCCAATTTGGTTATGTTGTCAGAGTCATCTTTTGCTTGCTGTCATTGACACACAAACGGTCAGTGTCACATCACAAATATGACTTCAATCCGACAGCAATGTCCAATTGTGAGCAACCGCGCACAATTTTATACGCTGTACTGGCTGCGTGAAACAATCTGCCACAGCCGCTGTCACTTAAACAAAGATCCGCGTCTTTTAAACTAAGCTAAAACATCAATTCTTCAGCGAACTTTTTTGTTTTTTTTTGCAAATTTGTACGTTATCTTAGTTTTTGTTTTATATTTTAGCTTAGATTTTGTCTAGGTGGTTTGTTTGTTAGATTGATTGATCGCTTGATTAATGACTTTGGCCACAGCATTTTTGCACTAAACACGCAAGAGTGATGGAAGTCCGAGTATACAGGTCGCAGATCTATTCTACGTTGATGGTTATAGATGTATTGCTGGCGTGCAGAGTCGGATCCAGTGTGTCGAGTGAATCTGACTCAACCTGACAGCTGGCTTTATCACTGGGACTCACTGGAGGTCAGGTGCAGCGTCAACTTCTCCGGAACCTGGAAGCCCATCTTTCACTGCAGACTTACTGGTAACATAAAACTCGCCCACTGCACTGTACCCACACACCTATGCTCTTTGCTGTATATTTCGTATTGTTTCTGTGGGTTTTATGGCCAACACTGATGGATGCATAGGCCTACTTTTCTCGCAATAACATAGATCTTGTGATGTACTCTACACTGAATTTCTCTTTCAACGTTTGAAGAGATCGTCTGAGGTTTTTGCTGCCCGATTGCTTCTAGCTGTGACTGATTTCACCAATAATTTGATATACCGGTATCAACAAAGATAGCCTACTAGATGTGTGTTGGAGTACTACTTTTACACACGGAATCGCGTCTTGCAGCGCAATCGATTTCGCCCTTCTTACACGTCGCTTCATAGCGTGGTTTGTCCTTCTCTCCGTTAGTCAGTCGTCTGTCATATTTGTGTGCCCTGCTTAGACCGTTGGACAGATTTATGTGCCATTTGGCGGGTACAATTGTGAGTCCAATAACACGTTGTGTCACATGTGGCCCATAACGGAGAGATTTCGTGGTCGAATCTTTCTGGAAATTGCTGCTGTCATCTGGCGAATAGAAACGACGCGATTTCGCATATCGCCAAATGGCCTTGTTACTTGTTTGATTTTCTGATATTGAGTGAAACGTTACGATGCAACGATGCGTGTACGGCAGTTGGTGATGACGTTGATACGGCAAACACGGACGTGACAAGAACGGGTGCGTCTTACCGGCGTCTGATCGCAGCGTCAGCGATCAGTAACAACACTGGTCTGCGCTGTTCCATGCAGTTTGACCGTGCCGTCCAGCCCACAGCCACCCTGCCCGAGTTGGAAGATTCACCCATCCCGCCCAACTACACGTTCACCTGGAACTCGCCGCCAGTCGCAATAGTCGGTCAGTATATGCGACAAAAGCCCAGCTGTCGCTAGGAAAAGCCAAACGTACTAGTACTGCTTTTTTTTCTCTATTTTAATTCTTTATTTGTTGATTTAAAATTGAGATTGTACGACTGTCTATTCACATTGTATCAGTAAATAAGTAACAAACTGTTCTCACCAACATGGATACAGGCAAAAACATGGCGTTGCAAACAGCAACCAAACCGCTGCAGATACCGACTTTGTTAGGCCTACTGTTGTCATGTCTCTGCGACGGTACGACGAGCACCCGAAGCCCAAGAAACACCCAAAACGATCGTATTCAAACGCTTTTTATGCTCTACCCCGTATATTTTGAAAATTTATTGTTAATTCGTTAACTTTGCATATTTGTTACTTCAAGAGATTAAAGTATAACTATGAACTATCTCGTCTGCTGGCCAGACATAGGCTTACAGAACACTTTGACTACATAGTGAGGGCCTGTATGTAGGCTATTATAGGCTGTGGCATTACTCAGCCGTGTTAATTGTATTGTGACGAGTTGACACGTGTATTTGACAAGCGACGTGCTTCAGTGTTCATTGCAGGATCTATCTAACCGACGATATACTGCGCTGCAATAGGCTAGCTATTCCTGCTGAGTGTTGTAATTTCCTTGAGTTGTATACATGTATTAACTGTTCTTGCGTGATGACTAATAGGCCTATCACAAATTACCGGGTCTGTACGCTGTCGCTATCGGGCGCACGCTACACTATTGTGGTTCAATAGACCTAGTGTAATTAATTCGCTCTGTCGTCGTTTCACCCGTTCGCGTTTTATTTCATCTATTTAAAATTATGCAGTTAAGATGGCTCATACACACGAAGTATAATATGTACCAATGCAGTTACAATGTTACGTTACAGTGTACAGGCCTACATTGCGCAATGTACCGGTATAGTTCAATAAAATACGTTACAGGCCTAGTCTCCGCCTCGCAAATAAACTGATAATGAACTGGTCGCTGCCGAGTAGGCTGTCTCCGTCCAGTGCAACAAGTAATTTGAGCAAAGCTCATGAGACGCGCGACAGCCTTAGCAGTTCCTATTCGCAGGTTGTCTTGATTTAACTCTATCCATTTTGACGCAATTTACTCTTGAAATCTACGCCGCAGCCACAAATTGCAAAAAAACATTAAAACCCCTATTTTAGAAATTCAAGGTCATTCAAAGTCATTGATGTTTACACCAATAAAAAGCTGGTCACTATATTGCTTGTTATGATAAGCAGCATGTCTCTGCCGATCTGCAACCGTTTTCAAGCTACACGAGCCAATAGCGGTAAAATAACTACTTGTAGATTCTTTAAAATGTACGTTTTATGCTAAAAAAATGTCATGCGCAAAATGCCCAAGTCTATCTTCAGCCATTTCGGCGCAGTTCACTCTTAAAATGTGTGTCGCAACCAAAAATCGCAGAAAAATTCACTAAAAACCGCTATTTTGAGGGTTCAAGGTCATTCAAGGTCATCGACGTTGACAGCAATAAAAAGCTTGCCACCAGTGCTTGTTATGATAAGCAGCATGTATGTACCTATCTGCAACCGTTTTCACGCTGCACGAGATAATTGCCGTAAAATAACCACTTTTAAGAGGGGGGGTAGCTGTCTTTGACGCCTGCCTGCGCCGGCCTCCTTGAATCTAGGGGGTCGGGACTTGGACTGCTAAAATCTACATTTCATGCTGAAAATTTCATATGCAGGTTGTCTTGGTCTATCTCCATCCATTTCGTCGCAATTTAGTGTTGAAATGTGCGCAGCATCCAAAAGTTGCGAAAAAATACACTAAAAACCCCTTTTTGGGGGGTTCAAGGTCGTTCAAGGTCATCGATGTTGATAAATTTTAAAAGCCTGTCACTAGTGCTTGTTATGATAAGCAGCATGTATGTACCTATCTGCAACCGTTTTCGCATTATTCGAGCCAATAACGACAAAATGACGTCTTTTTAGGGGGTACCCCTCTTTGACGCCCTCGTTCGAGGAGAACTCCTGCACCCAGTGGCACGAAATTTTCTCACGATAAACTAGACACCTTGGGACAGCCCACAGTGAAGATTTCGTGATCCTAGCTTGCATCGTTTTGATACAGATCACGAGTGTGACAGACGGACAGACGCCCAGACGATGGCTAAGACGCGCGAAGCATTCTGCTGTCGCGCGTAAAAAATTCTATACTTTTCAGTGACAAAAACGTAAACACAAGCTGACCACATCAGACCTGACTCTAAAATGTTCCAGCTGTTTATATTTTACTAGACCAATTTCTATGGCAAATCTGAGACAAAATATTACGGCAAATAATCAAAAACACTGTGATCGTCATGTAAACAGCTTGCGTGTATTCGCGTTTTCTTCTGTTTATAGATGACAAGCTTCGATCTCGGTTGACGCAGACCACGCCCACATTGTATGACGTCACAACTGCCTCATCAGGCAGCAAGATGACGTGGATGATGACGCTGTCAACTGATGCGAGACCGACACTGATCGCTGTCCATCAGCCACCAGGTAGAATGTAACTCAGCTTCAAACGAACAGAAGCGTTTACGTCCACGTATTATTTACCTCGGCCGAAGTAGGACGTTATGTTGGTATGTTTGTCTCTTTGAACTTGGTCATTATTAAAACATATACCGATAATTCAATTTTGATAAAAATTGTGGGGTTGGCTTGTACTTAGTGGCAAATGGTTGAATTTTTTGTGAAGGTATACTGAATTTTTTGGTCATTAGGAGATAGGGCATTAGGAGATACAGTGTACCGATATCTCAGCAATGATAAAATTTTGCAAATGAAGGTTAGCTGTGTACTAATGATTACTAGTTAACTCATCGTTTTTTGCACATTTTTGAATAGTCTAATTTCAGTTTCGCAAACCGCAGAACCACGCCAGTTGTAGGCCTAATTTCACAGTGATGATCTGCGACGTTTGAAAATGACTTGGTAAATGTGTTGACAGCTGATCCGATGTTCAAATCGCCGGAAGTGCTATATATAACGATGGCGCTAATTGGTTTGCTGGTTATATGTGTGTTTGTCATCGCCGGATTGGTTCTAGTCGTTGCTAAGCGACGCCGAGATGCAGGTACACAGCGCTGTGTATCATTATATTTGACTTTGTTACAGCAGACAGGCTCTGTAAGTTTACGATTAAATATGTTTAGGATGTGTACAGCATCTGAACATATTAGAGCTACGGAATGTCACTTGCCATGTGGGAGCACACGCTGATGTTTTCCAGGCTTGATTACGGCTTAGCAACTCTTGCCGGGCTTCTGAAACAACTCACGAACAGGCTTTAGTCAGTGCAGAATGCCGCTGCACGACTGATCTTCAAAGCTTGTTGTCAGGACCACATTCAGCCGTTACTGCGCAGATTACACTGGCTTCGGATGCCAGAACGCGCTTCGTTCCGGCTGGCAGTGCTAGGGTATCGCTGCCTCCACTGCTCTGCACCTGGCTACCCGGCTTCAGATCTTCAGCGCGTGTCACACCTCAACGCACGTCGACGACTGCGTTCTTCGACTACATCAGCGCTGGTCGCTGCACGCACTGTGCGTTATACCATTGGCGACCGCATCTTTACAGCGACTGCTGCATCGGTCATCGCCGTCGCTGCAAGTTATCCGCAGCAGACTGAAGACCGAACTGTTTGCCCGATCTTACAGCTGTTCTTAGTCTGACTAAAAACTTCCCATTGCATTGACTACTGCGTGACTTCACTGTTATTGTTACTTTTGTTACGTTTCCTTGCAGTGTTAGGACTTAATGCCACGTTAAAGCAAACTCGTTCATCATCATCATCATCGTCGTCGTCGTCGTCATTTGGAGTTGCCTGTCACTCGACAGGTGAACGCACCTCACTTTAACTCCAGCCATAGAAAGATAGGAGGAATAAAAGCCTGAGTTGCCTTGGGTGGCAGTGGTGCTGGTGATTACTGATGAATGTTTTAGCGATAGAATTTGATACGTCGTATTTGATTAAGTTATAAAGCTATAAAAAGCCTTTAGTGACTTATGAACGTAAAGCGGTTTATATGACATGGTTCATAAAACGTAAGTCAGTAAATGCAGTTGATATATCATACTAGTAATGCTGCTGCTGCTGGTTGGTGCTGTTGCTATGGTTACAGGACGCGGACGGCCAGTGCCGGCCGTACCTCGCGGCTCACGACAGAACAGCCAACAGTTCAGTCCAGTGTCACGTCGACCTCCACTCAGTGACGGCACGGGCGGCTACACGGCCTGTCGATCCCCGCGAGCTCTGTCTGCTGACCACTACGACACCATCGTCACTGATCCCACGACCACCCTGCGTCCTCAGTCCGGCAACTGCGGTCAGGACTACCAGGACATCGACGAGCTCATCAGATCTACAGACCAGGCCGACCAGCCCTACCTCACTCCGGTCGAGTACGGTTTTGCCGGCGCGGTGTCTGGGCCGACGTGCTATCGCGGTCTGCCGTACGACCTCATTGACCCAGACCAAGTCGACAACGGTCACATCTACGTCAGTCCTGGCGCCTCGGCCGCCGCAGTGACGACAGTCAAGATGCCGTGAACGACTGACTGCTTGCTTCCAACGAACGGTCAGGCGCCATCCGACGCATCGCACGCAATGTACGCAAAAAAGTACGCAACAAACGCAGCGGACGCAACCGCCAAAATGCACAGGCAGAAGAGATTGTTGCGTCCGTTGCGTCCGCTGGATTGAAAGAATATAACTACATTTGCTTCGATTAGCAGTGGTTTCTTTAAAGCCCACGCTCTAACTGTTTGTGGACTTGTTGCCTAAGAAGTCCAACATTATAGGCCCTTATACATTGATTCGTCATTGCCTTACAATCTTATAATGTCTGTGATACTTGTGCTTTCTGGGTTTTGTGCTAGATAACTGAATATCTGGTTTAAATTACTGCACGTCACATTGTAAGTGCTGTGAAACTGTTTTCATGCATGCGCGAACGTTTGATACTATGTAATAAGCTATTACATACTTACTTGCTTACTTACGAACTTATTGCAAGTTTTTCTATTTGTTGTGGATTTGTCGCACAGCTCGTTGTAAGTTGCACAACGAATTAAAACAAATAAAGCGTGATATTTAATTTTTCCACTTGCTTTCGATTTGCTTTAGGCCTACAACATGCTGTGTAACAGACCCACAATATTTTATCACGCCAAGTTGTTCTACAGCTCGTTGTATGACTTGTGTAACAAATTCTCGACTATATAGAATCGAGTGGTGTGGTCGTAGCGGTTCTTACACGATTTTACATTGTTATACCTCAACGTAAAATACCTGCATGCAATTGGCTTAAATCGAGTTACGTGGTTTCGACAAATACGCAATATTACCCGCGCGAGAAACATTTTACGCAAAAAATTTTCAATGATGACCTCAACGCTAGTCACTATTTGAATATATAGCATAGCGCGTGTGAAACAGTCATTTGTTTTACGCTGTTTCTGTCTGCCGTAAGATAACACGTAACAGTATTGCACACCCGAGACCGACCACTAACAGTCTCACCTAACATTGGTCGATTTCTGTATATTATAGATAGTGTTAGTTGCTAGTGTTGTGCTGTTTTGTATTTCGATACGAGTTCGCTAGTTTATGCGTCACTAAACTACCGGTATAGCCTTACCTTACTGGTGCTCATCAGCAGCGTCAGTTGACACAATCTACAACTAGCCTATTACTTGCGCATGCAGTTCCAGAATGAACATTATTAGAAAAATATTAAACTACCATCTACTTCTTAATTTTCACCGAAAACTGCACATGAGGGCAAAAATACACTAACATATGCCTTCTGTTGAAATTTGCCCTCAGCGGCCTTTGAACAAAAATTAAAATGCACGTAAACACGCTTTCATTTCTTTTGTTTTTGTCGATAAATTATGTCAAAATGGATTATATTTAACTTGACTTGATCTTAAAGCTTTAAAAGTAATAACCCCGTATGGCGCCCAGTCAGCTAATTCTGTAGCCGCCACCAAACGCAAACTAAATCACTGAAAATACAACAGTTTAAACTTAGCTGCATCATTATGTACACTATTTAGCAAATAGCAAATTGTGCAATTAATAGCATTTACGCTTGAAGCCTTTACATGGTAAAACCCATTACAATACCAGTGATCTGCGTCGTTATCTTTTCACGTAGGCCTATACATTTTTAATACGTTTTGATACTAGGTCTACAGACTTTTAACTGTTGGTAGTTTTTAACAACGTTATTTGTACATGTCATATATTTTTATTGCATTAATATGCTTGTATATTTATTAGTCCGCCATGAAGCGATAGCTTTCGGAGCGGACTAAAGTTTTACTGCAGATGTTTTTTTTTCTTCTTTTCAACGCGAAATCTCTGAGATGCGTCGGTCGATCGGCAAGAAATTTTGCACGATGATCAGCAGTCGGTTGTGTTCTATAATGTCGGTCTAAAATTCAAGAACCTACTCCCCAAAAAAATTTAGGGTCCAAAACATGCAAAATGTAACTCGATTTCAAACGACTTTAAAGTTTGGCGGCGAATATCTCCGGAAGGATGAAGATATTCGATATCGGACAAGTACATTTTGTACCACGATTTCTCTCGTGTTGGGTAGAAACGTGTGGTAAACTTTGGTCCACTAGTCACGGCGATTAAGCGTTGAAATCGTACCCACCAAGTCGACTTTTTTGGAAGATCATATTTTGGTCACTAACGGGTGTACGCTTCTAAATTTTTACGCGCGCTAGGGAATGACCAAGTCTTACTAGCGCACCCCCACCAGGGATAGGGGTCCCCGTACAATTTTTTTTCAAACGGGGGTCAAAAATTAAGTTAAAATTAAGTAAATGAGCGCTTATAACTTCGGAGGTAGGAAGTGTAGCCCAACAAAACTTTGGCATTTGACGTGCCGCTATCTAAGGATGATAAATTGTGTACAAGGTTTAAGGGCACCGCCCTCTTGAAATTTGGGAGGGCAAAAAGCGTCTAAAATTTAGTACGTTTTACGACAACTTTCGATTTGACTGCAAATATCTCTAGATTGGATAGAGATATCGACAAGCGATAAGTTATGAACCGCAATCTCTCCCGCGTTAAACAAAAGAAAACTGGTGAACTTTGGTCCACTAACTCCTGAGATCACGTGGCTAATGTTTACCTACCCTAAGTCGTAAATGTGCGTTCTGCATGTGCTAAGGCATTTGACTTTAGGTCACACGACTTTGCCACCTGGGGAATTTCACCCCATGAATTGTCCCCCAATTGGACTTAGGGCCCCGGGCGGACTCTTGTTGGGCTTTGCCTCAAATTTCTAGTTCCAAAATATTTCACAGTGTATGTACGTTACGTTGGCACTTCGAGCTGTTATAACGTGCTGTGCTTGACTTTTTACACACTGGCTAGTAAACCGCTTGTCGTCTTTGTTTTTAAAATGAGCAGAAAGCAATCATTAACGTGTTGTTGTAGATGTTATTTTTTGTTAAAAACTGCTACTGCGTATAATGCTGTTATTTCTGCTTATACGGACTACTGCCGAATCCAGTATTATACGGCTCTTGTGTAGTTAGAACTTAGAAGTTATTTCGTCGTTTAAATTTTCGAACAAATGCTCTTGCTACTACTAATGATAACTATAACGACGAAGAATTTAACAATAAACATATAACTGACTACTCGAGTTCATTGCTGTTTTATAAAAAAATAATAATACCGAAACTAACGCCGGTATTTTTTCCAATCACCACATTTATTACCAATATCAGCTTCCGGCATCCACTCTGACAGATCTGCAGCACGTACAGAACGTGGCCGCTCGGCTTGTCTTTAGACTGGATTATCGCGCTCAAGTCAAGCCTGCACTATGGTCGCAAAGGGGCGTAACGGTTCGGACGCTGGTCTTTTGATCAAAAGAACTGAGTTCGACGCCCGGTCAAGTGGTTGGTTACTACATGGACTGTTGACTGTCTGAGGACAGGAAAACCATTTCGGTATATAACCAACGCCAAAATTAATTTAGCCTTTCATCCCTCTGGATTAGGTAAATCGAGTATTGGTTTGCTTGGCTTAGGCTAAGGCAGGGCGTGTTTACTTGTGTCGGGTGGCTAACAACATACCAACAGGAGTCGTCAAGGAAAAAATTTAAATGACACCATCGGATAGCCCGGGCCCCAAAATAGGGGGGGTAGGTGCAAACAGCGCGCAATTATCTTTCACGGGGACCGAGTTATACCCCTTTGAAGTCCCCATAGGCCGTAATACACATTTTTTAAAATTTGGGGTAAAATAAGGGAAGAAGTTATCAGATTTTTATGCCAAACAAACTCGATCTTACTTTTCGGGCCCCGAATCACTGTGCAAAATTTCATCAAAATCGAATCAAAATTGCGGCCGTAGGAGTGTTTACAGACAGACTGACAGAATACATATTTAAGTGATTTGATACTGTGTCCCATGCTATGCTATAGCAATGGGACAGATAATAACTTTATGAAACCTTAGCCGATTTTGATAGCTTTTGGCGTTTAACATCAAGCATTTAACTTGACGTACATGACTATAGTTTTGGCAATGTCATCTTAATACTGTCGCTACAATATCTTGTAAAATGCAGAAGTCGCAGTTTGGCCGTTTGCGACAATGAATTCATAATGGGTAACGCATGCGTTGGCTCAGAAAATCACACAGTCAATAGCGAGCAAGCCGTTCTGGGTCAGCGGTTAGTGAACGTGCTGTTGGCGAGTAGAGTCAACATTTACGCTTGCATTCGTGCTGAAGGAAAATATTTAGAGCACATGCTGTTATGATATGATGCAACACATGTGTGATTTTTTTGAGAGATAATAACTGTTACTCAGTTAATCAATTATGAGACGACGCATGAGCTACCAAGTACGAATTTGAATTTTTTTTTGTTGCAGTCGGTCAAACTACCACTTTTAAACTTTACAAGATAGTGTAGCAACAGTATTAAGGTAAAGTGGCCAAAACTGCAATCATTTACGGCACGTTTTATGATGTAACATGCCAAAAATTAACAAAATTCGCCATTATTTTACGGAGTTATACAAAAAATAAAAATGACACGTTTTTGAAACACGGTGTATGTGCAAAATCTTGCTCATGTTCGCTACTAAATTTGAAGAAAAAAAATCTGGGGCAAGCTTAATTAGCCCCACATTGGTAAGGGGCACATTTTTTCCGAACTGCGCCTTTGAACGCCTCATAGTTATTCGCCCCTAAACATTGTTATTTTATTTTTCTTCTAGCCGTTAGGGGTATAGATGAAACACAGTGTAGCCAGTTTGGCATTAAGCTACGGCACCAGTAAGGCGTAAAGTTATACCACCTTAGACAGACAGAACAGCTGAGTTAGGCAGTGCAAGTCTGACCGCGGTAGTAGCAGCATTATTAACGAAACGACGCGCAACAAAATTATTGCTGTGACAACGAGTTTTTTTTACTGGCAGCAGTAAGTTACTGTATGCTGATTATAACGAATGTTCATCATTCTATAGATAAGCTGCCGACAGCAGCGGCTGGTCTCAGCTCGCTGATGGTCGACTTTATCGGATGCGATCAATAATAATAATAGCGACGTTGCGCCTTAGAAGGAGGACCGTACCCGTTATAATTGCCGCCATCTCCCGGAGGCCCCGGGGGCCCAGGAGGTCCGTACGGGCCGGGGTTCCCAGGCGGGCCCGGTACCCCTGGACGACCGCATTTACCTCTGCGACCTTCTTTCCCAGGGGGACCTTCAGGTCCACGTATGCCAGGCTCACCCTGTTCACCTTGTTTGCCTTGTACTCCGGCCGGGCCAGCTGGCCCTGGGGGTCCATAGGGGCCCTGTTCACCGGGCAACCCTCTATGTCCACGGGGACCACGATCTCCTGGCTTTCCATCATTACCCTGGGGTCCCTGAAAGCCTGTCGGTCCACAGGGGCCAGGCAGACCAGGCATACCGACATCACCTCTCAACCCTGGCATACCGCGATGACCGCAGTATCCTTGCTTCCCTGGCGGACCCTGAGAACCGGCTTTTCCGACGACACCTGGTAGACCATCTTTGCCCGAAGGCCCGCGTGGCCCTGTGGGTCCCATTTTGCCCGGGGGTCCAATCGGTCCGGGTTTGCCTCTCCAGCCGTAAGGACCGCGGCCTCCGACTGGTCCGGGTTCTCCCTGCTTTCCCGGGACGCCGTCAGCTCCGTCCGGACCTGGTTTACCATAGTAACCAGTACGACCGCATCTGCCTTCTTTACCCGGTGGTCCTCGTACGCCCTGCACGCCGGGTGGACCCGGGTTACCAGGCTTGCCGGCTGGTCCTTCACAGAACACAACAAGCAGCAGCTGCAACTAAACTACATCGCGTCGTAAAAAAACCGGACCGCTGCTACATCCAACAGTCTTAGTTCAACAAAAAAATTACACAAAGAATCTTCATTTAATTTAAGTTTAACAGTACGTCTTACTACTTTGTCAGAAATATTAAAACAGTGTATCGGCTGAGGTTTTTTGTGGCATCCACAATGAAGGCAACTCACGGCAATACTCTAACGAAACAACATCAGTCATGACATATTAGTGGTTAAAAATTATAACGTTTACAAACAGCTGAGTATCGATACCATAGTCACAATGCTGAAACTGTTATCTCTTTACTCACACTTAGTCACGTCAAACTTTTTGCTTTTGTTTCGACACAAACGAGCAAAATGTCTAATTTACTGTGATGTGTCTTTTGCGTAAGTACTTGACATTTGTGGTCATTCATATCCAACATAACTGAAAATGTAGACATAAATGCTTTTGTTTAGACTTTACTTTTTAGTAGCATATCTCTCAGAAAAACTGTGAAAGTGAACATTTTAGCATTTAAGTTTTGCCAGCACACTGATAAACATTAGTCGTTGTGTTGTCCTATTTTACGTATTTGAAATAAAAAGCAGTTGCAATTGTCATTTTGCGTTAACAATGATTGACTGCTTTTTTACCACATGATAACGTCGACGATAATGATGATAATGAGCACAAAACAAACATTATTAAAAACAAGCATTGGTAAAAAATTGTCACAACGAACAAATTGTTACATAAAAAACGCTGTAAAAATATGGCAAAAACTAAACAAGTAAATGTTTTAATGTGGTGTATTTAGTTTATATTATGGCTTATGACGTTGTTTCAACCTACAAGTTTACAAAGATATGTACATATTAGACGCATTGCACAATAATGCAAAACGCGTTTTACACACAGCAACAACCCTGCAGTGCGACAAACACGGTTAGTACAATTGAAAATATTTAAAAAGATATTATAAAAAGATATTATCTTAGAATCTCACCAGGTGGTCCCGGGGGTCCGATGTTGCCTCGTGGTCCGCAGTCACCTGGATACCCGGGTTTTCCTCGCATACCCGGCTTACCCGGGGGTCCTGGCTTACCGTAGCCAGCTACGCACAATTACAGAAACGCCTATTATGTCTAGTTATTATACGACACTATTCACACAAATGCTATCGGCGATCACGAGTGACTTGATACAACTTCGCCGTCTAACCTCCGATCAGATTTTGTTTTCGGTTGAATTCATTGCTTCCATTTGCCGTTTCGTCGAACAACCTTATTTGAAACCTAACCAATGAAAAAACTTTTTCGTGTCGATTAAAGTCTAAGGCAACCAAGTCTCTTATACTTGTAATTTGCATATATTAAATCTGTACTGCATATGTTTTCTGTGTTTTTGTTAAAAAATGATGAAAAAATCTATAAAAAAATAATTTAATATTTATAAAAAATATGGATCGCACCAATATTTAATAACTCACTAGTCCAGTTGACAAACAGACAGATTCCAAAACATATCTTGTTTAGTCGCTTCATTTTGGCGGATGATAACGGAGTGTAGCGTAATTCATTAACTGCCATTTGCTAAAAATTGGCCTCCGGACTTGCTAATGTTTAGAAATGCCAGCGAACGTAACTACCAAAATTTACAGTTAACAGTAAGTTTTACATTAATAATTAAAACAGCAAAATGCACAACCAACTGAAGGCCTATACTTACTCCTGCACCAGGCAGAGGTCAGAGACGAAATTTTTTCGATGGAGACAAGCGTCACATCACGGAACTCGATCACTGACGCTAACTTCGACTTCTGTTCCTGGATTCTCTGCAGAACGCTTTCTCTCAGCTTTTGCAGCGGGTCGTCGCCGTAGCCGCCTGGACCATAAGATGGTACGGGATAAGGAACATGCCCTGGGGGATATTCTTTTGGAGGTTCTGGTACCGGGTATGGAGGTTCTGGTTGAGGGTAAGGTTGTGGTTCTGGATAGACGGGAGGTTCTGGTAGGTAGACGGGAGGTTCTTCTGGGTAAGTCCAGGATTCCAGCATGTGTTGAGAAGCGACAACCGCAAGAATAGCGGAAAATACAGCGAGAAACGCCATTATTCCTGCAAATTAATCACCTACCATTTCACGCTTTTTGGTCTAAACAATAGTCTTTTACTGTTTTACAGTGTTGCGTATCGATAGCCTAACTTATCACTAGTAGGCCTACGGTCCGTCGGCACACGTGAATATGCTTACAACTACGAGCCAGCATTGCGCTTCTGAGAAATCGCAAAATGCAGCTCTGCAAGCGCGCTCCCTAAAAGTTTATGTATACGCCACTGCAATGCAACAAAATTGGGTTGAGTCAAAGGACGACTAAAATGTGAGAAAGAAAAATGCGGCACAATCAGAACGCAACGGTAGATTATGCGAAACTAGAAAATGCGGGATTAAAATTTAGCACAATAGTGTGTGAAATAAAAATGCGGGAAAAGCAAGTTACATAAGCCTAGACGGCATAGGCATCCGTGCATATTTTATGTAGCCTAGAGAATACGGTATTGGCGAAATAAATACAAATGTATCTAATTCATTGTTTTTCGTAGTTTTGTAGTTTTGCGACCCGGCATTATCGCCGGTTTGTTTATCTCGTTAAAATTCGTGAAAGTGAATATCTCCAAGTTTCTTAGTTATAACCCGGGCGCTTATAAAACAAGTAAACAACACACCTTAACCAGTAAAGCTGCCTGAGTTTTTCAGTTTCGCATTTTTTTTATTTCCAGAATTTTTGTGCACTTTTATATCGCAAATTCTAATCTTGCTTTCTTCTTTCACGCATTTTCAGCGTCCCGGGAGTCGAAATGACGGTTTCCAAGTACGTTATTATAGTAGCAGTGATTCTGTATTGCACCCTTGTGCAAACGTGCTCTTTACGTAATTCTATCTTTAACTTTTTGATTCCGCAATATGTGCAACAATACATCCTATAGTACGTTACAGCGCAATTAATTTCCTAGAACATCACTGCCTTTAAATTTTTTTGAAACACAACGACCGGCAATAATTTGGCAAATAGGCAGACAGAAACGGTTGAAAAAAGAGCAGCTTTAAAAGGACCCACAAAGCCACAACAAGAAATATCAGAAATACGACCGTGTTTTGGAATATGTCTTGGGATATATTTCAAAAAAATTTTAAAACAGTGATGTTCTAAAAATTAATTGCGCCGTAACGTACTATTGAATGTACTGTTGCATTGACTTACGGAATCAAAAAGTTAAAGATACAGGGTGTTCCAAAAAACGGATACCCAGTTTTATTCTTGGGATAACTTTGGTAATTCAGCACAGATTTTAACCATTCTTTCACTGTTACAAGCAGAAATTTATGGCGCGTAAACGTGAAGTTCTTCCGCCCACCGCACCTTTATTGTGTGATTACATTACCTAGCAAAACAGTTCTCAGTTCGTAAGCCCATGATCAAATAGCGATCATCCTTTGTTATTCTGACCATATCAAACGATTTATTCTGAAAATTATTACTGGTAAACAAAGGAAATAAACACAATATAACGTAAAAATTACGTCAAAAGGCACTACTGCGAATAAGTAAGTAAGCTTAACTATTTTATGCTACGAAGTTGATATCTTTATGTGTTGCCTGTTCTCCGAGACCACTGTAGCTTTGACAGTGTTTGTTTTGCTAGGTA
>Ga0056128_1003086_pt1 | contig 20219 bp, 20 predicted proteins | sample WorMetLIZISLAND2_FD_71113 | JGI IMG/M metagenome (GOLD analysis project Ga0056128, IMG submission 71113) | Marine gutless worms symbiont microbial communities from Max Planck institute for Marine Microbiology, Germany - Olavius geniculatus... ... | reverse complement strand
CTTGCCGATCTCGTCGTTGCCTGGCCGTCGTCATCTGCGTTCTGCTGTCCGTGGACAACTTGCCGTTCCTCGTTACAGACTTACAACAGCTGGCAGAAGGGCATTCTCTTTCGCTGGCCCTTCAGCTTGGAACAGTCTCCCGACGAACCTGAATGATCACACACTCAATCTGGACTCTTTTAAACGTTTCCTTAAATCAATTTTGTTTCAGATGTACTGATAACGCATTCAGCGCACTAGAGATTTCTTCGAAATGATAGTGCGCTATATAAATGTTCACTTATTATTATTATTATTATTATTATTACAGACAAACAAAGTCTGGCAAAAATATAATCTTCTTGGCGGAGGTAATTAAATAGTGCTGACTTGATTTGGGAAATTTCCGTCGTCATTTCTAACACAATTGTCGTCCTGGTCTGAATTGATTGATTGACAAGCAAGTGCTATTATACAGCTATTTGGGTCATTATGATTTTGTTGAGAGAGCATTTAAAGTTGTTAATGGAGCATGAACATGAATGAGAGATGCAGCCTTTGATCGTCAGCTTCTGCATTCATTTCATGCTAACATGCTGCATGGCTGCTGGACGTATTTTGTTCATTGTATGGAAGCCTGCAAGGCTGTAGTAGTGTAGTCAGAATTTGTTCTTTTCCCTCCCTTCTTTTACTCTTTCTACCCTTTCTACTGTTTCGTGCTTTCTCTCCCCTTTCCTTCCCTAGTTTTTTTTCTCTGCCTGAAATCCAGCCTGGGGAGTACTGTAAGTTCATTAGTTTGCAAATGCATTTTATCAGCTTAGAAAGTACATCTTGTGGCAATACCGGGTGGCCCATAAAAACGTCCCGAACTTTGCATATTTATAATGGCGCGTATACTACATGGAAGTAAATTTCATTTATGCGCATTTGTAGACCAATGTGTACTCTTACTTACTTATAAATTTTAGTGACATCACTTATGACACCACTGAATGCCGCTTAATGACGTAAGGTGCATGAAAAATTGAATTATGTAAAGACAGCATTCCATCACACCGCATCAAAACAACTCAAAATTTTCTTTGAGACAACACGCCTGATTCAATCACCACACAAGAAAGAACACCGTATTCACCAGATTGACTCTGCTAGATTACGTAGTTTGGGATGTCTTGCAAGAACTTGTCTATGAAAAAGGCGTAAATAGTTTGCGAACTTCAAAGATCTTCAGAATGTTATCAGAGACAGATGGCATGATGTCGACATCAGACATTCAGAATCAGAAATGCCACATAGGAGTGGGAAAAGCGTCTGGCAGCAGTTGCAAAGGAAAATGAAGGACCTATTCAGCACATTTCTGCTGGTCAGCTGGTTGATGAGATGAAGATTCGGCCTATTGTGACGTTCTGGTGTAGCCTGCGTACGAGCGGCAACGTAAATGATGAGCCGCTTGCATAATTTGCTTTATGATGTGAAACACTATTTTGCTTTTTATCTCGGCTAATATGGAAGTGTTGTAAGCGACAATTTCTACACATATTTGAGGATGTTTGCTCATTACACACGTGCTTTTTTGCTGATTTATTTTGACTACTTCGCTGCATAACACGTGCAAATGTTCGGGACGTTTTTTTCGGGCCACCCGGTATTTTCAGTCATTTATGCAATGGCCAGTTTATCTCATGTCTGAGCTATAGTTCTGTTTAGGATTATTTCGTTTCAAAGAAAGGCAGTCTTGAGTGGCATGCTGCACACATGGTTGTATTGACTGATTTTATTATTATATAATACACATTTTTTTTAAATTTTAGTTTGCCAGTTATTAAGTTCATAATTCAGTGTATTGGATGTACAACGATTTCTTGTGCTTCTGCATGGGAACGTTTGGTTAATTGTCAGTGTTGCTTTGTTTGAATTTGTCAAACTCAGTTTATGTGCCTGCTGCTGCTTGCACCAACCGATAAAGTAGTCTAAACAGTTAACTTCAACTCATTTTATCCACTTTTTATTGCTAAGTATTTTGTAACACTATAAAAAGCTGGTGATTATAAGTTGGCTGTCCTCCAATTGACCACGCCCTCTGTGTCATCAGAGAGGAAAATTGTTGCCATAAATGTGAGAAAACAAGCAGAATTCAATATGGACTGGAAGATGTGTGCTTTTGCTGAACGATCTTGTGACGTCAATTATAGTGAGCTGTTATGAGACAAATTTACATGACGTGCTTGTACTTACCATGAGTGAACATCTCAAGGTGTTATTTTAAATTTTTGTGTTTATTCCAGGCAATTTACTTGTTCGCATATTTGTTTTGTCTTGTTCTGGTGGTTCGTTTATGCATGCTGTTTCACCCACAGTTGCTGTTTTTGTTCTGTTTTTGTTCCGTCTGCTTCCCAGTTCCAGTGAAAACGTGCAACTCGTTGTGTCTGCTTTCATCCGCTCTAAAAACAGAAGATTTAAAACTGTTTTATGCGTTTATGTAAGACTGTGCTTTAATGCTTGCAGTATATTTGTACAAATGTGGTTTAAGTATGTTTGTGCATTGTGGCGGGGACTGGCGAGCAAGGGCAGGTGCCCTCTCCTGGAATCTAGTCTGCCAGAAAATTGCTTTCCAAAATGTGACATTTGGGGTTGAAATCTTTTTTAGGGGTCATGTGAGGCAAAATCGAAATCTTGAACACCCGAAATCTTCTGCATTTGGAAGTTGCAGCAGTGCAGCTGTCTGTCAGAAATTGCAACTTTCCAGCCCCTCAGTGTTTGAATTGCCAGGGGAGGGGAGTTGAGGGGGGTTGAACCCCCCAACTGTTTTCTCAACTCCCTAACACACTGTCAAATTATGTTCTGGGCGGTCAGCTACATACTCAATACATATGATTTAAATCAGAATTTTTGGTTGGGCTCTGACCGTCTAAAAGTTAAACCCCCAGCTAATTTTTCACAGTTCAAACACTGCCCCCACTCCCACAACTTTTTAGTGCACAGCACCGCTGTGAGTAATGATTGGTCATGTGTGGTGTGTGGTGACTAGTAGTATGTCTGTATGTACACAGATGGTGTGGTGTGGTTGGATGAGTTGGACTTTGCAACATTTCAGTACTGTGAGCTGATACACGCTAGCAACATCGTCACCATCAGAGAATCACACACTGTACGCCCATGTGTACTGTACTCCTGTGTATGTGTCGACTAGTAGTTGTATGTGGCGTTGTTTGTACACAGGTGGTGTTGTACTGTTGGAGGAATTGGACTATGAAACAACACGGAGCTACGAGCTGACACTACGTGCTAGCGACATCGTCACTGGATCTGTCGCTGACACAGTCGTACACATTGCCGTCCAGGTATGCCACTCATTTCTATTACATTCATTACAGTCATTTGTTCCATGTCAAGTCAACCAGTACTGGAAAAATTCCCCACATGACCACCTCGGATTTTCTTCGTTTCTGGCACACATGTAGATCAAAATTTGTTCAGATAATGTACAAAATTTTAGTTTTTTTCATATGTTTTCTGCCTGGGCTTAGGACACTGTACATGGAATTTTGTGGAATTGCGTTACACAACTGGCTGGTAGTTGCTTTTATTTCTCAGTTCAAATCCAAGTTTGCAAAGCATTTTGACAAAACTGTTATAAGTTTTACTAAATCAACTGACTACTTCAGCAATGAACAATATTCTACTGCAAGGTGACAATATTCTGCCAATGAAGGAGGCAATGATTATTGAACAGATGCTTTTGTACTTAAAATAATCCAAAAAGACATAAAAGGTCATCAGTTTACTTCGATGACGAATATAGTTTTCTGGCAGAAATTGGCCAGTTAAATTGGTGGCTATTTAACAGATAGTTAATGCTACCAGAAACACGAGTTTGCTTAATAATTTGGATGCAGTAAAATTGAAAAATATTGCTTATACTGAGCAGCAGAATTTGGCAAAGTGGATAGCTTCTATGATTACTTACTGTCCGCCACAGCGACACCTGGTGGACAGTCGTTCCGACGAAGGCAGCAGCAGTTGCCGAAACGTCAGCAACAACAATGTATATGAAGGTTGTAATTTGATGAATTTATCAACTTATTTAGTTACGTTTCAACCTACAAGTCTACTTAAAGACATGGATAGCGGAATTTGGAAAAGATGCTTTCTAGGAAGCTGCTGTTCCTAAAATGGTGTAGTAAATGTTGTGATCTATGTCTGTTTAGGACGTGAATGACAATGCACCAGTGTTTGACAGTCATCAGTACTCGGTGAATATCTCAGAGGCTGCACCTGTCGGTACAGCTCTGCTGACGCTGTCGGCTAGCGACGCCGACACTGGTGTGAACGCGCGGTTGTCGTACCGCGCAGAGCCGCACCCCGCCGCACCGGATGATGTAGCACTGTTCCATGTGGACGCCGAGCGAGGTCTTGTGCTGATCCGAGGTGCACTGGATCGCGAGCAGGCTGCTCGACTCAGGTACGTACTAGATATTGCATTATTGGAGTGGGTGAGCGAGCGAACAGTATCATACTTTAAACCAGGCTTAGATGGTCTAGACTACACCATTGTTTGCATTATGACGCATGACTGCAGCTGAAATTGAGAAAAAATATACTGAGCAAGCTAAATGTGGTTCAATTACAGTTACAGCGTTCATAGGTTGCTAAGATACACTTGAAACTCTCACATGACAGCTTATTTCTTAATGGTAATCGATGAAGAATTCTCTTAGATCATATTCAGAATACGCAAAACACTTATCACAGATTGCGACCAATAGCTAATCAGTTTTTCGAAGGGTCACCTTCCAGAATATTTGCTGTCATCAAAAAGCCATAAGTTTATAATGTATATGGTGGGCCAAAAAACGTGGCACTTTACTTTTGTCCATATTTTCACCAATTATTGATCAATTTTCAAAATTCTTTCACTGGCACACTCTGCAAAAAATTTGCAATAACTTTATTATTACATATTCCACCAGACCATAAATGCATCTCTACACTACTTTGTGAAATATTGATGAAATATGCATACGCTCTGTCTGCGATAGCTAGCTTCTTGTCTCACATTGGCAGAGGCATGACAGTCGATGGAATCGTAACGACCATTAAGTTCACTTTAAAAATCCTGGATTTATTGAAATCTGACTATTTCCTGGATTGGACCTTCATCTAACCGGTCTCTAGTGGACATAGCAGTATAGAAAAATAAAATCCCGGATTGATTGACTAAGTGATTGGTTGCGTGGTTTCAGGTTTGTTGTGGTGGCCAGTGATACGGGTGTTCCATCTCTGTCCTCGTCAGTCATCGTGACAGTGTATGTCACAGATGTGAACGATAATCAGCCGACATTTGACCGACCGGTCTACGAGTCAGCGGTCTCAGACCAAGCACCTCGTGGTCAGTTTGTCACCGCCGTGCAGGCCTTTGACGCAGACGTCACAGACCGCGGTAGACTCACCTACGCCATCGTCAATGGCAACGAAAGACAGGTCGATCATTTGTTCCGTGTCAAGTCAACCAGTGCTGGAAAAATTCCCCACGTGACCACCTCGGATTTTCTTTGTTTCTGGCACACATGTAGATCAAAATTTGTTCAGATAATGTACAAAATTTTGGTTTTGTATTTGGTAGTTCTGCCTCTGCAGACACTTTCCGTTGCCTCTTTAAAACTCACTGCTTGCAGCAGGCCTACTGCTCCTAGTGGCTCAGCCAAGTGTCTCAGATTCGGCCACTGGCTGACATCGTGCCCTCCAAGTATTGCACTTACTTACTTACTTACTTTTGTTCAAGAATTTTTGCATTTGGGGGCAAAGGTTGCCAGCCACGTTTTTTGGCATTTTTAAACCTCATATTTTAGTTTGCCACTGCAGCTAACTTTGTATGATGCTTGACAGTGTAGTTTTTTTTAAAATCTGGACATAATTTTTAGGATTTATCTCATTTTTTAAAATGGGCATATATTGTAAAGCACTGCTAGTCATTGTTGTAAATGGTTATTTGTCTATATTGATTGGTTGCAGTCGTTCGTAATTGATTCTCGGACGGGAGTGGTTAGTACGGCTAACTCGGCCCGGCGTCTGGCTGACAGCATACAGAGCACATACGTTCTCAACGTATCAGCGACTGACGGCGTCTACAGTGCTTTCACACAAGTCAAGGTGGGTGATATTCATATTTTATTCAACACAAATGCTGATGTCAGCTGACGTCAGTGCTTGAAGTGACTCATGTGGCGTACCAACACTTCCTTGGCTGCCTGGAAAGAATACTGCCACATTTTTCCAAGATAGTTGCTGATTAAATATTGGTTTTGTAACCTATACTCTGGAAAGTTCCCATCCTCGAACTAGTTTTTGTTCACTTTTGTCCCGGTGTCATATCATGTCATTTATTTATAATGTATTGTGTTTGCACATGTTTAGGTTTTCACAGTTCTGCAGTAGCTGCCCCCACCATTTGGAATATGCTGTTTTGGCTGGCAGTTTGCAGTATTTTGTTACATACTAGCTTTTATGCCATCTCATTTAGATCAATTTATGTAAAGTTAACTTTTAAAAAATTATGTTTATTTCCAGCTGTACTTTGTGTTACAGCCGATGAGCGTATTTAAAGATAGAGGTAATCGTGTACCAGGTGATGATGGGTTGGTCAAACTTGTTTTAATCTTAGTTTTTTTATAATAAATAAATAAATAAATCAGAATTATGGTAACGATGTGCCAGGTGACAGTGGGCCGATCGAACTCGTACAGTCCGGTGTTTAGTCAGTCCGTGTTTGATGCTGACCTCACTGAGCTGCAGCCGGTCGGAGTGACGGTGACTACAGTGTCAGCAACAGACAGAGATGACACTGACATCTATGGTGACGTCACATACAGCATCGTTGGTGAAGACAATGACGAAGTCTTTGCCATTGACTCTCAGTCAGGTTAGCTTAGTGAACTACGATTTCAGTTACAATCTTCTTCTTCTTCAGCGTATGGTCAAACTTCAACAAGTTGAAGACTCCTGACCAGAATTACAGCAGTGCTAGGCGACAGCATTCTATCTATTGTTAGTGTCATTTGGAGAAAATGACTAGAAAACAGTATACAGATATGATGTTTTGCCATTATGCTTTCAAAAGTTTTTCATGTCGTCTCTTAGAGTACTGCAATACAGCATGCAACAGTAAAAGATTAGGCCCAGATGATGCGGAAAACAATCAGATGTACATTTTAAAAAGTACGAAATATAGTAGTACGGAAATGTATGGGTGAGAATTGGGCTACAGAATGATGGAATACTGAGGTTACCGATAACCTAAGCCTACATTCCAGTGTATGAGCTTAAATGGACTACTGGCTTCAGTTCATGATGATATGCTTGTGCTGACTTTACTGGACTTTACCAGACTCATAGTCAGACTGTTCCAAAGGGTTTGACTTTATCCTCGGGCTCGTTGCATCAGCGAGGAGATTTAGGGGAGCATTGGAAGCTGTAAATAGGATATCTTGCAGTGTACTCAGTGGTCCATGATTACCTAATCCATGCTGTGTGAATGTATGTAGGCCTGTGCTATTACAACAATGACTTGAGTAGATAGACCGAGCAGACCAGTACATGGTTTATGTGTGGGGGCAGTCTCGCAGTGTACACAGTGGTCGATGTATTACATGAGCCATGCTGTGTGAATATCTGTAGGTGCAATAACAACAAGGACTTCAGTAAATCGTTGTGAGTGAGCCCAGTACATAGTCTATGTGTCTGTGGTCTTGCAGTGTATGCAAGTGATTGTGATGATTGTCATGTGATTGCATGAGCCGTGCTGTGTGAATGTCTCTAGGTACAATAACAGCACGTACATCAGTAGATCGTCGGGAGCGGACCGAGTACATGATCCGTGTGTCGGCTGTGGATGGGGGTGGTCGTGCCGCCTATGCCGTGGTCAGAGTCCATGTGATGGCCCAACATGCTGCCATGCCGACGTTCCTTATGTCCGAGTACAAAGCCAACGTCTTTGCATCCGTACCGCTCGGCACTTCGGTGGTGAAGGTACGTTGCACGTATGTGCTGGGTTAAGATTAGTTTTACTATTTAGAGTCGTGGTTAGGGCTTGTATTTGCATTCTCTACCGCATTCCACGTCAGTAGTAAAGCTACACTGCAGATACATTGAAGGTTAAAGGTTTAGTCTCCCCTCATCCCGGAAAATTGCATCCAAAAGTCCAGAAATTGCTCCATGAATTAAATGCTTTCATTGTCAAACATGGGACATAAATAAATGCACTGCACGAGTCACTAGCTTTGGATTTGTGGTTTTGGCAGTGTAAACTGATGTCTGGCTAAGAGCTAAGGAAACAGAGATCATTGCTGCCCAGTGGCTCGGAAAGGACTTTACATTTGCGTTCAATTTATGTTTAGGATTACTTATTGTATTATACTGTGACTAGGTTTACTTTTTGTCTTGACTAAAAGATGTATTATTGTTATGACGGGGTTAGGTGGCATCGTCGGAGCTGGATAGCAGTCGTAGTGTTGACGTGGAATATTCGATTGTCTCGGACTCTAGCAGTCAGGATCGAAGTGCTTCCGTTTACTTCTCAGTTGACTCTTTGGCCGGCCTTATTTCAACCAAGGCCTCACTGTCACAGTTTGGTACGTGATCAACTATAACTTTATAGGCGTTCATGTGACATTGTGTGACATCTGTAGGTGCGTGCCTTGTAAAAACAAGCGTCGAAGTAATTCGATAAAATGCAGAATCGCTGATTGGTGCTGTCACCCGGTGAATTATAAATGAGCAGTAAGTTGCTAGTTTTGGCTTTGGGTTTCGACCCTCTGATCTTTTTTTGGGGGGGGGGTTTGGGACCACCATCTATCACAATGTGCCATTGGAGTCAAGGAATGTATCTGCCAAATAGCACGTAAATTCTAGCATCAGCTATTTAATGTGAACTGTAATAACTTAACCGGTTAGTAAGGCATCATAAAATGGATTCAACTTATGTGAAATCTTCTTAGATTATTCTAAAGTTTTTCTTTGAAATCATCTATTTAGCCGACAGAACTTGTATTGGACAGAAAATAAGCTGATCAGGTAAATGCTGGGTACAGTACCTTTAAAATTTGTAGTAAGTTTTATGTATTTAAGTGTCATTTCTACATTAACAGGTTAGTTGCAGGTTAGTTAGGCCTCTACAGTCTACATACTGTCATAAAGTAAAGTGAACAAGACATATGAGCTAATGCTTATGAGATGCACGAGAGCCTATGGCAGTTTCTGTTCGCAGGTAATATTGGTCTATCTCCATCCATTTTATCGCAGTTCACTCTTTTGCAGCCAAAATCACCAAAAAAAATCACTTGAAATCAATATTTTTAGGGTTCAGGGTCATTCAAGGTCATCGATGTTAACATTTCTAAGAAGCTCGTCGCCAGTGCTTGTTATGATAAGCAGCATGTCTGCCTATCTGCAACCATTTTGACGTTAGTCGAGTCAATAATGGTAGAATAACGTTTTTTAAGGGGTGCCCCTCTTTCTCTCTCTCGTTCGTGGGGACCCCTTCACCCAGTGGCATGAAATTTTGTCACGAAATACTAGAGATTCCAGGCTATCATATGGTGAAAATCCAAGGTCTCTATCTCACCTGGTCTTAGAATGGTACTGGGACGTGACAGACACCAAGACAGATGGACAGACGGACAGAGTTACCTTAGCTAATACACACTATAGCTAGCTAGCTAACGCTTGCACATAAAAGTGCGGGTATTAGTTAAGCCCTGTGTGTTTGCAGAAAGTGAAGTTTTTGAGTTCTTCATCCGAGCAAAGAACCGAGACACGCTGGCACACGTGGATGTGCCAGTCGAGATATATGTGATGGGTGCAGAGGACCAGCCTCCGACATTCGACCGTGAACTCTACCGATTCAGTGTACTCGAGGACTGTGCTGTGTCAACTGTGGTGGGCACAGTCTCGGCACGTAGCAACGCCAGTATCACGTATAGGTACGCAGTACGCACTGCTACTACAACTACTATTATTAGTACTACTAACTACTACTACTGTTTATAGGTAGCAACACTGGAAACTCGTTTTGGACAAAAAATGAAATCACGCAGAAATTTATGATTTTGGATAAAAAACGAAATTCACAATACCTGTGTTACGGACAAAATTTGGATGAAAATTAGAAAAGTAGATGATATTTTGGACAGGTGAAAAATGACATTTGTATTTCATTTCAGCCTACGTTGTTCAGCCGACTAAGAGCTGTGGCTACTGCTGCTGTTATTGTTGTATGACCGTATATGCCTAGATTTGTGTAGGAGACCTAGTCTGAGGATGATGACTTTGCAGCAAACAGTAGCAGTGGTGGCATTATTAATCAACTTTATTCATCGAAAAATTCGATAGCATCACAAACAAAAAAGAAGAAAAAGAAATTATTGCAGTCTGTTTGTTGGATCACGAGTCCTATGAAATGTATGAGTTGATCCCATGAGTTGGGGAAGATTATTAGAACTGCCATTATCGATACGTTACATATGCACAGTTATAATTGGCAGTTCTTACAATTTTAGGTTTAGGTGAATTAAATCGTTTTTTTGTGGTTTGTGTTTCATATAGGTTAAACTTTCTGCAAAGGATAAACTTTTTGTTTCGTTATTATGTGTACGTGCAATTTTGCCTGCAAAGGTTGTCCCCGAAATGACCTATACTGTGTCGGGTGAGACGTTAAACCCTACTCACTCACTTACCCTACAAGTCGGGACTTAAGCCAACTCTCCTAGGACAAATTTGTTAATTTATTTTCATTTCAACAATTCCAGGCATCTATTTTTCCAGCCCATCTGTAAAAGCGTTATGGTGATGCCATTGAAACATGGCAGAATTTGATGTTTCTTCGGTAGTCATCGGTTGCTCATTTTTTATCCGAATTTCAATGAATTTTGTTTTTCTTAAATGCTCAATGTTGCTGTTATTTTGTTCGTTTTTTGTGCAAAACGAATTTCCGATGTACAGGTTTGTGTCGGAGAGCCAGTCTGAAGATGAAAACTTTGCGGTGAACAGCAGCACTGGTGATATTGTCACTATTCGGTCGTTGGATCGTGAGTCTCGAGAAATGTACGAGTTGATCCTGAGTGCCGAGACTCTTGCCAGTCCTCCGCTGGTCGCCCACGCTCGGCTACTCATCCACGTTGGTGACACTAACGATAATTCACCGAGATTCGAGACTGATCGTTACACCGCTGTCATCACTGAAGGCAGCCCACCCGGCACACAAGTCATACAGGTACTAGCCTGATTTAATGACGGATCTCTCGCCAAAATGTTTGCAGTTATACAACCACCCATAATCTCACTCTTTTAGATTGGTGACTACATTTACGTGTGCCGTGGCAATTAAATAAGCAAGTCTAGCGTAATTGGTTGATTTATTTTCCGTTTATTTTCCATCTTTTTTTCTGAAGTCTATAGACTAGACCAGAGTTTTTTTTTTAATTTTTGGTCCAAGTGCATGCCATAGCATTCAGCCTTGGCTTTTGCTCAGCGAATTTGCTCAGTTAAAGTTCAAGTCAAAAAATAAAGTCATCTGATGGGTGAGGTCAAGTTTTGCTAGGACTTTAGTCTAAGACTAAAGTCTTGACTTGACTTTGTTTTAAGCCCAAAGTCGAGACCGAACTTGACCTGACTTTGGTCTAAGCTTAGAGTGAAGTCTAAAGTCAAGACCAAAATCATCTGGCAATTTCCAATGTTAAAAAGAATACAATTATGCTTTGGCTTGATTAAACGGACGTCCCAGTTCATTATTTGAGCGTAATATTTACTTTTTGTCTAGTAAAATAAAGTGTGGTGTCTGATAAATAATAGGCGTTTTGTTACTTACTACTTACTAGCGTTAACTCAGCAGATGACACCCGCGTAAATCATGACATCATCACTGGCTTGCATTGCTAAAAATATTGTACAAAATTCTTTTTGTGTCCACAAAATGGCCATATAGGTAAGCAGATTAATATTGCACACATTATCGGATTAATATAGGCCCGGAAAACACTTCTATAATGTTAATTAACTAATCGTATTCGTGCAGTTATTCGACTGTTACATAAAAGAAGATGGATGATCAGAAACGAAAGTCAAATCTATTTAAAGTCAAGTTGAAAGTCGAGACTAAAGTCAAGACTAAAGTCAAGCCCAGCTCGTAGATAAGTTCAAAGTCGAGACCAAAGTCAAGACTTTAGTCTAAGACTAAAGTCTTAGCGAAACTTGACCTCAGCCAATGTCTGTGTTATGCCGGTGTTATTCAGTGCTAACATGAGCAGTGGTTAGCCTTAAGCTAGTTTAAAAACGTAGTTACATGGATGCAGGTTGTTGCGGAGGATGCTGACCTTGGTCTGAATGGTCAGTTCTACTACGTGCTGGCCAACGAGTCGGTCCGAGATGTGTTCGCATGTGACTCAACGACTGGTGCTATCTCTCTGATTGGTGCGCTGGATCGCGAGTCCGTGGCGGAGTACTGGCTTACGGTCGCAGCTGTCGATCGTGGCGTCCCACGCATGTCAGCATCAACCGAGGTTGTACTGACGGTCGGTGATGAAAACGACAATGCTCCCGTGTTTCAGCATTCGTCTTACAGCGGCGCCGTCAACGAGGATGCACTACCAGGTCAGTGACTGGTTTCTGAACAGCATGTCATTATAATCATCCAAGTTGGCCATAAATCTGGACAACCTAGAATACCTGGGAAATTTTTTGAACTTGGAAAACTTCTGGAAAACTCAAGGAATTGACAGGGAATTTGGTGCAGCTTCTGAAAAAATTGTAACAAACAAAATAGTGTCACCTGATGTGATGTTCAGGGTGTAAAATGATCTAAAATATGATTGTTGTCCAGGGCTTTGCTCTGAAGTTTTCTGTGTGGAGCTTACAGCTCTCCGTCAGATTACCATTATTATGGTTACTTTTTGTACTAGGTTTACGACTTTGAAAATGCTGATAAACTTGATAAACTTTTTTTTCTGCTGTATGGTTACTCTGTCATCATATATTCGTCTGTCTATTAAAAAGGCGGATGCGGACATTTGACCCGCATCTAAGGCAGTATGTTATTGGATTTCACAAGTGTGCCAAGTCCATTGAACAGTTTAGGCATGCCACGAATGTGATGGACGATGGACAGGCTGACAGACCACACTACAGAGAAATGTGTAGCAATAGGTCAAACCTTTACACGGCAAGTGCAATTCCACCTAACTGGTGCGTAAAATTAATGCCATCTAGCCGCAGTAAAACGGACGGCAGAAGCTATTAATTTAAAAACGTTAGGGTAAATAAAAACGACATTTTGATTGTTTTCTTTCGCGCCAGGAACGATCATTCTGGTCGTAACGGCAACGGACGCGGATGCAGCACCACACAACGCCGTGACGTACCACATCACTGCAGGGGACCCCCTCGGACAGTTTGGCATCCGACGCTCCGGCGAGCTCTATGTGAATAAACTGCTGGACCGGGAAGACCGGGGAAATTATGAGTTGACGGTGCTAGCGACCGATGGGGCTCATGTTGCTACAACAACAGTTACCATCAACATCCTCGATGCAAACGACAATGCTCCCGTGTGCCAACCGGTGAGTTTAGGCATGTTAACCTTGGTGTTGATTATGTACCGAGATGGTCTGCCTTTTCACAGACAGTCACCCATCAATGTAGTAACCATTTGATAGCAACCCGACCAATTGTGGTTGTGTGTTTATAATCCGACGGTTCGATAGTCTGAAGGTGTATACTGCAACATGCATTTTTATTAATTCTTACCTGTATCCCCTAACCCTAATCCTAACTTTTACCCTAACCTTACTCTTAGTTGAGAGGAAATGTTGTAATTGAGTCAACGTGTGTAGATGCGTATAGGAAAAAACCCCAAAACTTCCCGACTATCAAACTTTTGGATTCTCAAATCTTCGTATTATCAAGCTGCCTCCTTGTCCCCTCCCCTCTCCCTCGATTGTAAGTCCCCCTTCAACCATTGTGCGTTTCAGGAGGTGTATGAGTGTGAAGTGGCGGAGGACGTTGCCGTGGGAACGTCAATACAGCGTGTCACCGCCAGCGATGCCGATGAACCTGGGACTCGCAACTCAAGACTTGAGTACCAGCTCGAGTCAGATGAGCACGATATGTTCAGCATTCATCGACGCTCCGGTCAGCTTGCTTTGTGTCTTGATATAAGTATGTACTGTGTACGGCATGCTGTACTGAGTATTGTGTACTGTGCTGCGTAGTGCACTGTGTACTGCGCTGTACTAAATACTTACTTGAATCGGATGATCATTGTATTTTTAGCGTCGATGTTTGCATCAGTCAGTTTTGTTTATTTACGCTGAATATTTTAGCGTGATTGTAGTCAACAAAGTTATAGTGCCGTATAACAACAAGACCAATTCCACAAGACCAATTGTGCATTTCGCACAGGCATGTATAGGTCATTTGTGGAATAATAAATCTTGAGAGCTTTGCAAAACATCGGAGCAGAATGAAGGTTTCTGATGTGAGGAGGAATCTGGTTTTCTTTGAAATACTTGGACCACAGATGGAGAAGGTGTGCTTCCCGAATTGGGTCATAGTCCTCGTGACAACAGCTGCGTTGAATGTAGAGGAACGGAGCTGAAGACCTTAAAACATCAAGTTGGGCATTAAAGTATTTTTTAAAATTTGGGTTAACTCCAAAATCCCGAGTTTGATTTCCAAATGCCAAAAGTCAATATAACTTACTGTATTGAGCTTTTTTTAAAACCCCCTTTTCAACCCTGATTTACATGGTCGTGTCTTGGTTTGATTCTTGCCAACCATGTGGATTGTTACTCAACGTCTCAACACCATATGATGGTATTGGTGTGGGATGGCGATGGCTTGCAATTACCTGTGACCGTACACATAAACCTCTTTATTCACTACATTCACTTGGCAGAGATTATGACATTTATGCTGGTATTACAGGCATTCTGGTGACGAAGCAGCAGTTGGATCGCGAGTCGGTGTCGGTCCACCATCTATCAGTAATTGCTCGAGACGGCGGTGGCCTAGAATGTCGCATGTCAGTCGACGTTCATCTAACCGACGTCAATGACAATCCTCCTCGCTTTGTTCCTCGCCCGCACTACGCCGCCTCACTGCTGGAGGACGCATCTGTGGGGACCCCCGTCCTCCGGGTGGCAGCAGTGGATCCAGACCTGGGGGTGAATCGACGGGTGAGGTACTCCATGGAGCCCCCGCATGTTGGGGTGCTGTTCAGCATTGATGCAGTGTCAGGGGTTGTCACGCTGCTGCAGTCGTTGGACCGTGAACAGCAGGACTTGTACAATCTCACTGTCTCTGCATCTGATCAGGTCAGTCTTAGCTTACTTTTGGTGGAAGCAGGTTATTACACAGTTTGCCCATTGCTTAGGCTGTATCAGTTCAGCCCGATATCATCCTAACTCTATGTGAAGCCACAGATGGCTGAGAAGCTGAAAATTCACCATTCAGTTAGCATTCGTGACCTGTTAGTGTGGTCGTTCTTACCATATGGTCTTGTCTTAGTCCTTATCTTCAGGTTTACAATTTTTTGGTTTCTCGAAGCATTAGAAGCACTAAGCTCCACCACCACATCAGGGTGGTTTGTTGGATCCAGATCAGGCTGGACTCTAGACAGGATTTGGCATCATCCGGAGCCAAACTAGGTTAGGTGTTCGAATGATTTTACAGCAGCGCTGACCACAAAAATAAATCTTCAACTTTAGCGTGTAAGTACTTGTATCAAGCACAAAATAAGTTCTAACGAAACAGATTTTAAAGTCTGCTGATAATAACTCAGCATCTAACTGGCATAAAAGCTAAGTTTTTAGTATAATTTGTCGAGTACATTTTGATTTATTTTGTTGGCTTTGCATGCACCTTTAGTTAAATTCGTCTGTGACGTCATTGGCGAGCGTGACAATCTCATTGGCTGACATAATTCATTGTTAGTTGTAAATGTTTGTAATGTGATTGGTCGATGTAGGGCACTCCATCGCTGACGTCGCTTGCGACGGTGACAATCTCACTGCTGGACGTGAACGATAATGCTCCTGAGTTTGAACGTCGGATGTACTCGGTGTCGGTGAGTGAAGCGACACCCGTTGGCACAAGTGTCGGCAGGGTTTACGCGACGTCCCGTGACATTGGCATCAACGCCGACATCTCTTACACCATTGTCGATGCTGTCACCCAAGACTTTGACATCAACTCAAAAACCGGTACTTAAAACTGCGCTGTTGGGGAAATTAATGCTAGCATATTTTTCCAGCACTAAAGCTTATCGTTACTATGAACATTACTATGGCTCAAAATAGACTTTTATCTGCTGATTTGGCATTGAGAAACTGCTCGCTCACTTATAAAAGATTTCGTTTGTTAAACGTTCAACTAAGACATCAACTGAAATACTGGTACTTAAGATTATACCGTCAGGGAAAGTAATTAAGTAAGTAAGTAAGTAGATTTGTATGGTGCACAGTGTCGATAAGAAACCCGCCGAATCTCGGGTGCAAAAAATATGATGAGTGATTAAGATGGTGTAAAAGTTAGATTGCAGAAATAAAGTTTGGGTTGGCAACAAAAACACCACGGTACAGAATCTCTGGAAAAAATAACTCTTTTTGTTGGTGTAGAATTTTAAAAAAATCTGTTGTTTATTGAAGTTACAAAAATGTATTCTTGTAGCTTGTTATTTACTGTTTCAAGCTGTGAATAAAAAAATTCGGATATGTTTGGGTGTCCATTCAGGAGCGGTGGTTGTCTCACGAGCTCTAGACTATGAAACCGTTAAGGAATACATCTTGACAATCGAGGCTCGTGACGGTGGCACCCCGTCGTTAAGCAGCTTAGCCGTCATGAAGGTTCTGGTTGTGGATGCAAATGACAATCGGCCGATGTTTGCACGCGATAACTACACGGCCGCTGTCAGGGAAGATGTTGCAGTCAACACCAGTCTACTTCAGGTATTCTTAGCATTTTAGCCACCTATACAGTCAGGCTATTGCTATTGCTTTGTCGTTCGTTTGTCTGTCATCTGTCAGAGAGGATGTCGCTGTCAACACTAGTCAACTGCAGGTCTCTCTGTGTACGTCATTTTTTGCCTGTTATGGGAATATACCGATTATTCTTAGCATTCCAAGTCATCCGTACTTTACATACAGCAGCTTGGTAGTGTAATGGTAAGCTGTTGAACTTGCAATCATGGGGTCATTGCTTTGACTTTCAGTTGGGTCGCTATCATGTGGTTACTGCTTGGATGGGTGACTGTTTGAGAAGAGGTTAACCATCAACACCAAGGTTAACTCAGCTTTCTATCCCTCTGGGGTAGGTTTGAGTACCAGCCTTACTGGCTGGGGTTATGGTTTGGCTTGGCCACCTGTGAACGGGTGACAGCTGACAGTATGATATTCTATATGGCAGGCGATGCTCCTTATCTCTGAGATGGATTTCCTTTGAAGAGCTGGACCATGTACCGTCAATCGAGGCAGGTGGCAGCACCATCCAGTCTCAGCAGAGAGTTGAGATTTATGGTTGCTTGTGTGTCTGACAGGTGTAAGCAGTAGACGTGGATGAAAAACTGAACGGTTGCATAGAATATCGTACTTTGATTTCCCAGGTGGCCGCAATGTTCTAAGCATAGAGTTGAGATCTATGGTAGATTGAAGTGGAGTGTGTTTATGTTTATCAGGTGGAAGCTATAGACGTGGATGAAGGGCTGAACGGTCGCGTGGAATATCGTCTGATCGCTGGAGATGATCACGGACATTTTTTGCTTGACCCGCAGCTTGGCACTCTGCACGTGGCAGCCGCACTTGATCGCGAACAGGTACTAATACTCGTGCTTATGACCGCGAACAGGTAACGGGTCTGACCACTCGGCTTTTTGAGTGCTTTTGTACTAAAAATGTGATGCAGCATTCGTGCTAGGGGTGTACTGGATGTTTTTTTACGGTTTGGTTTTGGTTTTTGTTTGGTTAAAAATAACTGCAGTTTTCAGTTTAGAATCACGGAGGGTTTAGTTTCGTTGAAAAATTGTGGTTTTGGTTCGGAATTGGCATCACAGCGACAACATTCAACGCCAAGGAGCTGGCAAGTAGTAAGTAAACTGCTGGTACCAAATTCTAAAATACGAGACAGTGGAAAAGAGTGAAAAAGATTTGCATGTTATTATGAAATTGCTATGAAATTTGATATGTCAGCTTTCTACCTATGTTTGCATCTATGCATTTTCTATTCTATTTTGTCATTCAGCATGAGCTACGGATGATGCTAGCTAACTTGCATTTAAACTCTCATCGTGCGATGTATGTGATCATAGTTGAAGCTGTTATTGTTGCTGTTGTTGCAGTTGTCAGTGTACCATCTGAAGATCATTGCAGTAGACACTGGAGTACCGGCTCTGACAAGTTCAACTGACATCACTGTCGAGTTACTGGATGTCAATGATTCGCCACCACAGTTCACTAACCAAAACTTCACCGCTACTCTGCAGGTGCAAATACGTTATCATTGCCCTATCATGAGCAATTTGCGGCTTTATGATACTAACCGCTGGGGACCACAGTGTTGTGCACACAGCAAATTTTTCTAAAGTATCGTTGACCGGTTTGCCAAATTCTGCTGCTCACTACAGCAGATGTTCGTAATTCCACGTGTTTTGATATATTTGGCATAATGCATATTTTTTGCATTAATATATCATAATCAAAGAAAAATTATTGCTAACTATGCGGTTCAAGGCCTGGCCGAAATGTTGGCTCCTTGTGTAAATTATGATATTCGTTGACTGTTGCTAGCTTTATACGCTCAGCATGGCTGCGTGACCGACTGACAACTGTGGCTGTTGTGTGCTAAACATAGTCTAGTGGCTGTAGGCCAATGAATTAATTGCTATGTAGTTATTCTAACAGCTTTCATTACGGGTTTTTCCCATTTGTCTGTCTGTCTCATAAAGGACTCAACTCGAAAACAAATGGTACAAATGGTACAGACATAGATAAACCAGAATTGGTCTGAACGTTTGCCAAGGCGGGAGTAGCTGGTGTGGCATTTTCTGAGTTCCTAAGGTCGATGGTAAGGGTTAGGGTTAACTCTAGATGGACAGTTGGACACCGCATAATTTGTCGGCACTAGGCTGGCATATTTCTAGTTAGAGAGTGTGACTGCTGTATGGTGTAATGCGGCATGTGCTATTTTGATGACTTTTAAGGTGGACGATAGCCATACAATGCCGACAGTAGTAAGTAACGATTGTCTCTCACAGTTTTGTTTCTTAGTGCAGTTGTAGTGTGAGCTATTGCATGGTTGTTTTGACACTTTTCCACCAGTTGTGTTTGTTAGTTCTTTTTGTTAGTTCTTGTTGCGCATGACCACCGCTAATGCTCAGACTTTTGGCTATTTTTAGATGAAATCGTGTCTTCCAGCACAAGCAATTCCACCTATTTCTACACATTTTTCCATAATGTAGTGGTCTGTCGTCTGTCAAATTCGTGCACTCTGCTTAAAATGTTTGATGGACTTAGATGGCATTTCTAATGTAATGATGGAGTCCCTGAAGAGGAAGGGGGATTCTGGGTCAAACCCCCCAGCCAAAACTTGCAGCGCAACCAAACTGTCAGTTGTAATGCCACATTGGCGAATACAAACAACGATTTGGGTGGAGTTGCCACAGTGATTCCACCTTTTACCAAATTATGGTCATCGTTTGTAGTTAAATTAACATTTGTGGGTTGCTAGTGATGCTCAGCTGTTCATACATTTACACGTCTGCGTTCTGCTCTTTGTTCGCATAATTGCTGTTTTGTTAAATGATATGATATTGTTAAGAGACTATAGGCTACGCCTACCCAATCCAGTAAGATTGTTGCTTATGGATTTTTCACTTTTGTTTGATGTTTTAGTTGTACTTGTTAATTTTTTCATTACTGGTAATTCTTAGGGATGGGGTTCTTTAGGACTGACCTTGACCTCGAGGACAGCTTGAAAACAAAAAAAAACTGGCCTTGTTTTCAGCACGTCCAAAATACACTTGCTAGAGTTCTTGCCAGTCATACTCTCCCTTGTGGTATTCACTTATTTGATATTCTGCTGGATCTGCATTGGCTCCCAATTGATCAACGCATTGAATTCAAACTTGCCACATTGACATACAACATTCTCAACTCCTCTCAACCTGCTTATCTACGTTCTCTGCTCAATTATCACACTCC